>ENA-OQNA01000368-OQNA01000368.1-human-gut-metagenome-genome-assembly--contig:-NODE-368-length-12430-cov-3.977160_pt1 | contig 12430 bp, 12 predicted proteins | sample MGYA00242625_ERZ504872 | MGnify/ENA primary metagenome ERZ504872 (study PRJEB26092, sample SAMD00036425) | human gut metagenome | host: Homo sapiens | study: EMG produced TPA metagenomics assembly of...
GGGAGTTGCCGTTGGGGCCGCGGCCAGCAAGACGCAAGCGATAGCGAAGCGGCTGCTGGGTGCCGCAACCCGTCGCTGTTCGCGGAGAAAGCTCCCTGCTGGCCTGCTAACTACCATCGCCGTAACTGTGAGCTTCCAACTCACAGTTTTGATACAGGCGCACCCGCACCCCAAAGCAGGGGAGAGGTGCGCGTTTTGAGCGCCGGGAGGCGCACAAGGAGTTTAATTATGGCAGAAGAACGTATTCAGAAGATCATGGCCGAGCAGGGCCTGTGCTCCCGCCGCGCCGCCGAGCAGATCATCGCCGAGGGCCGCGTGAAGGTCAACGGCCACCCCGTGAAGGTGGGCGACAAGATGGACCCCCACCGTGATGTGCTGCATGTAGACAATCAGCGCATCTACATTCAGAAGGATCAGCAGCTGTATTATCTGGCCCTGTACAAACCCCGCGGCTATGTCACCACCGCCAGCGACGAGCTGGGCCGCAAGACGGTCATGGAGCTGGTGAGCGATATCCCCGCCCGCCTGTACCCGGTGGGCCGCCTGGACAAGGACAGCGAGGGTCTGCTGCTCATGACCAACGACGGTGCCTTTGCACAGGCAGTTACCCATCCGTCGGCGGCATCTCCAAGCTGTACCGCGTGACCGTGCAGCCCCGTGCCGACGAAGCACAGATCATCAAGATGAGCAGCGGCGTGGTGCTGGACGACGGCACCAAGACCCTGCCCTGTGCCATCAATGTGGTCACCGATGAGCCGGGCCGTACCGTGATGGAAATGACCCTGAAAGAGGGCAAGAACCGCGAGATCCGCCGCATGTGCGAGGCCGTCGGTCTGGAAGTGGTGCGCCTGAAGCGCAACGCCGAAGGTGTGGTCAAGCTGGGCATGCTCAAGCCGGGCACCTACCGGGAGCTGACCAAGGCAGAGATCAACGGCCTGCGTTCGGCCGCCGCCAAGGGCCGCGCCCAGACCCGCAGCGCAGCACTGCAGTCCAAGGCAGCAGAACGCCGTCCCCGTGGTCCGGTGGGCAAGAGTGCCCCGAAAAAGCGGAAGTAAGCACGTTTGTAGGAGAAGGGACCCCTGTGCATGATTTTGCGCGGAGGTCCCTTTTTGCGGTTGAACCTACTGCAGCGCCTACAAGTGAAGAATCGTCATATCTTCATCTGAAAAATGAGCAAAATTGATTCAAGAAGATGCGACAATAAAAATACGCGCATCACCGTTAAAAGATGAAACCGGGATTTTGCGGGAGGGGAACTGTATGCCTGCCGGAAACAGGAGATGCTTTCGACAACAAAAGTTCATCCTCCTGAAGCAACCCTGTTCTTCGACGGAAATTGTGCTATAATACAAAAGCAACGCTTTGCCCGGCCCGGTGGGTCCGGCCTGCAGAGCAGATTGGAAACAAGGAGTTTATGGAATCATGGAAAGAGAAACCCTGAAGTCCCGCCTGGGCTTCATCCTGCTTTCCGCGGGCTGCGCCATCGGCATCGGCAACGTGTGGAAGTTCCCCTATATTGCCGGTCAGGGCGGCGGCGGCGCATTCGTGCTGTTTTATCTGGTTTTTCTGGTCATTCTTGGGCTGCCCATCATGACCATGGAGTTTGCGGTGGGCCGTGCCTCCCGCAAGAGCCCGGTGCGGGCCTATCAGGCACTGGAAAAGCCGGGCCAGAAATGGCACATCCACGGCTATCTCACCCTGATCGGTTGCTATCTGCTGATGATGTTCTACACCACGGTGGCCGGCTGGATGCTGCACTATTTCTACATGACCGCCATCGGTCAGCTGTCCGGCCTGAACGCCGAGCAGGTAGCCGGTAAGTTCACCGAGATGCTGGCCAGCTCCGGCGTGATGACCTTCTGGATGGTGTTCGTGGTGGTGCTGGGCATTCTGGTGTGCGCCAAGGGCCTGCAGAACGGTCTGGAGCGGGTGACCAAGGTCATGATGATCGCTCTGCTGGCCATCATGGTGGTGCTGGCGGTCAACAGCCTGTTCATGCCCGGCGCAAAAGAGGGCCTCGAGTTCTATCTGGTGCCCGATTTTGCCCGTATGCAGGAGGTGGGCGTGGTCAACACACTGGTGTCGGCCATGAACCAGGCCTTCTTCACCCTGAGCCTTGGCATCGGTGCCATGGCCATCTTCGGCAGTTATATCGGCAAGGAGCACTCCCTGCTGGGCGAGTCGGTCCGCATCGTGGTGCTGGACACCTTTGTGGCCATCACCGCTGGTCTGATCATCTTCCCGGCCTGCTTCACCTATGGTGTGGACCAGACCAGCGGCCCCAGCCTGATTTTCATCACTCTGCCCAACATCTTTGCCAACATGGCGCTGGGGCGTCTGTGGGGCACCCTGTTCTTCCTGTTCATGGCCTTTGCGGCCCTGTCCACGGTGCTGGCCGTGTTCGAGAACATCATCTGCTGCGGCATGGAGCTCACCGGCTGCAGCCGCAGGAAGTCCAGTCTGGTGAATTTGGTGCTCATCATGGCGCTGTCCATGCCCTGTGTGCTGGGCTATAACCTCTGGGCCTGGGACGGCTTTGCCGTGTTCGGCGGTGCCGTGCTGGACTTTGAGGACTTCCTGGTCAGCAACCTGTTCCTGCCGCTGGGCAGTCTGGTGTACCTGCTGTTCTGCGTCACCAAGTACGGCTGGGGCTGGGACAACTACAAGAAGGAAGTCAACACCGGCAAAGGCCTCAAGATGCACGACTGGATGCGCGGCTACCTGACCTATGTTCTGCCGGTCATCGTGCTATTCATCTTTGCCTTTGGCATCTACGACAAATTCTTCGCATAAAACTGCGGCTCCTCTTATCTGGTTAAGAGGAGCCTTTTCTGACAGAAAGGAGTTCCGGATGCACATTCTTGTCTGCGACGACGATGCCGCCTTCAGCGCGAAGGTGGCGGAGTATGCGGCGACTTACTTTGAAGCGCACGAGATCCCAGTGCAGGCTACGGTCTGTTCCGACCCGGAGCAGGTGCTGGCGATCCCGGACCTGGAGCTGTACCGCATTGCATTCCTGGATGTGGACATGCCACAGGTCAACGGCATTGCACTGGGCGGCCAGCTCCGGCACCGCAATCCGGACATCTGTCTGGTCTATGTATCGGCCTATCTGGCCTTTGCGCTGGATGGCTACAAGGTCAACGCCTACCGCTACATCCTCAAACGGGACGTCGCCAAGCAGCTGCCCAGCTGTCTGGAGGACATCTATGCGTCCATGATGCAGGCCGGTACCAAGACCCTCACCGTGCACCACAACCGCGAGAACATTCGCATCCCGCTGGACCAGATCTATTATCTGGAGAGCGAGGGCCGGGTCATCAATGTGTATGGGGACATTGCGCGGGAACATTTCTGCACCTTTTACGGCAAGCTGAAGGAGCTGCCGCCCATTCTGGCCCAGAATGGTTTTTTGCAGGTGGGCCGCAGCGATGTGGTCAACCTGCAGCATGTGTGCGCCATCCGGAATTACCGGGTGCTGATGAAAAACGGCGTGGAGCTCAGCGTCAGCCGCAGCAAGTATGCGGCTGTCCGCGCGGCCTATCTGGAATGGAAGGGGCAGTTCGGTGATGAGTGACAGCCTTATCTGGACGCTGTTGGGGCATCTGGTGTGCATTGCGCAGTGGGCGGCGTTCATTCTGGTGGATTATGCCTATCTGGGCCGGGGCAGGCGGTTCCGTCACCCCTGTGTGTGGGCCGCGCTGCTGGCGCTGGCAGTGCTGACGCTCTCGGTGCTGTGCGGTTTTGGCTTTTTCAATATCAAATCAGTGGTCAGCAATATCATCTACCTGCTGGTCATCGCGCTGCTGTTCGGCGGCACGGCAGTGGACCGGATGTCTGCCTGCATCATCAACGGCATTCTGTGCCTGCTTACCGAAAATACGGTCAGCTTTGTCTTTGCACGGCTCCACGGCATCTGCCCCGGTGAAGTCTGGCACTACAGGACCTGTCTGGCGGCACTGGTGATCTCAATTTTGCTGGTGGGCATTCTGGCAGCACGCTTTCTGCGCCGGTGGAACCACTGCAGTGCGCTGGACCCGCTGCAGGCATTGCTGATGAGCTTTTTCCCGGGCGTCGTGGTGCTGCTGAACATCTTCATCATGATCTCCTCCAACCGCCGCGTGCCCACTCTGCTGGACCTGATGCTGACGGTGGGCCTGACCATTGCGGTGCTGGTGCACCTGGCCATCGTGCAGATGTTCAACGATCAGGTGGTGCAGGGGCAGGCGTCGCACTTTCAGGCCGCGCTGGAACAGCAGCGCGCAGAAGCCCTCATGGAGTCCTACACGGCACAGCGCCGCCTGACCCATGAGTTCACCAACCACATTGCCGCACTGGATGCGCTGCTCCGGCAGGGCGACCTGACCGGCGCACAGGAATACCTTTCCAGCGTGAGCAAGGTGGTGGCCGCCGGAACCACCATTCTGGACACCCACAACCCACTGCTAGACTCCCTGCTCAGCCGCAAGTATGAGGAAGCTGCGCAGCAGGGAGTGGAGCTGTACTTCGACCTGTGTGACCTCAAGGACCTGCCCTTTTGCGGCACGGACCTGGTCATCGTCATTTCCAACCTGCTGGACAATGCCATCCGGGCGGCGGCGCAGGCCAAACCGCCGGAGGTGTACCTGCGGGCGCGCAGGAACGAGGAAGAATACCTCATCTCGGTGCGCAACCGGGTGCAGAAGGACCTGGAGCTGGTGGATGGGGAGCTGCCGCATTCCACCAAGGCAGAGCCGGGCCATGGCATGGGCCTTGTCAACGTGCGGGAGGTGCTGGACCGCTGCCGCTGCGAATACACGCTCAGCTGCCGGGACCGCTGGTTCCGCTTTACCTGTGCGGTGCCTACCCGCAAGTTGTGACAGTTACCGATGCAGAATATGACATTTTCTCTGCAACAATAGCGTAACTCTGCTATACTGGACCCAGTAAAGGAACGCAAGGCAGTGCAGGCAGAGGTTGCGGCCGGGAGCTTTTCCGGGTTCTGCAGCATTGTGGCGTCAGGCTGCGGTGCGTGTGCAGCTGTGAAACCTTTGCTTTTGCGGGCTGTCCCGGTGGCGTGTGCCGGGCAGCAGAGCGTCTGACGGGGCTTGTCCGGCAGTTCATTTGGGGAATTGCATGATATAAGCTCACGGCAACTGCCGTACTTTGTGCGGTATCAGGGCCGGAAAGTTTCGTCAGACCATTCGGAACAAAACAGGCGGCTTCCCTCCGGGTAACCGGACAGGAAGCCGCCTGTTCTTTTTGCTTGTTTTTGCAGTTCCGGAGCGGGGAAAAGGGGCAGCGGAGGTTATTCCGGCTTGACCTGCAGCTCCTGCTCGCAGTAGAGGCAGCGGTACTTGCCGTTGGAGCTCAGCTCAAAGATCTGGTCGCACTCTTCCTCAATGGAGGAGATGCAGCGGGGGTTGCGGCAGCGCACGATGTTCACCAGACGCTTGGGAGGCTTCGGCCGTTCCTTGCGCACAGGCTTGCCGTTCTCGATCACGGTCACGCTGATGTCCGGGTCAAGGTAGGCCAGCACATCCAGGTTCAGCCAGGAAGCATCGCCCTCCACCTTGATGATGTCCTTGCGGCCGGAAGCGGACTTGCGGCTGCGTGCGTTCTGGATCAGAGCCACGCTGGCGGTGCGGTTGTCCTTGATGCCCAGCAGGTCCATCAGACCAATGGCGGTGCCGGCCTTGATGTGGTCGATCACAAGGCCGTTCTGGATCTCGTCAATGTTCAGCATATCAGTTTTCCTCCTTTGCCTTGGGGTCGTGCAGGCCCAGCAGGGTCATGATCAGTGCCATACGGACGTAAACGCCGTTCTGCACCTGCTCAAAGTAAGCGGCACGGGGGTCATCGTCCACATCCAGTGCAATCTCGTTCACGCGGGGCAGGGGATGCAGCACGGCCATGTCCGGCTTTGCCAGCCCCATCTTTTCCTTGGTCAGCACATAGCTGTTCTTCAGGCGGATGTAATCCTCTTCGTTGAAGAAGCGCTCCTTCTGCACACGGGTCATGTACAGGATGTCCAGTTCCGGCATGACCTCTTCCAGGCTGCGGGTCTCCTTGTATTCGATGCCGTTGGCCTCCAGCACATCGTTGATGATGTAATCCGGGACCCGCAGCTCTTCCGGGCTGATGAGCACAAAGCGGATGTTCTGGCAGCGGGCCATGGTCTTGATCAGGGAATGCACCGTGCGACCGAATTTCAGGTCACCGCACAGGCCGATGGTCAGATCGTCCAGCCGGCCCTTGCGGCGGCGGATGGTCATCAGGTCGGTCAGGGTCTGGGTGGGGTGCTGGTGGCCGCCGTCACCGGCGTTGATCACCGGGATGCGGGAGTAGCGGGAAGCACGCAGCGGTGCGCCCTCCTTGGGGTGGCGCATAGCCACGATGTCGGCATAGCAGGACACCACACGGATGGTGTCGGCCACGCTCTCGCCTTTGCTGGCGCTGGACACGTTCTCACTGGGAAAGCCCAGCACATGGCCGCCCAGGTTCAGCATGGCGGCCTCAAACGAAAGGCGGGTGCGGGTGGACGGCTCATAGAACAGGGTGGCCAGTTTTTTCGTGGGTGGCCACATCCTGATAGGCGGCCGGATCGTCGTGGATGCGGTCGGCAAGGTCGAGCAGGGTGGTGATTTCCTGCTGGGTGAAATCCAACGGGTCGATCAGATGACGCATGGTTACGTTACCTCCGTTACATCAAAGCGGTTTAAAGCAGTTTGCGTAAAATGGAAAAATCAAAGAAGTTTGTGTAGTAGCTCAGTGAGCGCATCACCGGGCGGCACAAACGATTGAAACACACTTCGTCCAGCAGCAACATGGCCTCGCCGGGGGCAAGCCGCATGGCTGCACGGATGGACTCATCGCCGCAGCTGGCCTTCAGGTGGGCCACGTTCGAGGAGATCTGCTGGTGGCACTCCCGCTCCAGAATATCGAACACACCGCCGGTCAGGTCGATGCGGGTGTAGTCCCGGTTGCCGAACAGGCTGCGCGGCAGATAGTCGATGGAGTAGATCACCGGGGTGGTGTCGGCAAGGATGCGCTTTTTGATGCAGAGCACCTCGTCGCCGGGTTCGATGTCCAGATTATGGGCCAGCTCATCCCCCGCCCGGATGGGAAACACCTGAATGCCGTCGGCATGGGGGTAGCTGCCAAAGCTGCGGATCAGCGGGTAATATTCCAGCTTCTGGTCCAGACGGCTGCGCAGGCCCAACACCGAACGGTTCACCACCGTGCCGATGCCGCGCACCCGCTCTACATAGCCTGCACGCTCCATTTCGCTCAGAGCGTCCCGGATCACGGTGCGGCTTACCCCCAGTTCGGCGGCAAGATCCACCTCCGCAGGCAGGCGGTCTGCATGGGCATAGCGCCCGGTGCGCAGTTCGTCCAGCAGGCTGGCGACCACCCGGTCGCTGATCACGGCACCGCCCAGTCGGCTGGAGGCGGCAAGAGTAGATTCCTTCATTTCGGTTCCTCCGTTCACAGGCGGGCAGGCCGCCGGGACTTCAAAAGACCCTGCAGGCCGCATGATGCACTGCCCCAAAGCCCTTTGCTTCTATTATAACATAAATTGACATTTAGAAAAGCGGCATTTATACTGGAAACAAAGAAAAAGTACGATTTTATTTTGGAGGGCATTGCAATCATGGAACTCATTCTGCACAAAGTCTGCGGCCATCCGGCACAGCAGGCGGTCACCCTGCGGCGCTGCACACCGGACGAAGCCCCGGCGGTGTATGCGCTGCAAAACGAGGTGCACGCCGCCATGCCGCACCCGGAGTGGTTTGTTACCGACACGCTGGAACATATCACCGGTTATATCGCCGACAGCCTGTGCATCGGGGTGTGGCAGGGCAGTCGGCTGGGCGCATACCTGACTTTCTATTACTGCGGCCAGAGCCCGCACAACTATGCGGCTTTTCTGGGTGTGCCGCAGGCCGAGTGGCCCCATTGGGCTAATGCCGACAGCGCTGTGGTGCACCCGGACTGGCGGGGCAACGGCCTGCAGCGCCGCATGCTGGAAGCTGCCCTGCCGCTTCTGCCGGAGAGCATCACGCACCTGGGAGCCACGGTCAGTCCGGCCAACCCCTACAGTCTGAGCAACGCCCTGGCCTGCGGGTTCACCATCCGTGCCCGCCGCGAAATGTACGGTGGGTTCGACCGCTACCTGCTGGCAAGGGAGCTGTAAAAAGAAAAGAGCTGCTGCACGATGAAATGCAGCAGCTCTTTGTGGTATACAATGCGGTCGGTGCGGGCTGGAAACTGACCGCCGCGAGATAAGGCTCCCTCTCTGAGGGAGCTGGCATCGCACAGCGATGATGGAGGGAGTATTATGCAGCCTGCAGGTTCTGCCCCTTTTTCTGCAGCTTGCGCCGTATCACCAGCAGGCAGATCAGATGCACCGAGGCGGTCAGAACCCAGCTGATGGGGTAGCTGATGTACAGCATGAACGGGGTGCGGTTCAGCTGGAAGATGGTGGCGATCCACACCAGACGCAGCAGGCAGCTGCCGATCAGGCTCACCACCATGGGCAGCACGCTGTAACCTAGGCCGCGCAGGCTGCTGGCCAGTGTGTCCATGATGCCGCACAGCAGGTAGGTGCCGCAGATGATCCACAGCCGCTCGTATCCGGCAGCGATCACGGCCTCGTCCGAGGAGTAGAAGTGCAGCAGCTGCCGACCAGCCAGTGCCGCACCGCCGCCCAAAAGAATGCCGGTGACCACGGCGCACAGCAGGCAGTTGCGCATTACGCGGTCCAGATTGTGATACTTGCGTGCACCCATGTTCTGGCTGGTAAAGGTCACGGCGGCCTGTGCAAAGGCGTTCATGGCCGTGTAGACGAAGCCTTCCAGATTGGACGATGCCGAGCTTCCGGCCACGACCGTGGAGCCGAAGGAATTGATGGCGGACTGGATCACCACATTGGACAGGCTGAACACGGTGCTCTGCAGGCCCGCCGGCAGGCCGATGAGCAAGATCTGCTTCAGGGCACCGGCGTGGAAGCCCAGCTTGTGCAGGTCCAGATGCAGCGCGCCCTTCTCCCGCACCAGCATGGCGGTGACCAGGCAGGCCGACACCGTCTCACTGATGATGGTGGCCAGCGCAACGCCCGCCACGCTCATGGAAAAGCCGATGACGAACACAAGGTTCAGCACCACATTGATGATACCGGCCGCCGCCAGACAGTACAGCGGGCGCTTGGTGTCGCCCACGGCCCGCAGCAGAGCGCTGCTGAAGTTGTACAGCATGTTCATGGGCATGCCGATGAAATAAATTTTGAGGTACAGCGCGGAAAGGTCGATGACGTCCTCCGGGCAGCTCATGAGCTCCAGCAGGCCGCGGGCGGCAAAAAAGCCCACCACGGCCAGCAGTACGCCGCTGGTAAGGCCCAGCGTCACGGCGGTGTGCACGGTGTCCTGTATGCCGTGCTCGTCCTTTGCGCCAAAGCAGCGGGCAGCTACGACGTTCGCGCCCAACGAGAGCCCAACGAACAGGTTCACCAGCAGGTTGATCAGGGAACCGTTGGAGCCGACTGCGGCCAGCGCGGTGCTGCCGGCAAAGCGGCCCACCACCACAACGTCTGCCGCGTTGAACAGCAGCTGCAAAATGCTGGATGCAGCCAGCGGAATGGAAAACAGAATGATCTTTTGCAGCATCGGGCCGCTGGTCAGGTCAGCGGAACGGTCTGCCCGGGTTTGCGTCATGGGGTCACACGCCTCCTTGAAATGTTTTTGATATCTGAATCGGTTGATTTTAGATCGTACCCGGAAAGCCGGGCGCAAGTGCCTATTATACGTCAGTATACGTCAGACGTCCGCAAAACGCAAGAGCCCCGGAACCGTAAACGTTCCGGGGCTGCTGTGAAAACCGGGTCAGTGAGAGGCGTCCAGCACGGTCCAGTGCCCGTCGTGTTCAGGATCCATCGTCTCGCCGTCATCGGTGTACATGCGGTACGCGGCATGGCCGTCGGCGTCCGGGCATGCCAGCAGGGCAATGGGCTGCTCGTCCAGCGCGGCGGTGCAGGCAGCGGGCTTTGCCAGCGGCACGGCATGACCCGGCCGCACGAACAGCAGCACTTCGTTCAGGGCACAGTGCACATAGTGGTGGCCTGCAGGCAGGGCCTCGGTGTCGTAGTCCTCGGCGCTGCGCAGACGGTACAGCTGCATGGGCCCCGGCAGGTAGACATGCCGCCCGGCGGCGTTCTGGGTGTACACCGGAGCCAGCATGACGCCGTCGCCCAGCAGCAGCTGGTCCTGCACCTCCCGTGCTTCGGGGTCTGCAGGCCAGTCAAAGCCCAGCGGGCGGAAGTAGCCGGTGTTCTCCAGGGCGCTCTTCATGAACTCGCTGTACAGGTAGGGCAGCAGGGCATAGCGCAGGCGCAGCATCTCCCGCAGGGCGGGCAGCTGGTCGGCAAAGCGGAAATATTCCTGCTCGCGGGTCCCGGCACCGGTATGGTTGCGCATCAGCGGGGTGAACAGGCCAAACTCCAGCCAGCGCAGGGCCAGGTCCGGGGTGGTGTCGCCCGCGAAACCGCACAGGTCGGCACCGGTGTACAAAAAGCCGCACATCTGCACACTGGGCATCATCTGAATGTTGGCCAGCAGCTGTTCCCAGCTGGAATGGTTGTCGCCCAGCCAGATGCCGCCGTACCGGTGGCTGCCAATGATGCTGGAACGGCTGTACAGCAGGGTGCGCCTGCCGGGGCGCAGGTCGGCAAAGGCCTCCCCGGCAGCGCGGGTCATGCTGCCGCCGTACAGATTGTGCACCCGGTCGTGCCGCACCTGCTGCCCGGCCAGATCGTGGTAGAAGCTGGCGTAGTCGGCAGGGCTGTTCATCAGGCCCATGGCACCGCCCACCACCTTGGCAAAGAACTCTTCCTGCTCCAAGTTGTCTTTTTCACGCAGCTGTGCCATGCTGTCCAGAAATGCCCGGAGCCGCTCCGGGGAGTAGAACAGCGCGGGTTCGTTCATGTCGTTCCAGAAACCCTCAATACCGCAGTCGGTCAGCACCTTGTAGCGGTGGCCGAACCAGTCCCGCACTTCCGGGCGCAGAAAATCGGCAAAATAGGCCTTGCCGGGCCACACGGCAGCCACAAAGGGGGTGCCGTTGGCTTTGGTGCAGAAATATCCCTTCTCCAGCCCCTCGGTGCAGGTGGGGTCCTCCGGGTTGATGCGCACGCCCGCGTCGATGATGGGCACCAGCCGGATGCCCTGCTGCTTCAGCTCGGCACTCAGCGCAGCCAGATCCGGGAAGCGCTCCTTGTTCACCGTAAAATCCGCGTACCCCTGCATATAGTCGATGTCCAGGCAGATCATGTCCAGAGGCAGCTCGTTCTCGCGGTACTGGCGGGCGATGGCGCGCACGTCCTCGGCAGTCTTGTAGCCCCAGCGGCTCTGGGCAAAACCAAAGGCCCATTTGGGCGGGATGTAGCTGTGGCCGATCAGCTTCCGGAATTCGGTGCAGACGGCGTTCGGGCTGTCGCCGGTCAGGATGTACAGGTCGTAGTCCGGCTCTTCGGTGCGGAAGGTCAGCCGGTCGTGCCGGGTGTAGCCGATATCGTAGAACACCTTTCCCGGGAAATCCACGAACACGCCAAAGACGCTGCGGCCCGCACCGCCGTCGATGAGCAGAAAATTGTGCGCCCCATAGTACGAAAGCCGGTTTTCTCCGTGGTGCGACTCGTCGGTGTTGTCGGCCACATAATGCCAGCCGCGCTTGTTGATGCCGCGGGGCATCTCGCCCAGGCCGTACACCACGGCATCCTCTGCCAAAGAGAAGCTCCAGTTCCCGTCTGGTTCTGCGGTGAGGTACGGCACTGCGGCGGCGGCAGGCTCCACCGGCAGCACGACGCTCTCGGTGGGCAGCGGGCAGCCAAACGTAAAACGTTGGATCATGGTAAAAACTCCTTGTCCCCAAAAAATCAAAAGCCCTTTTGTACCTTTATCTTACGGCAGGCCCTGCCGGAAAACAAGAGACAAAACCGGCACGTTTTTGCTACAAAACCGTCATGACGGCATAAAAATGAAAAAATTCCGTCCTTCCGGGCGGAATCGAATTGAAAAAGGCAGCCCATGCTGGTATACTGAAGCGGTATTCAGGAAGCAAACAAGAACGGAGGGAACGTTTGTGTATCGCAACGGGATCAAACGCCTGCTGGCTGTGGTGCTGTCGCTGTGCGGCATGCTGTGCCTGTCCTGGCTGTTTCTGATTTTGGCCATTGCCATCAAGCTCGACTCACCCGGCCCCGTGTTTTTCAAACAGAAGCGGGTGGGCCGCGGCAAGCGGCATTTCTACATTTTGAAGTTCCGCACCATGCGCATCGACACGCCCCACGACATGCCCACGCACCCTGCTCCATGACCCGGACCAGTACTATCCACCCGCATGGGGCATTTCCTGCGCAAGACCCAGCCTGGACGAGCTGCCCCAGCTGTCGGAACAT
>ENA-OQNA01000369-OQNA01000369.1-human-gut-metagenome-genome-assembly--contig:-NODE-369-length-12374-cov-7.332735_pt1 | contig 12374 bp, 8 predicted proteins | sample MGYA00242625_ERZ504872 | MGnify/ENA primary metagenome ERZ504872 (study PRJEB26092, sample SAMD00036425) | human gut metagenome | host: Homo sapiens | study: EMG produced TPA metagenomics assembly of...
GATAAAGTACGGATTCTACCGAATGGAAATCTTTATGAATTTGGTATTCTTGAATCCAATGTTCACATGGCTTGGGTGAGAGCAACTTGTTGCAGATTAAAAAGCGACTATAGTTATACAGTGAATGATGTCTACAACAACTTTATTTGGCCTGCACCAACCGAACAGCAAAAAGCCAAAATCGAACAAACCGCGCAAGCGATTCTGGACGCACGCGCCCTTTACCCGGACAGCAGCCTTGCCGACCTGTATGATGAACTGACCATGCCGCCGGAACTCCGCAAAGCCCATCAGGCTAATGACCGCGCCGTTATGGACGCTTACGGATTCACCAAGGGCACTGCTGCCAGAACTAGCGAAAGCGCCTGTGTTGCCGAGTTAATGAAACTTTACCAGCAAAAGGTATCTGCCGCACAATCCAAATAATCGCTTTGAAAAGTTGACATCAAAAAGCTCCGGGGGCTGCATTGCTCCCGGAGTTTGCTTTTATTGGGGCTGCATCGGCTTGTTGCAATCCATACACAGAATATGCCAGGGCTGGCCTGGTCTGGCAGCCCCGACCGACAAAACGCTTTGAGGGCAAACAAACTGCTTCACTCCGCATTTACTGTGTATGGTTGTATGTGCTATACTAAAGGCAACACCGCACAATTCCCGCCTTGCGGCTTAAGCACCGCTCCGGCAGCTGCGGCACGGCATCTGCGTTGCCAAAATGCTCGATAATACATCCAGTATTATCTGCGCTTTTGGCTTGGCATCTGCCGCACCTCGCTCGCCGTATCGGCACTTAGAATTATGCGGTATTGCCTAAAAACAATCGATGGTGCAGCTGAAAAGTCGAAAATATCGTCTATTTCTACAAACGCAGCGGGATTTTGCGTTAAAAGTCCTTGGAATCCACAAAGGATTCCTGTGGCTCTTTGCCTTAAATCCGTCTTGCGCTTGTGAAATATCCGTCATTTTCTTTGTTTTCAGATACACCTTAAGAAGCCGCACCAGATGAGGACTGTGCGGGGCCGCAGTGTGATGTTGAGAAAGGGGAACAGCAGATGACCCGGATTGCGATTGTGGAGGACGAGGCGGCGGTGCGGGAACAGCTGGCGGGGTATGTGCAGCGGTACACCCGGCAGTACGGCACGCCGTTTGAGGTAACGGAGTTTGCGGATGGGATGGAAATTCTGGAAGATTACCGCCCGCAGTTCGACATCATCTTTCTGGATGTGGAGATGAAGCACCTGGACGGCATGGAGACCGCCCGCCGCATCCGGGAGCGGGACGGCGGGGTGCTGATCGTGTTCATTACCAACATGGCGCAGTATGCCATCCGCGGATATGCCGTTGGGGCGCTGGATTATGTATGGAAAGCATCAGCAAGATTCAGGGAACCGATACAGATGGCCCTGCACAGGTTGGCAGCTGGGGCCGCCCGGCAGGCAAGACCATTGGCTTCCCGAACTCTGCAACCATTGCCCAGATCTGGAACACCCCTCTTGTTGTTGAAATTGGCCACTCCCACGGCAAACAGGCATTGCAGAACGGTTATTCCGGCCTGTATGCACCTGCTGCCAACATGCACCGCAGCCCGTTCAATGGCCGTAACTACGAATATTACTCTGAGGACAGCTTCCTTTCCGGTGAAATGTGCGGCAGCGCTGTGCAGGGCATTGAGGAAATGGGCGTATATGTTTACATCAAGCACTTTATCTGCAACGATGGCGAAGCTGGTATTTACCGTGATGCCGTTTACACTTGGATGACCGAACAGGCCCTGCGTGAAATTTACCTGCGCCCGTTCCAGATGCTTATTGAGGATTACGATGCAACCGGCCTGATGAGCAGCTACAACCGTATTGGTGCAGTTTGGGCAGGCGGCAGCGAAGCTTTGCTGACCGGCGTTCTGCGTGATGAATGGGGCTTTAATGGCGCTGTTATCACCGACTATGCAGACCACCACAGCTACATGAACGGCGACCAGGCCCTGCGTGCAGGCGGCAGCCTGTGGATGGCTGGCTTCGGCAGCGGTGAGATGGCCTTTGAGACTTCCTCCAACAGCTACATGCAGGCACTGCGCCGTGCAACCAAGAAGCACTTTACATGTACCTGCATGTCCGTGTGACCAACCGCGACTATGCCGAAAGCATCGGCGATACTACCGCTATGCGTCATGCTTTCACAATCTCTGTGTTTGGCTGGCGCCATCTCGTTGTACTGATTGATATTGTAGTAATCGTTTTGTTTGTCCTGGCTGTGCGTGGTGTTGTGATTGATGTCAAACTCCGCAAGGCAGCAAAAGCGGCAAAAGAGAACTCTTGAGCTTAAAAAGGAGCGTGTGACCTAATTGAAACACGCAGATGTGATTGCAAAACTGAATTTAGAGCAAAAATGTGCCCTCCTTTCCGGTGATACCGTCTTTACCACCCGTGCGTATCAAAAGGCAGGCGTACCTGCCATCACTCTGTCGGATGGCCCCAACGGCGTGCGCAAGCAAGCCGGGGCGGCGGACCACCTGGGGCTGAACCCCAGCGTTCCGGCCACCTGCTTTCCCACTGCCGCCACTGTGGCGTGCAGCTGGGACCCCGCCCTGGGCGAGCAGATCGGCCGGGCCATGGGCGAAGAAGCCGCCGCGCAGGAAGTTGCCGTGCTGCTGGGGCCAGGCCTGAACACCAAGCGCAGCCCCTTGTGCGGACGCAATTTTGAGTATTTTTCTGAAGATCCGTATCTTTCCGGCAAAATGGCCGCGAGCTATGTGCGGGGCATCCAGTCCAACGGTATTTCGGCCTGCCCCAAGCACTTTGCCGTCAACAGCCAGGAACTGCGCCGCATGGCGTCGGATTCCGTGGTGGATGAACGCACGCTGCGGGAACTGTACCTGACCGGGTTTGAGATCGTGGTCAAGGAAGCAAAGCCCAAGACCATCATGAGCAGCTATAACCTCATCAACGGAACTTACGCCAACGAGAACCGCCACCTGTTAATGGACATCCTGCGCGGGGAGTGGGGCTTTGACGGCGCTGTGGTAACGGACTGGGGCGGCAGCAATGACCATGCCCTGGGCGTGCAGAACGGCTCCACGCTGGAAATGCCCGCCCCCGGCGGGGACGCGGTGCGCGAGCTGATGCAGGCTGTGCAGAGCGGCAAAATTACCGAAGCGGATGTGGACGCCCGGCTGGACGAGCTGCTGACGCTGGTGTTTGATACCCATGCCGCCGTGCAGTCCCACAGCCGCACCTTTGATGCGGACGCTCACCACGCCCTGGCCCGCCGCGCCGCAGCCGAAAGCATTGTGCTGCTGAAAAACGAGAACGACCTGCTGCCGCTGGCCGAGGGCGCAAAAGTTGCCGTGATCGGCGACTTTGCCCAGACACCGCGGTACCAGGGCGCTGGCTCCAGCGCGGTCAACTCCATCAAGGTGGATACCTTTTTGGACTGCCTGAAAGAGAGCGGCCTGGCCAGCGTGGGCTTTGCCCCCGGCTTTGACCGCCAGGGCAAACCGGATGCCGCCAAACAGGCCGAGGCTGTAGCCCTGGCCCAAAAGGCCGAAGTGGTGCTGCTCTGCCTGGGGCTGGATGAAATCAAGGAAAGTGAGGGTCTGGACCGCGGCGATATGCGCCTTGCGGACAACCAGATCGAACTGCTAAAGGCCGTGCAGCAGGCCAACCCCAACACCCTTGTGGTGCTCAGCGCAGGGGCTTCGCTGGAAACCCCGTGGCTCAAACACTGCCGTACCCTGGTGTATGGTGCGCTGGGCGGCCAGGCGGGGGCGGGCGCCATGCTGGATGTGCTGACCGGCAAAGTGAACCCCAGCGGCAAGCTGGCCGAAACCTGGGTCAACGCCTATGCGGATACCCCCGCCAAGGATAACTTTGCCGGGCCGGGCCGCATGGTGCAGTACCGCGAGGGGCTGTATGTCGGCTACCGCTATTACCAGACCGCCGGTGTGCCGGTGGCATTCCCCTTTGGCTATGGGTTAAGCTACACCAGCTTTGCCTACAGCAATTTGCAGGCCGCGTCCAATGGCGTGACCCTGACCGTAACCAACACCGGCAAGCGCGCCGGAGCAGAGATCGTGCAGCTGTATGTGGCAAAACCCGGGGCAGAAGTGTTCCGCCCCGCACAGGAGCTGAAAGGCTTTGCCAAGGTGCAGCTGCAGCCCGGCGAAAGCAAGACCGTGACCATCCCGCTGGACGACAAGGCATTCCGCTACTGGAACACCAAGACCGACAGCTGGGAAGTGGAAGGCGGCAGCTATGAGCTGCGGGTCGGCGCGTCCAGTGCGGACATCCGCCTGACCGCCGTGGTGGAAGTGGCCGGTACCGGCGCACCCAACCCCTATGCGGGCAAGCATCTGCCGCACTATACCAGCGGCAAGGTGCAGAGCGTGCCGGATGACGAATGGGCCACCCTGCTGGGCCGCCCGGTGCAGCAGGGAAAAGTTAAAATTGACCGCAACATGACCCTGGGCGAGCTGGACCACAGCCGCAGCCCGCTGGGCTGGCTGATCTGGCTGGTGCTTACCGCACTGCTGAACGCTAGCTACAAGCGCGGCAAGCCGGACCTGAATGTGTTGTTCCAGTACAACATGCCGCTGCGTGCCCTGGCCAAAATGACCAGCGGTGCCATCAGCATGGGCATGGTGGATGGCATTGTGATGGAATTACAGGGATTCTGGATCATCGGCCTTGTGCGGGTGATCGTAGAAGCCGTGAAAAACCTGGTGCTGAACGCACAGCTGGAACAGCGCCTGCGCAACAGCTGAGGAAAGAGAGGGGCTATTTATGCAGCTATGGAATAATTTTGCGGCAAAACACCCCGCCGCAGCCAAGTGGGTGCGCGAAGGCGGACTGTTTGTGATCGTATCCAACCTGGTTACGGTGTTCAAATACCTGCTGCTGCAATTTTTGCCGGCGGCGTTCAGCAGCCTGCCGGTGGTGGATTTTGGCTGGCCGGGCATTCCGGTCACGCTGTTTGGCGAAACCTTCCAGTGGAACATCCTGGGGTATGATTCCGCCCATGGCGGTCTGCCTTACTTTTGCGCCTACATGGTTGCCATGGTGGTGGGAGAATGCATAAACTTTCCCATCCAGCGCAACTTTGTGTTCCGCAGCAAGGGCAACCTGGCCAAGCAGATCGCCTGGTATGTGGTGGCGTTCTGTTTGATCACCTGCATCGTCAACTCCATCAACTGCGTGTGGGTGGCGGTTGCGGGCCTGCTGGTGCCGGATTTCATCTACAACATTGGCACCACCGTGCTCAATGGCGGCATTTCTATGGTGATCTTCTTCTTTGTGAACAAGATCATCTTCCCAGAGGGTGCACAGGCAAAATAAAGCCCGGCAGGATCACGGGTGCTTTTCCCGGTACCCGAACAGGGCGGCGGCACGGTACAGGAAAAAGTCCTTTGGATGGTATAAAAATGTGATTGCCAGCAACGGCGAAGATCTGAACGGATAAAGAAGAATGCTGCCTTTCCCTGATGTGGAGAAAGACAGCATTTTTATTGCGTTTTTCGGAAAGAGGTGAGCAGCGGCCCCTACAAATGGGTAACGGCTGGCCATAAAATGGCGCTATTACATGGTGTGCTTTGTGAGAAAGCGCTGTAGTGTGATGATATAAAACGGATGGGTGCATGGTGTGCGCCCCTACGGAATTACAACAAAACGCCCCCGCCCGTGCGGTAAATGAACTGCATAGGGCGGGGGCACCGTTATTTTACAAAGAAAACGCGCAGAGCGGAGATTTTAGGCAATACCGCACAATTCTAAGTGCCGCAGCCGCCGGAGCGGTGCTTAAGCCGTCAGGCGGGAATTGTGCGGTGTTGCCTTTACTGTTCCACGGCACCGGTGGGCAGCTGGGGAACAGCGGTCAGGATGCGCATGAACTCTTCGCCGGTGATGGTTTCTTTCTCGTACAGGTACTTGGCAATCTCGTCCAGCTTGCCGCGGTTTTCAATCAGCATCTGTTTGGCTTTTTCATGCTGCTGCTTGACGACTTCCACGACCTTATCGTCCACTGTGGCGGCTGTGCGCTCACTGCAGGCCAGGCTGGCATCGCCGCCCAGGTAGGCGTTGTTCACGGTTTCCAGGGCAACCATGTCAAAGTCGTCGGTCATGCCGTAGCGGGTAATCATGGCGCGGGCCATCTTGGTGGCCTGCTCGATATCGTTGGATGCGCCGGTGGTGATGGAGTTGAACACCACTTCTTCGGCGGCACGGCCACCGGTCATGGTGGCAATTTTGGCCAGGATCTCTTCCTTGGTCATCAGGGTGTGGTCGCCGTCCTCTACCTGCATGGTGAAACCCAGCGCGCCGGAAGTGCGCGGCACAATGGTGATTTTCTGCACGGGGGCGGAATGGCTCTGCAGGGCGGCAACCATGGCATGGCCGACTTCGTGGTAGGCCACGATGCACTTTTCTTTGTCGCTCAGGATCTTATTCTTTTTCTGGGCACCGGCCAGGATGGTATCCACGGCTTCCTGCAGGTCGTACTGGGTAACGGCCATGCGGTGGTGGCGCACAGCGCCCAGGGCGGCTTCGTTGATGATATTGGCCAGCTCGGCACCGGAAGCACCAGGAGTCATGCGGGCAACCACGGCAAAGTCACAGTCGGGGCCGATTTTGACCTTTTGAGCGTGCAGGCGCAGGATGCTTTCGCGGCCTTTCAGGTCGGGCAGCTCCACGGGCACACGACGGTCAAAACGGCCGGGGCGGGTCAAAGCGGGGTCAAGGGATTCAGGACGGTTGGTGGCGGCCAGAATGATAACACCCTTGGCGGCGTCAAACCCGTCCATTTCGGTCAGCAGCTGGTTCAGGGTCTGCTCGCGTTCATCGTTGCCGCCCATACCGGAAGCACCGTCACGCTTTTTGCCGATGGTATCGATCTCATCAATAAAGATAATGCAGGGGGCTTTTTCGTTGGCCTGTTTGAAGAGGTCACGCACCTTGGAAGCGCCCATGCCGACGAACATCTCGACAAATTCAGAACCCGCAATGGAGAAGAAGGGAACACCGGCTTCGCCGGCAACAGCGCGGGCCAGCAGGGTTTTACCGGTGCCCGGAGGGCCGACAAGCAGAACGCCCTTGGGCATTTTGGCACCGATATCCTCGTAACGCTTGGGGTTATGCAGGAAGTCAACGATTTCCTGCAGGCTCTCTTTGGCTTCGTCCTCACCGGCAACATCGGCAAATTTGATGGACTTGCCATCCTCAACGACATACTGTTTGGCACCGGATTTGCCGCCGCCAAAAATCATGCTGTTGGCGCCGCCGGTCATTTCACCGACCCGCTTGCGCATCATGCGGTTGAACCAGACGATCAGGATGATCATGGGCAGCAGCGAGATGACCCAGCCCAGCAGGGTATCCACCCAGGTGGTCTGGTTGTACACCTTGCCAAAGGAAACGCCGGCGCTTTCCAACCGGTTGACCAGCTGCAGGTCCTGCGCAATGGAGTTGGTGCAGTAGGTGGTATCGTTTTTGTCCACAAAATAGATCTGCTGATCCTGAATTTCAACGGTGCTCAGTTCGCCGCCTTCGAGCATGTTCAGGAAGGTGCCGTAATCGACCTGTTTGACCTGGCCTTTCATCATGGCGGGAAAGGCCCAGAAATTGAGCAGCAGCAACACCACAAGGATCACGGCATATACAATGCCGGTCGTCTTTTTGGGGTCGCGCGGCTGTTGGGTTTCGTGCATAACAATTCCTCCAGTTGGGGGCGGTAATAGGGGCCCCCGATAGATTCTATCATGAAGAATAAAAATGAACTGCGGATGAACAAGGCATGAAATAGCTGGAAATTCCGGTAAACTTTGCGTGAACAAGGGCAGTTTGTGGGCAAAAACAGGAATGCAGACCGCGTAACGACAGGGAAAAGTGAAGGCAACACCGCACAATTCCCGCCTTACGGCTTAAGCACCGCTCCGGCGGCTGCGGCACGGCATCTGCGTTGCCAAAATACTCGATAATGTCGGGTTGCGGTACCCGCATCGTGCTTCGGGGGCAAAAGCCCCTCGCACTCTGCGACCGCTGCCCCTGCTTCGGTTCGCTGTTTCCGCCACTGGCGGCGCTCACCTTTGCAGCATCCAGTATTATCTGCGCTTTTGGCTTAGCAGCTGCCGCACCTCGCTCGCCGTATCGGCACTTAGAATTATGCGGTATTGCCTGAAAAGAATCTGAACGGTTTTCCACAAACGGATGGGCTTCTTGTGGAAAACAAAAACGCACGGCGGGGAGATAGGATGTTGATGACAGGATACCATGGTTGCAGCTCAGTATGCGGGACGATGTAGGCATCACGCCCTACAAATCTTTATAACAAAAGCGGGGCGCTGCCAATCAGCAGTGCCCCGCTTAATTTTGTGTTATGCAGTTTTATCGCCCCAGGCGCACCGGCTCCGGAGGCTCCTGGCCGGGGCGCAGGTCCATCCACCAATAGGCAAGGTCCAGCCATTGGCCGAACTTGTACCCAGTGCGGGGTTCCATGCCGATTTTTTTGAAGTCCGAGCGCCTTATGGAACGCGCAGCTCTCTTTGTTCTGGCCGGTCACAAGGGCAACGGCGTTGCAGTAGCCGCGCTGGCGCACGCCGTCCAGCAGGGCTTTGTACAGCCGCCCACCAACCCCCTGGCCCACACAGTCGTGGGCGCAGTAAACGGTTAGCTCCACATCCCACGCATAAGCTGTGCGGCTGTGCCAGGGGTGGGCGCAGGCAAAGCCGCACAGCTTGCCCGCTGCATTGACGGCAACCAGGAACGGCGCGCGCTGCTGCACATAGGCGATATTTTCGCGCTGGAATTCCTCGGTACACAGGTCATACTGGAAAGTGGCCGTGGAGTGGGTGACATACCAGTTGTACAGCTCCGCCACGGCGGCGGCGTCCTCCGGCGCGGCATCCCGCAGGGTGATGGTGTTTTCAGCGGTCCACTGGGCGGCAAGGGCTTCCTTTTCGGGTTTTGGCAGCTTTTTCAGGGCGGCTTCCCGCTTCAGGGCGGTACTTTTATCGGTGCAGCGCTCGGCATAGGTCAGCTTAACGGCACCTTTGGCGTGGGTATACTTGGCACCGGCCTTGCCGCCCTTGTGGGCGCGCAGGCGGCGGGCAAGGTCATTGGTCCAGCCGGAATACAGGCTGCCATCCGCGCAGCGCACCATGTAGACCCAGGCGGAAGCCAGGTCTGGCTGGCAGTCCGCCGCGGTGCTGGGGCGGGGACCAAACTGCTCTAGAGTTTCGGCGCTCACTGTGCGCTCACCGGCCTTCCGGCGGCGCGCAGGGCACGGCGGCATGCCTCAATGGCATCCTCTTTGGTTTCCGCGGTGACAAGGAAACGGCTGGGGTGGCAGAACTTGAGAGCCAGGCCGCTCTTTTCGCGCAGGATCTCCTCCGGCTGGCCGCCCCATGCGGGCGGGAACGGCACCTTGTTGCGGCGGGTCTTGTAATCGGTCACGCACTGGGCGCTGTAGCCGCCGCGCTGGCTGGGGTAGACAACAAACAGGGCATCGGTTTTGTACAGGCCGTTTTTCCAGGGCATGTAGTCCGGCAGGACCACAATGCCGTCCCTGGAGTTCTTGTAGGCGTTCTGGACGGTCTCGTCCGCGCGGTTCACGGCGTTGGCTGCGGCAATCTCGTTTTCCAGCACCTGCTTGGCAAAGGGCACGGCGCGCCAGAAGCAGGCATCGGAATCTTCGCCGGAATCCCACACGGGGTTAAAGCTGCCGATGGCATCGGCCAGGGAGTTCTGCTCGCCGGTGTTATCGTTCAAGTCCAGAGGCTGAACAAAATTTTCATCCAGCAGGCGGGCCTGGTGGGCACCCACCAGCTGGGCACCCAACACGCGCCACAGCAGGCCAAAGGCCGCATAGGGCACGCCGTTGGGGCGGCTTTCGCGCGGTTCCTGGTGGTGGTCAAACATACCGCAGCCCACATCGTACACAATGCCGTCAAAACCATCCGGCACAACAAAACCGCGGGTTACTTTGATATCCGGCCGCACAATCATCAGCAGCGCTGTGGCAAACACATCGTCTGCATGGAACTTGCCGCCGTGAGTAAAACCTTTTGCAGGAATTTTCATAGAATAGCCTCCGTCTATGGGGTAAAATGATGATTAACTAATATTATAACATGAAAGCGTAGGTTGGTAAATGCAAAATCTGTGCGGGCGGGCCGGATTTGGAACAAGTGGCAGCATTTGGCCGAAAAACGGTGATTCACAACCGGCATAAAATATGATATACTAACCTAATATGCCCTTTTGCGGGCATACCGGACATTCGGTGTGTTGACGCGGAATGTTGACCGCAACTTAATGAACAAACAAAGCGAAGGAACTGGATACCCATGCAAAACATCAAAAAAACATTAAAAAGCAAGCGCTTCTGGCTTGGCACGGTGCTGCCATTTGCGCTGGCTGTGGCAGCGGCCTTTGTGGCGCGCTACCAGTTAGAAATTTCTGACGGCGTAACTGCCAACTACATGGCGGGGCAGTGGCCGGTATACGCACCGCTCAATGCGCTGACGGCGTTCTGCCTGACGCTGGTGGTGTTTGCCCTGTGCGGCAGCTGGGGCATTGCAACCGGCGTTTCCGGCCTGATTTTTACCGTGCTGGCGCTGGTCAACTATTACACGCGGGACCTGCATGGTTCCGCCCTGATGCCGCAGGACATCCTGAACCTGGGCACCGCGGCAGAGGTGATGGGCAGTTATACCCTGCACATTACCCAGACAGTTATTACCATTGCGTTGCTGTACATCCCGGTGCTGGTGGCTGCCGTTGTGCAGGTCAAACTGGCCGGCAAGCATAAGCGCAGCTGGAAACAGCGCGGCGCCCATGCGCTGGCCTGCGCCTGCGGCATTTTTGCGGTGCTGTATCTGGGGTATTTCAGCCCCAACCCCATCAAGCCCGCCACCACTTACGGCTGGGCCTGGCAGGAAACCTATTATAAGTACGGCTACCTGGCGGGTAGCCTTGAAGCCGCCAGCCTGATGGTGGACCCCATCCTGCAGCCGGACGGCTACAGCGAGGACGCCGCCACTGAGGCCGCTGCAATGGCGCAGGACTATCAGGCCAGCCCCGAAACGGCAAACGAGCAGGACTACCCCGATGTGTTCCTGATCCTGTCCGAAAGCTTTTATGACTTTGACCTGGTAACAGACCTGCAGGCCGACCACGAGATCATGCAGGTGACCAAAAACCTGCCCAACTCCATTTACGGCCACACCATCAGCCCGCATGTGGGCGGCGGCACCAACTCCAGCGAGTACGAGATGCTTTCCTCCAACTCGCTGATGCTGATGCCCTCCATCACACCGTTCAACTGGTTGAACCTGCACAAGGCAAACAGCCTGGTCAGCAACCTGAAAGATCTGGGGTATGCCACGCTGGCAGCCCACCCCTATACCAACTCCAACTACCGCCGCGATTCCGCCTGGCTGACGCTGGGCTTTGACGAGACCCACTTCCAGGATGATTTTCCGACCAAGGAAACCTATGGCAGCCGCCCCTACCAGACCGACAGCGCCACCTACCGCGACCTGGAAGGTTTGTATGAAGCAATGCCGGAGGACCAGCCGCGGTTTGTGTTCCTGGTTTCCATCCAGAGCCACGGCGATTACGATATGAACCCTCCGGAGGAGGATATCGTGCATGCCGCAACCGATTACGGCGAGTATGATTCCATCATGGATGAATACCTGAGCAACATCTATATGACCGACCGTGCCTTTGGCGAACTGACCGAATACCTGACCGAGCAGTACGAAAAGACCGGCCGCAAGGTGATTGTTGCCATGGCAGGCGACCACGCCCCCAGCTTTGTGGATCATGTGGCCGACCATACCTTTACCGATGAGAACAATTTGCAGATTTTGGAGCGCAGCACGCCCTACCTGATCTGGGCAAACTACCCGCTGGAAAACGCAGGCCAGACCAGCGCCACCGACGAGTACAACCGCATGGATATGTGCATGCTGGCTCCCACCCTGGTGGAAAATGCCGGGCTGCCGCTGACCCCGTATTACCAGTACCTGCTGGCACTCAAGCAGGTGGCCCCGGTGGTGACAGCCGCCAATGACTATATGGACGCGGACGGCGTGACCCACACCTACGGCGAGAATGCAGAGCTGGATGCCTGGGTGCATGGGTACTTCTATTTGGAGTATAACAACATCGGTGCCAAAGCAACCAGTCAGCAGAATTTGTTCCAGGTGGAAAAGTAAGAAGCTGATAAGCAGACATCAGCCAGGATTCCTCTGATTTAGGGCAACACCGCACAATTCCCGCCTTGCGGCTTAAGCACCGCTCCGGCGGCTGCGGCACGGCATCTGCGTTGCCAAAATGCTCGATAAGACATCCAGTATTATCTGCGCTTTTGGCTTAGCATCTGCC
>ENA-OQNA01000370-OQNA01000370.1-human-gut-metagenome-genome-assembly--contig:-NODE-370-length-12328-cov-5.743136_pt1 | contig 12328 bp, 6 predicted proteins | sample MGYA00242625_ERZ504872 | MGnify/ENA primary metagenome ERZ504872 (study PRJEB26092, sample SAMD00036425) | human gut metagenome | host: Homo sapiens | study: EMG produced TPA metagenomics assembly of...
CACATACTGCCTGCTGAGATTCAGGCGTGGCCGTATGTTCCCATTATCGTTTCATTGGTGCCTTGGTTTGCGATTCTTGCGGTGATTGCGCTGATTTGCGGCATTGTCTCGAAACGAACAATGTCGGTATTGCTGGCGATTGCGGCGATCGCGTTGCAAGTATGGTGGCAGTATCCGTTTTTCTACAATGAAACGAAGCTTCCGCGTGCCGCGATCGCAGCGGTTTCGGGAGCGTCCGCCAATACGCAGGATGATTATGCTCGTTTGATGACATGCAATGTGTTTAAGGGTCGTGCCGACGCGCAGGAAATTGTCGATGTGGTGCGTAGCGAGCGTGTGGAAGTGCTGGCATTGCAGGAAACGACCGATGCTTTCGTGGACGAGTTGAACAAGGCTGGTATTGGCGATTTGCTGCCGTATGCGCAGGTGGCAAGCTCAGACGGCGTGTATGGCAATGGTTTGTGGTCGGCGAGTCCGCTTGTTGATCCGGCTGATGATGATGTTGATTCGAGCGCGTCGTTCATGCCAGGAGCCACGGTTGCATTCAATGATGGTCAGACGCAGATCCGTTTCGTTTCGGTGCATACCACGTCTCCGACCGATGGATATTGGCAGCAGTGGAAGCGTTCATTGGATGAGCTTGGTCGACTCCGGTACGATACGTCTCGCAGGTACGTGTTCATGGGCGATTTCAACGCGACCGACGATCATGCACCGTTCCGTAATTTCTTGGGAACACGGTTCACGGACGCGGCCAAACAAGCGGCCGGGGGATTGGTATTCACGTGGCCTGCGAATATCGATTATGTACCGACGTTTGCGGGCATTGACCATATCGTATTGGATTCCGGCATGTTGGCAGGTCAGGCCAAATCGTTGAAAATCGATGGAAGCGATCACAGGGCGTTGCTGGCAACCGTGCAATTCGACGTGTGAGAAGAGTGCCGGCGCAACTGCATATCGGCTGCGCATCCGCATAAAAAGTGCCCCAGATAGGAATCGAACCTACGACACCTTCTTTAGGAGAGAAGTGCTCTATCCACTGAGCTACTGAGGCAACGAATCTTCATTCTACACACCATCCGGACGAGTGTGGTATCGAAATGAAGAAATTCGAAATTTATGCATGACTGTACGCCATATAACACCTTGTAAAAACGTGTGGCGCACAGTCATGGAAATGCTATATTGACGGTATTTTGAGATGCTCAGGCCAGATTGTCTTGCGTGCCAGCGGTATTGGCCGCAGTGGCCTGTTCCGCCTGTGCTGCGTCAAGCTTGGCACGCACTTCGCCGAGCAGACTTTGAGCGCGCTTGGCGAGGGCTTCGCCAAGCTCCCACTGGCGCATGGACTGGTCAAGGTTGAGTCCGCCGGCCTCAAGTGCCTGCACGGCCTGAATGAGCTGATCTCGAGCCTCTTCGTAAGGCATTTGTGCGATGGCTTCGCGTTCCTTGTCGGTCAGGCTGGATGCGGGGGTGGTTTCGTTGGTCATTGCTACTCCTTCGTTACGGTGGTGACTTCGGACACGATCACGCCGTGCTTCAATGTCATGGTGAGTTGGTCGCCGGTGTTCACGGCGTTCGCATCGTCGATTACATGGCCGTCCGCTCCCTGCACTACCGCATAACCTCGGTTGAGAGTGGATTGCGGGCTGAGCGCAGTCAGTGAAGCGTGCGCTTTTTCGATGGTGAGACTTGCATCGTCAAGAATACGTGTCAGACCGATTCTCATGCGGGTTCTTGCGTCGTCGATAAGACGCTGATGCGGTTCCAGCATGGTGAGCGGCTGCGTGAGGCTTGGACGGTTCGCATAGCCTTCAATCAGTCTTGTTTCATTGTTGACGGTGGCGTCGATGCGCATGCGCATGCGTTCAATATTCACATTGATCAGCTGCATCTGCTCGCGCACATCCGGCACGACTTTCTTTGCCGCATCCGTTGGCGTGGATGCACGCAGATCGGCGACCAAATCAAGCAATGTCCAATCATCCTCATGGCCGATCGCGGAAATCAGAGGCGTATGAGCGGCAGCCGCGGCGCGCACCACACCTTCGTCGGAAAATCCGATCAGATCTTCGAAAGCGCCGCCGCCACGGGCCACAATGATTACATCGACGTCGGGATCGGCGTCCATCTGTGCGATCGCCTTGATCACATCGGAAGGGCACTGCTCACCCTGCACATGCACATGCGTCACTTTGAAGTCGACGACAGGCCAACGCAATCTCACATTGGTGATGACATCGCCTTCCGCGCGGGCCTGCGGAGCGCAAACCAAACCGATGCAATGCGGAAACTCGGGCAGAGGCTGCTTGCGGTCAGCGTCGAACAGGCCTTCGCCTTTCAGCTTCTTGCGTAATTCGTCGATCATGGCCTTCAGGCTGCCTCCTGCGCCGGCCGCGATAATGGCGTCGCCACGTAAAGACAGTGACGTGCGCTTCATCCACAGATTCGGTTTGCCATGGATGATGACGCGGTCGCCCTGCACGAAAGGCGTGGCGGCTGCGGCAAACTGCCCGAAACCGTTGACCTCCAACGCAATGTCCTGATAATCATCGCGCAGAGTGATATAGGCGCTGCCCTGACGTCTGGTGTTGATCTGCGTGATCTGCCCGGCCACCCAAACCGATGGCCACCGTTCGACGGCCATATGGAATTTCTCGCTGAGCAGACTTACCGGCCAGGGGTTGTCAGCGGTGGTTTCGCCGGCCAGTCGCGGCAGCGGTTTGCTGTTCGGCTGCGCTGCCGGGGGTGTGTAATCCTGGTTCCAAGTCATAGTTCAAGATTCCATCATCTTGCGGACAAATGAAACACATGTTCGAATTCCGTGAGGGTACCCCGCCTTGTATAGTCCCTCTTCGGTGCCTGCGTCAAATCGACACTCGGGCGACACTCCGTGGCGAAACCGTTACCTTTGTCACACAAGTTAAGGAATGGCGGAATCAAGCCGAAAAATGGAATATATAGTCTTACTGCCGGCGTGCCGCCACTACATTTAGTGCTGGCTATGGCGTACAGTCATGGACGTAGCAACAATCTGGCATGCATAACGAAGCATGAAAACCTGGTCGGATGGGGTCCGACCCGGAAAGGATGATGAATGGAAACGCAGGCTCTGAATGCCATCTCCGCAACCGTTAAAACGGGAACCGGTAAGGTGCTCGTCGAGAAGCGCGACGGTCGTGTGGTCGACTTCGATCCGATCAACATCATCAGCGCGGTGAAGTCAGCCTTCGCCGACCTTGATAAGAAGATCGGGCCGCAGGAGGAACAGCTGATCCGTGATATCGCCAATCAGGTCGAAGCCGAAATCAAGGATCGTTACAACGGTCCCGCCAAGATCGAAGACATCCAGAATCTCGTTGAACACGGCCTGATCGAAGACCACCTGTACGATGTGGCGCGCACGTACACCAACTACCGTCTGAACAAAGACATCGAACGTGCCAAGGCCACCGACATCAACGAAGCCGTCAAGCGTCTGGTGAACCGTGACGAGGCTCTGGTGCGCGAGAACGCCAACAAGGATTCCAACGTCTACTCCACCCAGCGCGATCTGCTGGCGGGCGCGGTGTCCAAGGCGTCCGCCTTCTCCATGCTGCCGGACGCGGTCTCCAACGCCCATATGAAGGGCGACATCCACTTCCACGACGCCGACTACTCGCCGTTCACCGCGCAGTCCAACTGCTCGCTGCCGAACTACTGGGATATGCTCGCCAACGGTTTCACTCTGGGCAACGCTCCGATGGGATCGCCGAACAGCATTTCCATCGCCGCCACGCAGATCACCCAGATCATGAAGGACGTGGCATCCAGCCAGTATGGTGGCCAGACCGCCAACCGTGCCGACGAGCACTTCGTCGAATACGCGCGCAAGGATTACGACAAGTTCCTTGAGCAGGCCCATGAGATCATGCCTGACGACCTGCCGATCGAAATCGCCGAACGTCAGGTGCGCTTGGCCAAGGATGTCGAACCGAAGCGTCTGCATTTCGAAAAGGACCGTCCGGCCCTGCCGATGGACGAGCCGTTCAACAAGGATGCCAGCCGTTTGCAGCAGCTGCGTGAGGTGTGGGCGAAGATCCAGACCCGCAAGGCCATCTACGATGCCATGCAGACCATGGAATACCAGATCAACTCCAATCGTGTGTCGAATGGCCAGACCCCGTTCGTGACCGTTGGCTTCGGTTTGGGCACTGACTGGTTCGCCCGCGAGATTCAGCGTGCCATCTTCCTGAACCGTATCCGCGGCCTCGGTTCCGAACATCACACCGCCATTTTCCCGAAGCTCGTGTTCACCATCAAGCATGGTGTGAACGCCGATCCGGGCGATCCGAACTACGATTTGAAGCAGCTCGCCCTCGAATGCGCCACCAAGCGCATGTATCCGGACGTGATCTTCTACGAGAACATCGTGAAGATCACCGGCTCCTTCAAAGCCCCGATGGGCTGCCGTTCCTTCTTGCAGGGTTGGATTGATCCGGCGACCGGCAAGGACGTGGAAGACGGACGCATGAACCTTGGCGTCGTCACCGTGAACGTTCCGCGCATCGCACTGGAATCCCACGGCGACAAGGATCGCTTCTGGAAGATCTTCGACGAGCGTATGGCCGTGGCTCATCAGGCATTGCAATTCCGTATCATGCGTTGCAAGCAGGCCGCGCCGGTCAATGCGCCGACCCTGTTCCGTTTCGGAGCTTTCGGTCGACTCGGCGCCAACGACAGCGTCGACCAGCTGTTCCGCAACGAACGTGCCACCGTTTCCCTGGGCTACATTGGCCTGTATGAGGCGACCAGCGTGTTCTACGGCAAGAACTGGATGCGCGATCACGGCTGGGATCCGCAAGGCAAGGAATTCGCACTGTCCATCGTCAAGCGCATGAACGAGCTGTGCAAGGAATGGAGCGACGCGGAAGGCTACCACTATTCCGTGTACTCCACGCCGGCCGAATCCCTCACCGACCGCTTCAACCGTATGGACCACGAGAAGTTCGGCGAAGTGGAAGGCGTGACCGACCACGACTTCTACACCAACTCCTTCCACTACCCGGTCTGGCTGCAGCCAACCCCAATGGAAAAGCTCAACTACGAGAAGGACTTCCCGTACTACGCGTCCGGCGGCTTCATCAACTACTGCGAGTTCCCGTGCCTGCAGTCCAACCCCAAGGCACTCGAAGCGGTGTGGGATTACGCCTACAACATCGGCATCGGCTACCTGGGCACGAACACGCCGATCGACCGCTGCTACGATTGCGGATTCCAAGGCGACTTCGAGCCCACTGAGGAAGGTTTCAAGTGCCCGGAGTGCGGCAACTCCGACCCGGACCACTGCAACGTGACCAAGCGCACCTGCGGCTACTTGGGCAACCCGGTGCAGCGCCCGATGGTGCATGGACGTCACGAGGAGATCGCGCACCGCGTCAAGCATATGAGCGGCGAAACCGGTCATGTCACCTTGAGTGACGGTTCCGAACGTGAATGGTTCGAGGAAGCCAAGTAAGGGCCGCGTCGGTAGCAAACATAAACGAAATATGAAAGAGGGTGGGTTTCCACCCTCTTTCATTCTGTGACAATCATGAGGCAAGCAGCAATCGCAAAAACGCGACGTAACGGCAAAACGTGAAGGGACAACGTATGATCAGCAGCGCGAATCCAGCAATTCAACGTCGTGACTTTGCGGCGGACGAAACCAATCGCGGACCTTTCATCCCCACAACTCGTTCCAACAATCCCAAAGCAGGGCAATGGACCAACCGCATGAGCCGCAATATGATCGCCGACTACAAACGGTTCCTCATGACCGATGGAGAAGGCATCCGATGCTCGCTGTACGTGTCCGGCTGCCCGTTCCATTGCGAGGAATGCTACAACACGTCAATCTGGGATTTCCAAGCCGGCCACGAATACAACGACAAGCTCGAAGCACAAATCATGGATGACTTAAGCCAATCGTATGTGCAAGGCATCACCTTCCTCGGAGGCGAACCATTGCTCAACACGGGCGTGCTGTTGCCCCTTGCGCGCAAAATACGCGAACGGTTCGGTAATACCAAAGATATTTAGGTGCTGGACCGGCTACCACGTGGGAAGAGCTCGATGCGACGAAGGCGAAAGCCCCGACAAGCGCGAGCTGCTCGAACTGATCGACATTCTCGTGGATGGCCGTTATATCAAAGAATTACATGATTCCCTGCTGCAATTCCGCGGAAGCAGCAACCAACGCATCATCGACGTGCCGAAATCACTGGAAAGCGGACAAGTGGTGATTTGGCCGAAATTACATGATCAAACACGATTCATTCCCGAAATATACGGCAAAGACCGTTCTGCAGGGGAAGGCAGCGCATCCTGACATGGAAATGCTTGGAAGGGTTTGCGATCTCGACATTCGTCGAGCGTCCAGATACATAATTAGGCACGTTGACTGGATTAGTTGTCTAATTTGTGCGCTGTGTCGTGCATTTTATGCTGATTGCGAGCATTTACAAAGCACTTAGGCGTGGGCACAGACTACGATTACATGATTGGATAACCCGGGGTAGGGGCTTCCATGCCTGCCATGGAATGCAGCCCGGCGGATAGAACGATAGAGGTTGAGACATGGTTGAAGCAGCAGAAGCCGTGACCGAAACGCACGGCACAAAGCCGTTGCGTGTAGGTCTTGATATCGGTTCCACTACTGTGAAGGCGGTGGTGCTCGATCAGTCCGACGCGCTCGCGGACGCGCTGTTCTCCGATTATCGGCGTCACCACGCGAACGTGCGCGCCACCGTGGCCGGACTATTGGCCGACATCCACCAGGAGCTGGAAAAGCTTGGCCGAGGCGACGAGCCGATTCGCCTGGCCATCACCGGTTCAGGCGGTCTTGCCCTTGCAGACAGCCTCGACGTGCCCTTCGTTCAGGAGGTCATCGCCGAAACCGAAGCCATCGACAAGGAATATCCGCAGGCCGACGTGATCATCGAGCTTGGTGGCGAGGATGCGAAAATCACGTATCTCAAGCCGACTCCGGAACAGCGTATGAACGGTTCCTGCGCAGGTGGTACCGGCGCATTCATCGATCAGATGGCAACACTGCTCGACACCGACGCCGCTGGTCTGAACGAAATGGCCGCGCAATACGAAACCCTATATCCGATCGCATCACGTTGCGGCGTGTTCGCCAAAACCGATTTGCAGCCGCTTATCAACGATGGTGCGGCCAAGCCGGATCTGGCTGCATCGATCTTCACCGCAGTGGCCACGCAGACCATTGCAGGCCTTGCCTCCGGACGCCCGATTCACGGAACCGTGATCTTCCTGGGTGGTCCGTTGTTCTTCATGTCCGAACTGCGAGCCGCGTTCAAGCGGGCGCTCGACGGCAAAGTGGACGAATTCATTGTTCCGACCGACGCTCACCTGTATGTGGCATACGGTGCCGCATTGCAGGCCGATCAGGATGGTGACGACCTTGACTAAGCATTACGAAGCACGAACCTGCGCCGACCTTCTGGCACGACTGGACGAACTGGAAAACCTGCCGTCCAACACTCCGACCATGCCTCCGCTGTTCGCTACCGAAGCGGATCGCACCGCATTCAACGAACGACATCATCGCGAGCATATCCATCAAGGCACGCTCGAAGGAGCCCAAGGACCGCACTTCCTGGGCATAGACGCCGGTTCCACCACCATCAAAGCGACATTGGTGAACGACGATCGAGAAATCGTATGGTCCTCTTATGCGACCAACGAAGGCAGCCCTCTGACGGCAGCCGTGCAAATCGTCAAAAAAATCCAAGCCGAACTACCTGAAGGCGCATGGATCGCACGATCCTGTGCGACCGGCTACGGCGAAGGCCTCATCACCACCGGCCTGCACCTTGACGAAGGCGTAGTGGAAACCATGGCTCACTATCGCGGTGCCGAAATGGTCAGCCCGGGCGTTACCGCCGTCATCGATATCGGCGGCCAAGACATGAAATATCTCGCCATCAACGATGGCGTGATCGACTCCATCGCAGTGAACGAAGCATGCTCGTCCGGCTGCGGATCGTTCCTGCAAACGTTCGCCATTTCCATGGGCCTGACCATTCAGGAATTCACCCAAGCGGCGCTCAACTCCACCCATCCGGTCGATTTGGGCTCCCGATGCACCGTGTTCATGAACTCGTCCGTGAAGCAGGCGCAAAAGGAAGGCGCGTCCATCGAAGACATCGCCGCAGGCCTGTGCTATTCCGTAGTGCGCAACGCCCTCTACAAGGTAATCAAGCTGCGTGATTCCGGCGAACTTGGCGACACCGTGGTAGTGCAGGGCGGCACGTTCCTCAACGACGCCGTGCTTCGCGCATTCGAACTGCTCACCGAACGTGAAGTGACCCGACCGAACATCGCAGGACTCATGGGCGCATACGGTGCCGCACTGACCGCACGCATGCACTATGCCGACGAAGCGGAAGACGAAGACGTCGATACCACCGACACCAAAGAGGCGGTGATCGCAGGCGTACGCCATACCGCATCGAACATTTTGAGCGGCGAAGAACTCGACAACCTGTCGATGACCTCCGAACGAGACGTGTGCAAACTGTGCCAAAACCACTGCAAGCTCACCATCACCACCTTCCAAGACGGATCCCGCTACGTGACCGGCAACCGCTGCGAACGAGGCGGAGACGCGAAAAAGAAGCGTTCCGATCGCCCGAACCTCTACGATTACAAGTACAAGCGTTGCTTCGCCTACCGCAGACTCACCGACAAAAACGCAACCCGCGGCGAAATCGGCATTCCGCGCGTACTCAACATGTACGAAAACTATCCGTTCTGGTTCGCACTGCTCACCTCGCTGGGCTTCAAAGTGATGATTTCCGGACGAAGCTCGCATGAACTGTTCGAAACAGGCATCGAATCCATCGCATCCGAAAACATCTGCTATCCGGCCAAACTTGTGCACGGACACATCAAATGGCTGCTGAGCAAGGGTGTGAAAACCATCTTCTATCCGTGCGTCAGCTACGAAGAGAACCTGGTACCCAACACCGACAACCACTACAACTGCCCGGTAGTAGCCAACTATCCCGTGGTCATCGGCGCAAACATGCCGGAACTGCGCGAAGAGGGCATCCGTTACATGCGCCCATACTTCAACATGGCCAACCATGAACTCATGGTCGACCGTATCGTCGAAGAATTCGCTTGGGCCAACGTGACCCGTGAAGAAGCCGAAACCGCAGTCAAAGCGGCCTATGCCGAAAACGAAGTCTTCAAGCACGATGTGCAGATGGAAGGCCTCAAGGCACTCGCCTACATGAAGGAACACGACTGCCGAGGCATCGTGCTCGCAGGCCGCCCGTACCACATCGATCCGGAAGTCAACCATGGCATTCCGGAAACCATCTGCTCGCTCGGCATGGTGGTATTGTCTGAAGATTCGATCTGCGAACTGCAGCCGGGGGAGAAGCTCAACCTGAGTGATTTCCTCGCCGCGGACGAAGACGATCCGCGCAAGAAGAACGCGGACGGCTTCCGTCATGTGGAAGACCGCAAGGTCACCAAAATGCCGTTGCGAGTCACCAATCAGTGGGCCTACCACGCACGCCTGTACTCGGCGGCAAACTTCGTGGCCTCCTATCCGGGACTTGAACTCGTACAGCTCAACTCCTTCGGCTGCGGTCTCGACGCCATCACCACCGACCAGGTGGGCGAAATCCTCGCCGACAAGGCCGACGTGTACACCATGCTGAAGATTGACGAAGTCTCCAACTTGGGAGCGGCAAAAATCCGACTGCGCTCGCTCAAGGCAGCCGTCGAAGAACGCGAACGCAACAAGCAGCGCGGAATCGCCGCAGTCATGCCTAACAAACAAGACAGTGCGCCTAACAAGCAGGGCGAATTCCGCAAGACCGGGTCTGAGGCGCCGACTCCGGGACGTCAAGTCATGCTTGACACCGTGATGAAAGCCAATCCGAAACTTACCGAAGCCGTCAAAGCCGCATCCAGGCGTGCCGCGGAAAACGGCATCGGCGAAGCGAAGAAATCCGCGCACAATTCCGCCACCATGTCGAAGTACGCCAACCGCGTGCCATTCGGCAAAGACATGAAGGACTACACCATCGTGGCTCCGCAGATGAGCCCGATCCACTTCTCCTTGGTGGAATCCGTGATCCGTTCCGGCGGTTACAAGTTCGACATTCTCGAACACGCCAGCCGCGAAAACGTGGAAACCGGTCTGAAATACGTCAACAACGACGCCTGCTACCCGGCCATCATGGTTATCGGTCAGCTCGTGGACGCGATTTTGGACGGCAAATACGATCCGGAACACACCGCGCTCGCCATCACGCAGACCGGCGGCATGTGCCGAGCCACCAACTACTTCGGCCTGATCCGCAAGGCATTGGTCGATGCTGGCTATCCGCAGATTCCAGTGATCGCCATTTCCACGCAGGGCATCGAAGACAATCCGGGCTTCACCGCCACTCCGGCATTGTTGCATCGTGTCATCAAGGCGCTGATTATCGGTGATCTGCTGATGAAATGCCTGTATCGCGTACGCCCGTACGAGGTGACGCCAGGCAGTGCGAATCAGCTGTACCACACGTGGGACACCATCGTGCGTGAAACGCTCGAACACCACGGCTATTCCAAGACGGCACGCAAGTTCATCGGCAAGGGGTATCTGCCGTATCAGACGCTCGTTAAGGAGATTGTGAAATCCTTCGACGCGCTGCCATTGAAGGACGAGCCGCGCAAGGTGCGCGTCGGTGTGGTGGGCGAAATCCTCGTCAAGTACCAGCCGGACGCCAACAACCATGTGGTCGACGTTATTGAATCGCAGAATTGCGAGGCTGTGGTGCCGGGCATCATGGAATTCATGACCACCCGCCCATACATTTCCGACTGGAACGAGCATTACCTCGGCATGGGCGGCAACAAGCTTGGCTACGCGCTGATGCGCAAGGCGCTTGACATGTACAACGCTCCTGTGCACAAGGCGATCGATTTAGCGCACGGCAAGTTCTCCCAGGACCTGCCGATGCCGGAACTCGTGAAGAAGGCCGATGAGGTCACTTCCGTGGGCGTGCAGGCTGGTGAAGGCTGGCTGCTGACTGCGGAAATCCTTGAGCTCATCGAATCCGGCTGTCCGAACGTGATTTGTGCGCAGCCGTTCGCCTGCCTGCCGAACCACGTGACCGGCCGAGGCATGTTCGGCAAGATCCGCCGACTGCATCCGGAAGCCAACATCGTGTCCATCGATTACGATCCTGGCGCATCCGAAGCGAACCAGCTCAACCGCATCAAACTGATGATCGCAGCCGCCAAGAAGGCTCACAAGGCCGCGCAACAGGGTGAGACGACGCAAAGCAAAAAAGTCGCCTGATTATAGACAGATAAATCAATAAGCACTGACTGGAATTGACCAAAATACCGACGCGGACAACATCTTCAGCGTCGGTATTTTTATTGATATATACAAACAATTCTCCAAATAGTGGTAATTGCTTCTGACTTTATTGACAGCTGTTAATTATTATTGGTCGGTCTTGCAGAGCATGTCTGTTGTAATTGAAAATGTGTACTCGATTCGGGATACGCAAGAGTTGGCTATCAGTTTTTCGTATAGCAATCGCGCCGTGCTCATCAATGAGTTTCGGTAGGATTGCCAACATGACAGCACCACGAATTTCTTACGCACACCTGCTTACCGAGCCGAATCCGAAGCATGTGGAAAGTCTGGTCAAATTCTTCGAATCAGGCTGCCAAGAGCGCGGAACCGGCGGTTTCGGCGTGGAAATCGAGCATCTGCCGGTGCATAACAGCGATGATACCGCCGTGAACTATTACGAGGAGAACGGCATCGAGGCGTTGCTGAATCGCATTCGCCCGTATTACGACGAAAGCAAGGAATACTGGGAGAACGGCAGGCTTGTTGGCCTTGGGCGCGAAGGTATTTCCGTGTCGCTTGAGCCGGGTGGCCAGCTGGAATGTTCGCTGGGTATTTTGCATAAGCCGGAGGATCTGTGCACGATTTACGGAGCGTTCCGCCGCGAAGTCGATCCGGTGCTTGACGATCTCGGCTTCCGCTTGGTTAATTACGGGTATCAGCCGAAGTCCGGCTATGCCGACATTCCTGTGAATCCGAAGGACCGTTACAAGGCGATGACCGCGTATTTGGGTCGTGTCGGCCAGTTTGGTCCGTGCATGATGCGCTGCTCTGCTTCGACGCAGATCAGCATTGACTATGTTTCGGAAGAGGATGCGATTTCCAAGTTGCGTTTGGGTACGGTGATCGGTCCGATTCTTGCATGGTTCTTCCGTAACACTCCGTACTTCGAGGGGCGGGAGAATC
>ENA-OQNA01000376-OQNA01000376.1-human-gut-metagenome-genome-assembly--contig:-NODE-376-length-12088-cov-4.001087_pt1 | contig 12088 bp, 14 predicted proteins | sample MGYA00242625_ERZ504872 | MGnify/ENA primary metagenome ERZ504872 (study PRJEB26092, sample SAMD00036425) | human gut metagenome | host: Homo sapiens | study: EMG produced TPA metagenomics assembly of...
CCGAGATAATCAGAAAAGGCAACATTATTACAGTCGATTCCTGTTAGCTACGAAAGAAAATATCAAGAACTTTTTCGAAAAAACGTCACATTTTAATGTATTGACAATCTTTAATATCATTTGATATGATAGGGTACAGGAATCATGTATACAATGTGAAGTGGAAAATATTTCGAGTTCTTTCCTCTGCATTGTATGAGAAGGAGATTTTTAGTATGCGCTATTCTCATCAACGTGAACTGATTTTGCGGGAGGTACTTTCGCGCAGCGATTATCCAACCGCGGAGCAGATCTGTACGTCTCTGCGGGCAGTGTGCCCGCGGCTGAGCCTTGGCACCGTTTACCGCGACCTGAATACGTTGGTTGATATTGGCAAAGTGCGGCGTGTTTCCATCCCCGGCGAAGCAGACCGTTTTGAGGGCCCGCAGGAGGATCATCAGCAGTTGTATTGCCGCAGCTGCCAAAAAGTAAAAAGCATCCATATTTCGGATGCGAAGCTCAAAGCCCTGATTGATGCCTGCCCCGATATTGTGCCGGAAGATTACAGCCTGACTGTGTTTGGCCTGTGCGATGAATGCGCCGCCAAAGCGGCCAAGGAAACCGAGGAATTGTAAGGAGACAGCCCGCCCGATGTTCACCGTTCAGGCGGGCTGTTTTGGCATTTGTGGGGGGTATTTTGTGCAAAACAGCGTTATTGTGCGCTGTTCTGCGCGGTAAACTGTGGTACACTATTTATAGAATAGTGTATGTGCTGCCCTGTGCGGTGCGGCCAGACCAAAACAGCGGAGGTAAGACCTATGCCCCAACTGCAGTGTGAAGAAATTCGTTTCCCGTCTGCCGATGGTGTTCATACCGTGGCGGCCAGCATGTATACCATGCCGGGGGTGCCGGTGCGCGCCGTGCTGCAGCTCAGCCACGGCATGTGCGAGTATGTACAGCGCTACCGCCCCATGGCGCAGTGGTATGCCCAGCGCGGCATAGCTCTGGCCGGCAACGACCACCTGGGTCACGGCGGTACCGCAAACAAAGGGGAACACGGCCATTATGGCGAGCCCCGCGGCCGTTACCACCTGCTGAATGACCTGCACACGATGAACGGCATCATCCACCAAAAGTTCCCCGGCGTGTCGGTATTTTTGTATGGCCACAGCATGGGCAGCTTTTACGCCCGCTGGTATGCCGAAACCTGGCCGGAAAGCATCTCCGGCGCTATTTTCAGCGGCACGGCGGGTCCGCACATCCGCAACCAGGCGGGCTGGGCGGCTGCCGCGCTGACCGCAGCTGTGCGCGGGCCAAAATATGTTTCCAAAACGCTGGTCAAGCTGAATATGGGGGCCTATTGCAACCGCATTCCGGATGCTGTTTCGCCCAATGCCTGGATCAGCCGTGACCCGGAAGTGGTAAAGGCATACGATGCAGACGCGCTGTGCACCTTCCCATTTACCGCGGCGACCTACCGCGAAATGCTGGCCACCCTGTGCCATGTCAGCAGCCGCAAATGGGCGCAGAATATCCGCAAGGATCTGCCGGTGCTGCTGATTGCCGGAACGGCGGACCCTGTTGGTGATTACGGCGCGGGCGTGCGCAAAGTGTGGGCCATGCTGGGGGATGCCGGTGTACAGGACCTGAGCTGCGAAATCTGGCACGATGCCCGCCATGAGCTGCACAACGAAACCAACCGCGAAGAAGTGTTTGATTATGTGTACGGCTGGCTGATGGATCGCCTGCCGGAAGATGAGAGCCAATAAATAATGATAGGATAAATGTGAATTGCACGTTATTCTGTAGGGAACGGTCTTGACCGCTCCGATACATTGGGGCATATGCGATAATGGAAATTGCATCGCTCCACAAAATTATTTATTGCAAATAAAAACTTAAGGCCCGATGCAAGCGCATCGGGCCTTAAAACATAGTAAACGCTAAGGTGTATCTGAAAACAAAGAAAATGACGGATATTTCGCAAACACAAGCAGGATTTAGCGTAAAACCCTGCTCTGCGCTTGTAGAAATAGACGATATTTTCGACTTTTCAGATACACCCTAAATAGAAATCATAGGCTGAAAACGTACCGGGGCGATGCCGGGCTGTTGCAACGCTCGGCAGGCGGGGGGATGGAATGCCCGCGGTTTTAGTGCCCACTCAAAAAGTCCAGCAAATCCCAGCCTTCGCCGCCGGTCTGGCGGTACAGCTCGGTGTAGCCGCAGTTGCAGCAGCTGATGGTGACGAACTTTTTGTTCTGGATGTCAAACATTTTGGCGAAGTTCCCGCCGGTGGCCTGCAGCCGGTCCGATTCATACTGCTGGCAGCCGCATTTGGGGCAGATGTATTGGCGCTTTTCCATAATGGATTCCTCCGTATTGTAAGGCTGGGTCAAACGTGGCTCAGCCAGTCGGCCAGCGGCAGGCAAAGCAGGTTGGGGGTAACTTTTGCCGCGGCGCGGTGCAGCGTGCACACCAGCCCCGGTGTGCTGACGCGCAGGTTCAGCGCGCTGTCCCGCAGGGCGCGGCGCACAACATCCTGGCTGCGGCTGGCCAGCGGATAATGGCGGAAGCCATGCCCGCCTTTTTCCGCAATGCCAATGAACTCGGTATCCTTGACCCAGTAGGGGCATACCGCAGTAACATGGATGCCCGCAGGGGAAAGCTCGTAATGCAGCGTCTGGGTGTAGCTGAGCAGGAACGCCTTGGTGGCGGCGTATACGTTCAGCCCCGGAATGGGCTGGAACCCCGCGGTGGAGCAAATCTCCAGTATCTGACTGCCTGGGTGCAGATAGGGGAACGCCGCATCGGTCACATCCACGGCGGCGCGGCAGTTCAGGTCGATCATGGCGTCGTTGTCTTTGGCGGGAATATCCACCGTCGGACCCATGCGCCCCATGCCTGCCGCATTGACCAAAATGCGGATGTCCGGCAGTTCATCCTGCAGGGTGTTGCGCAGGTACTCCATATCGCCCGGGCGGGTCAGGTCAAGCGCCAGCACCCGGATGGGCACCGCGCTGATGGATTGCAGCGCTTCCAGCCGGTCACGGCGGCGGGCGATGGCCCAAATTTCTTCCACTTTGCCCTGCTCCGCAATCTGGCGCACAAACTCGCGCCCCAAACCACTGGAAGCACCGGTCACCAATGCAATTTTCATGGCAGTTATCCTCAATCGCAGGGCAGGTTGGGTCTGTCCTGGTCGCCGTCGGCCTTGAAAAGAACAAAGCCGTCCGGCTGGTTGGTAAAGTAATAATACTCGGTGTTCTGCCGCAGCGGCGGGGTCAGATAGTTGGGGATAATGACCCCATCGTCCTCGCACCGCTCCGTCAGCCCGGCGGCGGCCCATACGGCGGCAGGAATACCGGCGTTGTAACAATCCAGATATTCCGCGCCCGCATCGTGCAGCAGCTTGTCCAGTGCGCCGCCAATGCGGGGCAGAACAGCATCATCGCCGATAAAATCCACCAGCCGCACCACCGGTACGCAGCCGGTCTCGGCAGCTGTGATGGTGCGGGTGATCGCGTAAGCCAGCAGGGCACCGGCTTCCTGCACTGCCCACACATCATAGTTCTGGTGCGGGTAGGCAAAGTACCGGCGCTGCAAGTACCAGAGATCTTTGTGTGGCGTGTGGCTGCTGTGGGGCAGGCCAAGCGCGGCCAGCGCAGCGGCATCCGGCACACGGGTCAGTGGCAGGTCATCCTGTACCGGCAAGGGAGCAGAATTTGGACCCGGCACCGCCAGCTGCCAGCCCTTTGCACCGGGTGCGCCAAGGCGGTAATAATGCGGCAGGCGCTCGGCCTGCCAGCCCAAAAAGTGGTACAGCACACAGGTGTTGGCGCGGATGTTGTTGCAGGCAACCACGCGGGCATTCAAAAGCCCGGACAGGGCGTCCATCAATTCCAGTCCCACACCGTTATGACCCTTTGCGGCAACCCAGACCGAAACCCAGACATCCGGCGTTTCGCTCTGGTTGGCCAGAATGTACCCAGCGGCGCACAGAATTTCGCCGTCCTGCTCCGCCAGCGCAAACTGTGGGGCGGCACCGGGTGTGTGGGCATAATAGAACTGGTAAAAATCGGCCCGGTTGATCAGCGGCAGGCGCATGTCAAAATTCTGGTTGATAAAGTTCGCAATGCGGGCATCCTCGCCGGGGCGGGCTAAACGCAGCACAAGGTCAGACAATGGCGGAACCTCCCGTGACCGGCAGGGTAACGCCGGTGATAAAGCGGGCTTCCTCGCTCAACAGGAACGCCATGGCCGGGGCAACATCCTCCGGCGTGGCGTTGCGGCCCATTGGGTTGTCTGCCGCTGCGGCCTGCACGATCAGGTCCGGCGTATCCTTCAAAAAGTGGGTCTCCATCATGCTGGGGGCCACGCAGTTTACCGTTATGCCAAAGCGGGCGTACTCCACAGCCAGGCTTTTCACCAGCCCGCCGATAGCGCTCTTGTTCATTACATAGGCAGCTGTGTTTTTGGGCGGGCAGCCAATGGTGTAGCTGGTCTGGATAAACAACACCCGGCCAAACTTCGCCTTACTCATGGCGGGCAACACTGCCTTGCACAGCTTGACGGCGGAATGTACCTGAATCTCCCAGTCCCTCTGGAACCGGGCTTCATCAAACGCTTTGAACTTGGCGTTCACCACCGGCAGGGCCGGCAGGTGTACAAAATGGGTGGGGCAGGGCAAATCTTTGCCAAAGCGGGCGCACAGGGCATCCACCGCTTCGGGGCTGGAAAGGTCCGCGTCAAAGGTAACAATGCGGCCGGGGAATTGCTGCACTAAGGCATCCAGCCGGGCCAGATCGCCGCAGCCCTGTGCCAGAATGGTGCGGTCCTCGCCGGGGGCTTCGGTCAGCAGGTGGCGAATCAGTGCGGCGCCCACATCGCTGGTGGCGCCGGTGATGAGATATGTATATGCCATGGAAGTTACCCTCACTTTTATTTGGCCAGCCCGGCTTTGATGATGCCGCGCGTGACCCGTTTGCCGTCCTGGTTGGTGATAACAGCCTTGATCTCCGCTTCAGCCACGGCCTCACTCACGTTTACCACGGTGCCGGTAATGGTCAAAGTATCCCCAATGAAAACCGGCTTGGCGAACTTGCACTCCACGCCGTGCAGCAGGCAGTGTTCGCCCGGCAGGTAAACGCCCGCCAGGGTGGAGAAAAAGCTGGCACCCAGCATGCCGTATACCACGCGGCCGGGGTAGCCGCGCTTTTGGGCGTATTCGGCATCCATGTGGATGGGGGAAACATCGCCGGTGATGGCTTCAAACCGGGCCATCATCTCTTCCGTTACGGTAACGGTAAAGCTTTCGCTCAGGCCGGGGGTCATCTCGGCCAGTGTGTAGTGGTTCATCTTAACCCACCATGCGGGCAACCAGGTCCAGCAGGTCGCCAACGTTTTTCAGGTTGCGCACATCGGCCAGCTTGAATTTGATGTTGAACTTTTTCTCGATGGCGGTCAGCAGGTTGATCTGCTCCAGGCTGTCCCAATCCTCAATGTCATCAGCGCAGGTGGCGCGGGTGATTTCCAGGGTATCATCGTCAAAATTATCGCGGAAAATTTCCTGTACAGCTTCCAGAATTGCCTGTTCGGTCATAGTTAGAACACTCCTTACAAAAATAAACACATTATATAATGACAGCAATCATTCAAGATGGCGGCTTGCCGCAGGGGACACTACCACATCTTAGGCAATACCGCATAATTCTAAGTGCCGATACGGCGAGCGAGGTGCGGCAGATGCCAAGCCAAAAGCGCAGATAATACTGGATGTCTTATCGAGCATTTTGGCAACGCAGATGCCGTGCCGCAGCTGTCGGAGCGGTGCTTAAGCCGCAAGGCGGGAATTGTGCGGTGTTGCCCTTATTAAATAGAAGTGTACCATAAAATGCCCGGCAACACAAGCGCAGACAGGGTAAAAGGGGGCTACAGGCCGTAATCTTCCAGTTTTTGCTGCAATTCGGCTTCGGTATAAATGCTCACGCCCTGCTGCAATGCCAGGCAGTCCGGCTCCGGCAGCAGGCGGGTGTATACATCGTACTGCGCCAGGGGACCGGTGCCGTCCGGGGTATACAGGGCCAGCCGCCCGGCGTTATCTTTTAACAAGTATTGCGCCTGCGGCTGTTGTTTTTGCACCGGAACAAAAAACACTGTTACGGCTGCGGCAATGCACAGCAACGCCAGCATGGCCAGCCCCAGCAGGTAGCGGCGATAGCCCCGCGGCAGTTGGTAACGCATGGGCAAAAACCTCCCTCTATTTTGTGGTATTCGCAAATTTCACAAATCAAATAGTACGCTCCTGCAAGCAGTATGCCCGGTTTGGCGGCAACCAAACCGTAAAAAAGTGAAAATTGTCTGCCTGCTACTGTACTTTTGGCAATACTTTGTGATATAATTCATTCTATGGCTTTATGCCCATCTGCGTGACCGCGCTGTGCGGCCGCGTATCAGTGCAGGCGCAGGCAGGCTCCGCGCCTGCCGCAATTATCCCAAAGGAGGCGGTCCCCATAGACCCCAAACAGGAACGGCACATTTCCATGCAAAGTGCAAAAAGCCCGGAAACAGCCGCAACTTCCGCCCAAAAGAAAAACGGAAAAAGAAAAAAATAAGCCGCGCCGCAGTATATTCGGCACCATCATGCGGGTCATTGGCTGCCTGCTGTGCGTTTGCGTCATGGCGGCCAGCGCCGGTGCGGTGCTGCTTTCGCTGTATGTGGTGCAGGTGACCGAGGACCCGGACGGCAAGCTGGACCTGGATGAGCAGAAACTCAAACAGACCTCCATTGTGTATGACCGCGACGGCAACGAGGTGAACACCTTTGCTGGCGAAAATAACCGCATCTGGCGCGATATTTCGGCCATGCCGGAAGACCTGCAGAATGCGGTCATCGCCGTTGAGGATAAGGATTTTCGCAGCGAGCCCGGCATCAACGTCAAGCGCACCATTGCCGCTGCCCTGAACGAGTTTACCGGAAACGCGCTGCTTGGCTCCAAGCAGGGCGCTTCCACGCTGGAGCAGCAGCTGGTCAAAAACCTGACCGGTGATAGTGAACAGGACATTCTGCGTAAGGTGCGCGAGATTTTCCGCGCGTTGGGCCTTTGCAACCGCTACAGCAAGGAAACCATCTTGGAAGCTTACCTCAATACCATCCCGCTGACCGGCACCATCTATGGCATGGAAGCCGGCGCGCAGGAGTATTTTGGCAAGAGCGTGGAGGAATTGAGCCTGGCCGAATGCGCCGAGCTGGCTTCCATCACCAAGAATCCCAAGAGCTTTAACCCGGCTACCAACCCGGAAAATCTGCTCAAGCGCCGCGACCATGTTCTGGCTTTGATGCGCAACCAGGGATATATTACTGATGAAGAGTGCACTGCTGCACAGGCGGAACCCATCACCATGGCCGAGAGCAAATCGGCCACCGAAAAGGTCACCCGTACTTCCCGCAACTCTTATTTTGACGACGCTTTGTTTGCGGATGTCACCCAGGCAATCATGGAGCAGGAAAGCTGCACCCGTGCCGAAGCACAGGATAAGATCTTCTCCGATGGCCTGCGCATCTACTCTACCCTGGACCAGAAAGCACAGTCTGGCATGGAGCAGGTCATGCTGAACGAGGACACCGGCGACGGCGAGCTCTTCCCGGCCCTGTGGCACGAGGAAGAGGTTCCTTCCAGTATCCCGGCGGACAGCGAGATTACCTATGACGAGAGCGGCCTGCCGCTGAACCCGGACGGCTCTTCTGTGTTCACGGACGATGATGTGCCGGTCTATGCCGATAAGGAAAACACCACCCTGAAAACCAGCCAGGATGACAACGGCAACCTGATCTTCTATGAAAGCGTGCGCACCCAGGCGGCTATGGCGTCCATCAGCATGGAGGATGGCCACCGCGGCGAGATCGTTGCCCTGGTTGGCGGCCTGGGCGAAAAGAAAGTAGACCGCGGCACCAACCGCGCCACGCTGCCCCACCAGACCGGTTCCACCATGAAACCCATTGCTGCTTATTGCCTGGCAGTGGACAGCAAGATCATCAACTATTCTTCGCCCATGGCGGATACGCCGTATTACCTCAAGAGCGACCATCAGGTGCTGGATACCGACCGCTGCCTGAAGCTTGGCCTTTCTACTGACAAGTATAATGCAGTCAACCAGTCCCGCGATGATGTGTGGCGCGACTGGCCCACCAACTATGGCGGTGCAGGCGGCGATGGTGCCACCATGCTGGTGTATGATGCACTGCGCCGCTCTTACAACACCATTGCGGTCTGGATCGGTTCCTATGTCGGTGCGGAAGAGCTGTTCAGCTTTGCGCATGATACCCTCAACTGCACCTATCTGGATCCCGAACATGACGTTGACCTGGCGCCTCTGGTGCTGGGCTCCCAGAGCCAGGGCCTGACGGTTGTGGAGCTGGCTGGCGCTTACTCCATTTTCAATGACGGCAAGTTTACCACCCCGCACTACTGGACCGAGATCTATGACTCGGACGGCAACCTGTACCTGGATAACAGCAAGCGCGTTACCACCGTGCAGGCCATTGACCCTGCAGCCGCTACCATCATGAACCGTCTGCTGAGCAACGTGTGGAAAAAGCCCGGTACGGCAAACGGCATGAAGCCGGAAACCGAGGGCATTGATACCATCGGCAAGACAGGTACGACCAGCGACTTTAAGGACTATACCTTCGCCGGTGTTTCCCCGTACTATTCCACCGCTGTGTGGTGGGGCTATGATAAGCCTTACAGCATGTGGGGTGTGGATGGCACCCTGGGCAACAACGGTAAACCGACCCAGCGCGCCTTTAAGCGGTATATGGAAGCTGCCCAGGCCGATAAGCCTGCCAAGGACTTCTATTATGATGACTCCGTTGTGCAGAAGCAGTTCAGCACCTCCACCGGTGCGATCGTATCCGGCGGTGGTGAGACCGGCTACTATACTGAGGACAACCTGCCGGATGACAGCTACGCCACCCTGACCGACCCCAGCGTGAACACGCTGGACCCGGCGGCAGGCTGATCGCGTAAAGTTCCAATAGTCTGAAAATTCAATAAGCCAGATCGGGCACAGCAGTTTACAAAGCTGCTGTGCCCGTTTGTTGTATTGGAATGGAGGACATGCTATAATGGCAGCAGCGAGAACCATGCGGATGAGGAGAAAATGCATTGCCCTTTTGCGGCCTTAATAAGGCGGGCAGAAGCGTATCAAATGTACGTGCACGAATGAAAGACATACTTCCACCGCATAAAAACAGATAAAAGCACGGGAAGATTCCACCGCACCAACAGGCCAGTTGTGCATCATGCTCAAATACACAACATTTTTTCTAAAAATGCTTGCAAGCCGCGCACACTTGTGGTATGATTATCCCCGTTGTGAATACACATGTACATAGGAGGGAAACAACATGGGCGAGCGCCGTTTTTTGTTGGTAGATAGCTCCGCTTTGCCGGATGTGTTCCTTAAGGTACTGCAGGCCAAGGAGCTTCTGGCTTCCGGCAGCGTGAGCAATATTTCCACGGCAGCGCGTCAGGCGGGCATTTCCCGCAGTGCGTTCTATAAATACAAGGACTATGTGTTTGACGCCGAAACCGGCCGCGAGGCCATTACCGTGATCGCTACCCTGCTGGACAAAACCGGCGCTTTGCAAAGCCTGCTTTCCGGTATTTCGGCAGCGGGTGCATCGGTTGTTACCATCACCCAGTCCCGGCCGGAAAATGGTACCGCGCAGGTGGAAGTTACCGTGCGCACCGGAACCATGCAGATGACCGTTGAGGAAATGCTGACCCGGCTGGCCCGTCAGTCGTTTGTGGTGGAAGTGCACCGCGGAACCTGAAAGTGAACACACGCCGCCAAGGCGCACAGAGCGGAATACCGGATGCGGGCAGCCGCATAAGGAACAAGGGGAGTATAGTATGGCTAAAATTGCAATCATGGGATTCGGCACCGTTGGCAGCGGTGTGCTGGAAGTCTGCCGCCGCAACGCCGCATCCATTGCCCGCCGCGCGGGTGAGCCGGTGGAGGTCAAGTACATCCTGGATGTGCGTGATTTTTCTGATTCTCCGGACGCAGCGCTGTTTGTGAAAGATATCAATGTGATCCTGAACGATCCGGAAGTCAAGGTCGTTGTGGAAACCATCGGCGGCACCCGCTTTGCTTATCCGTATGTGCGCCAGTGCCTGGAAAGCGGCCGCAGCGTGTGTACCTCCAACAAGGAGATGGTTGCCACCTATGGCGCAGAGCTGCTGGCTCTTGCACGGGAGCATAAAGCAGCGTTCCTGTTTGAAGCCAGCGTGGGTGCGGTACCCCCATCATTACTCCCATGCACCAGTGCCTTGCCGCAAACCAGATCAGCCAGATCCAGGGCATTGTGAACGGAACCACCAACTTTATGCTGACCAAGATGAAGCGCGAAAGCATGGGCTTTGATGCCGCGCTGAAAATTGCCCAGCAGCTGGGCTATGCCGAAACCAAGGATCCCGGCGACGATGTGGATGGCCGTGATGCCTGCCGCAAGATCGCCATCCTGAGCAGCCTGGCCTGCGGGCATCATGTTTACCCGGATAACATCCCCGCCCCGCGGCATCCGCGATGTGACCGTGGAGGATGTAAAAAGCTGCCGAGCAGCTGGACTGCGCCATTAAGCTGATCGCCTGGTACCATGAAAACCCTGAAGGCGCAGCCGATGCGTTCAGCGCCGGTGTGGAGCCGATGCTGGTGCCGGAGTCCAACCAGCTGGCAGGCGTGAACGATGTGTTTAACGCTGTGCTGATGCAGGGTGATATGCTGGGCGATGTTGTGTTCTATGGCAAGGGCGCCGGCAAGCTGCCCACCGCCAGCGCCGTTGTGGCCGATGTGATCGATGCCCTGAAGGACGGCAGCAAGATCCATGACAGTCTGTTCTGGAAGCCCGCCGAAAAGCTGGATCACCAGCTGATGGATACCGCCAAGTATTCTTATTACATCCGCACCGCGGGCGTGCCCGCCGCCGCGCTGCCCAATGTGGCCGGTCCCGGCAAGCTGGTGTTTGACTATGGCGATTCTGCCGCGTACCTGATCGAAGCTGCCACGGCTGCGGACTTAGAGGCTGTGGCAGCCAAGCTGGAAGTTCTGGGCGGCCGCCTGGCGCTTGTGCTGAAAAAGCTGCCGGAATAAGCCCCGGCAGGGAAGGGAGCACATAACATGATTACCGTAACTGTACCGGCAACCAGCGCCAATGTCGGCGCCGGGTTTGACAGTCTTGGCCTTGCGCTTTCCATGCACAACGTGTTTACCTTTGAGGAATGTGACCGCATCCGCATTTCTTCGGTGGATGGCACCCATGTGCCGACCGGGGCAAACAACCTGGTCTACCGCAGCGCCCGCGCTGTGTATGACCAGCTGGGCATTCCGCTGCGCGGCCTGCGCATTACCCAGCGCAATGATATTCCCATGGCGCGCGGCCTGGGTTCCAGCTCTGCCTGCATTGTGGCGGGCATTTTGGGTGCCAACGCTTTGCTGGGCAACAAGCTGACCAGCCGCCAGATGCTAACCCTTGCCACCGCCATTGAGGGCCACCCCGATAACGTGGCCCCCGCCATGCTGGGCGGCTTTGTTACCAGTGTGTATGACGAAGGCCAGGTTTACAGCGTAAAAAAGAACATCGATGAACAGCTGGCATTTGCCGCTTTTGTACCGGATTTCCGCCTGCTGACCTCCAAGGCGCGCGCCGCGCTGCCGGATATGGTCAGCCATAAGGACGCCGTGTATAATCTGTCCCGCGCCGCGCTGGCTACCGCCGCGTTCTGCGATGGCGATTACAGCCTGCTTGGCGTGGCAACCAAGGATTCCCTGCACCAGAAATACCGCCTGCCCCTGATCGACGGCGGGGACGAAATGTTTGAACTGGCGCAGGACCTGGGCGCGCTGGCTGTTTATATTTCTGGCGCGGGTCCCACCATTATGGCGGTTGTCCCGCGTGACGATCAGGAATTCTTTGCCCGCGCGCAGGAAGCCCTGCCGCAGAGCGAAAAGCTAAAGCATTTTACCGTTTACCGCCTGCTGCCCGATAACACAGGCGCAACGGTGGAATAAGGGAACAGGGAGGAAGAGGTCTTTATGGGTCTTA
>ENA-OQNA01000378-OQNA01000378.1-human-gut-metagenome-genome-assembly--contig:-NODE-378-length-12031-cov-6.326949_pt1 | contig 12031 bp, 10 predicted proteins | sample MGYA00242625_ERZ504872 | MGnify/ENA primary metagenome ERZ504872 (study PRJEB26092, sample SAMD00036425) | human gut metagenome | host: Homo sapiens | study: EMG produced TPA metagenomics assembly of...
GTGACCGGCGAATGAGTATTGCAGATTATGGCTTTGCCATTTGGGAAACGTTCTATGTGACGGTTCTTTCCACCGCGTTTGCGCTGGTGCTGGGCCTGCCGCTGGGCGTGCTGCTGGTGGCCGGTGAGCTGCCGGAGCGGTGCTTAAGCCGCAAGGCGGGAATTGTGCGGTGTTGCCTTAGCATAGAAACCAGACAAGGCCCCGGCGGGCTCAGGTGACCCCGCTCTACCTCAAATTCCAAATTCCTAATTCCTAATTCCTAATTTCTAATTTCTAATTCCCAATCAAAGCACTCCCTGCTCCATCTTTGCCTTTACCTCAAACAGGTCCTTGCAGCAATCGTCATACAGGCTGCGCATTTCGTCGGTTACGGGCAAAAGGTCGGGCACCATCACGGTTTCGGCACCGCTGGCGTGGCCGGCGCGGATGCCGTTGTGGCTGTCCTCCAGCACCATGCAGTCATGGATGTCCACCTTAATGCGGCGGGCGGCTTCCAGAAAGATATCCGGCGCGGGTTTGCAGAGCTTGACCTCGTTGCCGCACACGATATCATGGAAATAGCGGGCGGTGCCGGTGGTCTGCAAATTCAGCTCGACCATGGTGCGCGGGCTGGAACTTGCCACAATGCGGGGCATGCCCAGATCTTCCAGGTAGGACAGCAGTTCTTTCAGGCCGGGCTTGCAGGGCACGCCCTTTTTGATCTGCTCGCCGCCGTATGCCCACACGGCATGCAGCAGTTCCTCGGCTTTGTCGCCGTAATAGCCGGCAATGTACTGGAGCTGGTGCTCCCCGGCCAGGCCGCGGCCATTGGAATAAAACTCCGGCGGCGGGTCCGGCAGGTTCATCTTGCGGCAGCAGGGGCTCCAGAACTGGTCCCAGATGCGCTCCGTGTCAAACATCAGGCCGTCCATATCAAAAATAACGCCTTTTACTTTCGGTGCCATAGTGTGTGATCCCTCTTCTTGTCTTTGCAAATGCTGCCCGGCGCTGTGGCCGGGCGCGACTTATGCTATTATTGTACCCCATAAAATGGGGTGGTGCAATCAAAAAGTAGTCAAATTTTGCATAAAAGCTGCAAATGTGTGCAGAAAGCGGAAAAATAGCTCTTGTATTTGCCACTTTAGAGCGTTATAATAATTACAATTTCGCACCACAATCAGGTTTGTGCGAACCTTCATGCGGTGCTGAATAAGGAGAGTAGGAAATAATGTTGGATATCAAAATTGTTCGTACTACTGAACCGAAGGCAAAGCCGCAGGACGAAAGCAAGCTTGGCTTCGGCAAGATTTTTACCGACCATATGTTCCTGATGGACTATACCGCCGGTGAAGGCTGGCATGACGCCCGCGTTGTGCCGTATGCCTCCCTGCCGATGGACCCCGCTACCGTGGTGTTCCATTACGCACAGGAAATTTTTGAGGGCATGAAGGCCTACCGCACTGCTGACGGCAGTGTGCAGCTGTTCCGCCCCGATTGCAATGCAAAGCGTTTCCAGGATTCTGCTGACCGTCTCTGCATCCCCAAGATCCCGGTTGAGGATTTTGTTCAGGCTGTTGAGACCCTGGTTGACGTTGACCGTGACTGGGTTCCCCACAGCGACGGCGCAAGCCTGTACATCCGCCCGTTCGTGTTTGCAAACGATGTCGGCCTGGGCGTGCATGCTTCCAAGCATTACCTGTTCTGCATCATCTGCGCACCTTCCGGCGCTTACTATGCCGAGGGCCTGGATCCCGTCCGCATTTATGTTGAGGACGAGTACATCCGTGCAGCCCCGGGCCTGACCGGCTTTACCAAGTGCGGCGGCAACTACGCTGCTTCCATCAAGGCTGGCGAGCTTGCCGAGGAAAAGGGCTTCAGCCAGGTTCTGTGGCTGGATGGCGTTGAGAAGAAGTATGTGGAAGAAGTCGGCTCTATGAACATCATGTTCAAGATCGACGGCAAGATCTACACCGCTGCCTGCACCGGCACTGTTCTGCCCGGCGTTACCCGCCGCTCCATCATTGAGCTGCTCAAGGATTGGGGTTACGAGGTTATCGAGGGCAAACTGGCCATTGCTGATGTGATGAAGGCTGCCGAGGAAGGCAAGCTGGAAGAAGTGTTCGGCACCGGCACCGCAGCTGTTGTCAGCCCCGTTAAGGAGCTGGATTGGGAAGGCAAGGTTGCCAACATCAGCGGCGGCAAGATCGGCCCCCTGACCCAGAAGCTGTACGATACCCTGACCGGTATCCAGTGGGGTAAGCTGCCTGATACCAAGGGCTGGACCGTCAAGGTTGAACCGAAGGTCTGATTCGGCCCGGAAGCTATGCTTTTTAGCTAAGGCAACACCGCACAATTCCCGCCTTGCGGCTTAAGCACCGCTCCGGCAGCTGCGGCACGGCATCTGCGTTGCCAAAATGCTCGATAAGACATCCAGTATTATCTGCGCTTTTGGCTTGGCATCTGCCGCACCTCGCTCGCCGTATCGGCACTTAGAATTATGCGGTATTGCCCTGAATAAAAACAACAGCGCACGGAACGGCACAAATTGCAGCTCCGTGCGCTGTTTTGCTTTGTACACCACGCGAAAACACATGGTAAAACTGCACAAAAATGCAGTGCATAATTTTTGCATGTTGTACATTGAACCCCTTGCATTTTGTGCGGGAATATTGTATTATACTAGCAAGAAGCAAAGGCGCTTTGGAATAGCAGATCCGCTGCTTCCAAGGCGCATTTTGTTTTTTAATTAAATATTTCCCTAAAAAGAAGAGGCTTGCCAGAGCGCCCCGGATTGAGCTTACGAGCTCATCAGTAGAGGGGTGGGTTATCGTTTTAAGGCAAAAATCGGGGACGCTCTGTTTTTCTCCTTCTTTTTAGTAAAACCCGAACGGGGCAGTGGCCGTTCGGGTTTTATTTTTTGCCTTTTTTATTGTGCGGTATATTGGATCACCATGGCCGCGCGGGTTGGCGTGCTGCCGAGGTTATGGTAGGTGTGGCACTGGTCGGCATGGTAATACGCGCAGCTGGGGCTTGAAAAGCCCAGCGCATCCTTTGCCACCCCCACAGTGGAACAGCTTGCCGCGTGGCGCAGAATGGCGAAAAATGAGTACCACATCAAAGTGGTATCTTACCAGTAAAAAAAACAAAAGCAAACGGGCACCATGCCGCGGGATAGGCGACTGTGGTGCCCGTTTTAGTTTGCTAGTAAACAAAAGCACCGCCAACCCCAAGGGGGGCGGGCGGTGCAAAGGGTTATGTGTTATTTGCCGGCCAGCAAAATGCCCAGCACGGCTTTTTCTACATGCAGGCGGTTTTCGGCTTCATCAAAAATCTCGTCTGCGTGGGTTTCAAAAACGTCGGGGGTGATCTCCTCGCCGCGGTGGGCGGGCAGGGGATGCTGCACGATACAGTCCGGCTTGGCCAGTGCCATGCGGGCTGCATCCAGGCAGAAGCCGTTGAAATCCCGGCGGCGGCGCTCGGTTTCGCGCTCCATGCCCATGCTGGTCCACACATCGGTGAACAGCACATCGGCACCGCGGGCGGCTTCGTCCGGGGCGGTGGTCAGCTTAAAGTGGTCGCCATATTCCCGCGCAAAGAAGAGCACATCGGCGGAGGGACGGTAGCCGTTCGGGCAAGCAATGGTAAAGTCCATGCCCATCATCAGGCAGCCCACGATCAGGCTGTTAGCCATGTTGTAGCCATCGCCCACAAAACCGGCTTTCAGCCCGGCCAGTTTGCCCTTGTACTCCCGCACCGTCATCAGGTCAGTCAACACCTGCAGGGGATGGGCGTAATCGGTCATGCCGGAAACTACCGGCACGCCGCTGTACCTGGCCAGGGCGTCCACATCACTCTGCTTAAAGGTGCGGTACACAATAGCATCGTAATAGCGGCCCAGCACGCGGGCGGTATCCTGGATCGGCTCGCCGCGGGCGATCTGCATGTCAGCGGCGCTCAGATAGGTGCCAAGGCCGCCCATCTGGTAGATGCCGACCTCCAGGCTGGTGCGGGTGCGGGTGGAATGCTTGCCAAACATCAGGGCAACGGCCTTGCCCTGCAGATCCTTGGGATCAGTGCCTGCTTTGTGCAGGCGCTTGTATTCATCGGCGACATCCAGAATGTGGATGATCTCATCGGGGGTCAGGCTGCTTAACTTGAGTAAATGCTCCATGAAAACCCTCCTGATCAGTTACATGGATGAAAAGCACGTCATCCAGAATAGCCAGTGCCTTGGCAACGTCTGCTTCGCTCAAAATCAGCGGGGGCAGCAGGCGCAGGCGGGTCTTGGCGGTCAGCACCAGAAGGCCCTTGCGCTCGCAGGCAGCACGCACATCGGCGGCTTTTACGTCATCGGCAAAGGCAATGCCGACCATCAGGCCCATGCCGCTGACAGATGCGACATGCGGCAGGGAGGCAAGACCCTCCCGCAGCTGGGCGGCGCGGGCGTTGACGTTGCGCATGAACGCATCGTCCATGGCATCCAGCACAGCGCAGCCGCCTGCACAGACGACCGGGTTGCCGCCAAAGGTGGAACCGTGAGAGCCGGGGCCCATGGTATCGGCAACCTTTTTGCTTGCCAGCACGGCACCGATGGGCAGGCCGCCGCCCAGCCCCTTGGCCAGGGTGACGAGATCCGGCTTCAGGCCGAACTGCTCGCAGGCCAAGAAAGTGCCGGTGCGGCCCACGCCGGTCTGTACTTCGTCCACAATAATCAAAATATCGTGGGCGTGGCAGTAGTCGGCAACGCTCTGCACATAGTCGGCGTCCAGCGCAACCACGCCGCCTTCGCCCTGTACCATCTCCATCATAACAGCGCAGACAGAATCATCCACAGCGGCCTTGAATGTGTCAAAATCGTTGGCGGGGATGTAGCCGAAGTTAGCGGGGAAGGGGCCGAAATCCTTGTGGAAAACATCCTGGCCGGTGGCGGTCAGGGTGGCAAGGGTGCGGCCATGGAACGAGTTGACCAGCGTCAGAACTTTGTTGCGGTCGGGACCATAGGTGGTCACACTGTATTTGCGGGCGCACTTGATGGCACCTTCGTTGGCTTCGGCACCAGAGTTGCCGAAAAACACCTGGTCAAGCCCGGTGCGGGCACACAGCCGCTTGGCCAGCTTGCCGCAGGGGGCGGTGTAATACAGGTTGGAAGAATGCTGCAAACGGGTGGCCTGCATGGTAACGGCCTGTACCCAGGCCGGGTGGCAGTAGCCCAGCGCGTTTACGCCAATGCCGGAGGTAAAGTCCAGATAGGCTTTGCCGTCTGCATCATAGGCATACATGCCCTCGCCGTGCTCCAGCACCAGCGGGCTGCGGGCATAGGTATGCATAATGTATTTCTGGTCACGTTTGATGACTTTTTCGGTATTCATGGTATTCCCTCCTTGGGAGGTCTGGAATGGTTGGCAGCCGGATTATTCGGGAATAAACCTAAAAAATAGGCGAATGAATAACTGTGCCGTAAGTACATGCTATGTACCCACGGCCAGCTTGCACGATTCTTATATTATAATATATTGGAAGTTTTTTCGGTACCTTTTTTTCAAAAAAGGTACAAAATCCCCCGTAAATCCCCGTAAAATTAAATCATCGGTTGCCGCGGCGGTAGAACAGGGTGCCGGAACCACGGTCAGAGAACATTTCCAGCAGAACAGAATGAGGAACACGGCCATCAATGATAACAGCCTCATGCACACCCTCATAAATGGCATCGGCCATGCCCTCGATTTTGGGGATCATGCCGCCGGAGATGACGCCATGTGCTTTGTAGCCCTCTATCTCGGAAATCTCCACTTCGGGGATCAGGGTGGATTCATCGTCCTTGTCATACAGCAGGCCGACAATATCCGTCATGGAAACGAACTTTTCGGCGTGCAGGGCAATAGCAATGGCGGCTGCAGCAGTATCGGCGTTGATGTTGTAGGCAATGCCGTTTTCATCCATGCCAACCGTGGCAATGACCGGGATAAAGCCATCGTTGAGCAGGTGCTCAATCAGGGTGGTGTCCACTTTTTCCACGTTGCCCACATAGCCCAGGTCTACATCACTCTTGCGGGAGCAGGTGATGGTGTGGCCGTCCAGACCACACAGGCCAACGCCGCGGCCCTTGAGCAACGCAACCAGATCCTTGTTGACCTGACCGGCCAGAACCTGCTGCACAATGCTCATGGTTTCTTTATCGGTATAACGCAGGCCGTTGACAAACTTGGATTCCTTGCCCACGCGGTTCAGCATCTGGTTGATGGCCGGGCCGCCGCCGTGTACCAGCACAACGCGCACACCCAGCAGGGTCAGGGTGACAAGGTCGTTCATAACGGCCAGTTTCAATTCCTCGTTTACCATGGCATTGCCGCCGTATTTGATCACCAGGGTTTTGCCGTGATATTTCTGGATGTAGGGCGTGGCTTCCGAAAAAAGCAGCGCCATTTCCTCGTTTTTCATAAATCGCTCCCCAAACGTAAAAGTAGCAAGATAAGTTAGGAGTTAGGAGGGAGGAGTTAGGAGTTGGCGGTGTGCGCACAAATTAAAAGTTACAAGCCTAAACGAGCCGTTCATTGCTCATTCCTCATTCCTAATTTCTAATTGCAAAATCAGGTCCGGTAATCGCCGTTGATCTTAACATAGTCATAGGTCAGATCGCAGCCCCAGGCTTTGCCGCTGGCTTCGCCGGTGCCCATATCGACTTTGACCAAAATGTCGTGCTCGCCCAGAACCGCATAGGCTTCGTCCTCGCTGAACGGATGGTAGGCGGCGTTTTCGCACACAAACACCTCGCCTGCCTTGCTGGCAATGCGCACGCTGACCTTGTCGATGGAAAAATCCCCCGGCGTATAGCCGATGGCGCACAGGATGCGGCCCCAGTTGGCGTCGCGGCCAAACACGGCGGCCTTGAACAGGTTGGAGCAGACAACGCTCTTTGCCACGGCGCGGGCAATCTCGTGGGTGGGGGCGTGGGTCACTTCGCAGGTGATCAGGTGGGTAGCACCCTCGCCGTCAGAAGCATGCAGGGCGCACATATGCTCCGCCACAGCGCCCAGGGCAGCCAGGAATTTGTCATACTCCGGGCCTTCGGTCACAACAGGCTCGTTGCCCGCCAGGCCGGAAGCCAGCAGCAGCAGGGTATCGTTGGTGGAGGTATCCAGGTCAACGCTCATCTGGTTGTAGGTAGTGGGCACAACGGCGCGCAGTGCCTTTTGCAGCAGCTCCGGGCTGACGGCAGCATCGGTGGTGTAGAACGCCAGCATGGTGGCCATGTTGGGGGCAATCATGCCGCTGCCCTTGCCGATCGCGCCAAGGCGGCAGGTTTTGCCGGCCAGCTCAAATTCAATGGCATATTCTTTCTCGTAAGTATCGGTGGTCATAATGGCCTTGGCAGCTTCGCTGCTGCCCTCGGCGCTGGCCTGCAGCCTGGCCGCTGCGGCGGGAATACCGCGGGCGAACGGGTCAATCGTCATGGGCTGGCCGATAACGCCGGTGGAAGCCGGCAGAACATCCTCGGCTGCAATGCCCAGCTGCTGGGCCACCAGGGCGCAGCACTCATTGGCCAGATCCACACCGTTGGCGGCGCAGGTGTTGGCGTTGCCACTGTTCACCAGAACAGCCTGTGCGTGGCCGTCCACCAGGTGGGCGCGGTCAACCTTGATGGGGGCGCCATACACCTTGTTGGTGGTGTAAACACCGGCAGCGGCACAGCGTACATCCGCCTTGATGATGGCCAGATCCAGCTTGTTGGGATTGGCCCGGAACCCGGCATGTACGCCGGAAGCAGAAAAACCCTTGGCGGCACAAACGCCGCCGGAAATGACCTTATACTTTGCCATGTTACTTTTCCTCTTTCCCACAAATAACATCAAAAATCAGAAGAAACGGAACCCACCCGGTAAAGACAGCTGCGGAACGGTCAAGACCGTTCCCTACAAACCACACCAAAGCGGTGCCATGCGGCCAGCAGGCCAACATACCGGAAAACTCCTAACTCCTAAGGCAACACCGCACAATTCCCGCCTTGCGGCTTAAGCACCGCTCCGGCAGCTGCGGCACGGCATCTGCGTTGCCAAAATGCTCGATAAGACATCCAGTATTATCTGCGCTTTTGGCTTAGCATCTGCCGCACCTCGCTCGCCGTATCGGCACTTAGAATTATGCGGTATTGCCCTAACTTACAATTCCAGCCCTTTCGTTTCCTCCAGCCCCAGCATGATGTTCATGCACTGCACGGCGGCACCGGAGCTGCCTTTGCCAAGGTTGTCCAGCAGGCTGATGAGCAGCATCCGCTTGCCGTCGGGGGAAACAGTGGGGTAAATTTCCAAGGTGTCCTTGCCGGCCAGCGTATTGGCGGGCAGGAACTTGGGGGCAGTGCCCAAAGCGTGCACCTTGATCATGGTTTCGCCTGCGTAATACTCCTGCAAAGCGGTGGCCAGCTCCTCAGCGCTGTGGCCCACAAGGTCCAGACGCAGGGGAACGGTAACTTCCATGCCGCAGTAGTAGTCATCCACAATGGGACAGAACACCGGCGGCTCCGCAAGGCCGCAGATCTTCTGCATTTCCGGCAGGTGCTTGTGATCCAGCGTTAAGCCGTAGGGGCGCGGGCTTTCAAAGGCAATGTCGCGCTCCGGGTCGCGGTACTGGGCAATGCCGCTTTTGCCTGCGCCGGAATAACCGGAAAGCCCGTGGCAGGTCAGCGGATAATCTGCAGCCAGCAGGCCAAGCTCCACCAGCGGGGCCACCAGCGTGATAAAGCCGGTGGCATAGCAGCCCGGAACAGCCACGCGGTTGGCGGTGCGCAGAGCATCCCGTTTGCCATGCAGCTCCGGCAGGCCATACACCCAATCCGGCGCGGTGCGGTGTGCGGTAGAAGTGTCCAGAATACGCACATCGGGGCGCAGCAGGGGCACAACCTCCCTGGCTGCAGCATCCGGCAGGCACAAAAAGCTCAGATCGCTCTGGTTAATCACGGCAGCGCGGGCGTTTACATCCTTGCGGTCGGCTTCGGAAATGTGCAGGATCTCAAATTCATCCCGTGCGGCCAGGCGGTCCGCAATGCGCAGGCCGGTTGTGCCGGAAGAACCATCCACAAAAATTTTATACTTAGCCATCCCAAACAAACCCCTATCTATTACAGCGTTCAGCAGTTGATTTTGCTTTTTACATCCGCGATCTGTTTCAGCACGCTGGCCTGAGTGGGGCCGCCGTAACTGGTGCGGCCCTCGCAGCAGTGCGTCAGGTCAATGGCGTCATAGATGTCAGCCTCAAACAGATCACTGTACTGCTTAAACTCGTCCAGCGTCAGCTCTTCCAGCGTTTTGTCTGCCCGGATGCAGGCACCCACCATGGTGCCGGTGCATTTGTAAGCATCGCGGAACGGCATGCCTTTCTTGGTCAGGTAGTCGGCGCAGTCCGTTGCGTTGATAAAGCCCTTGGCGGCGGCGCGGCGCATGTTGGCGGGCAGCGGCGTCATGGTGGCCAGCATCGGGGTGATGGTTTTTAAGCACAGCTCCAAAGTGTCCACCGCGTCAAATACGGCTTCCTTGTCCTCCTGCATGTCCTTGTCGTAGGCGAGGGGGATGCCCTTCATCATAACCAGCAGGGTGTTCAGGTCGCCGTAAACGCGGCCGGTCTTGCCGCGGATCAGCTCGGTCACGTCCGGGTTTTTCTTCTGCGGCATAATGGAAGAACCGGTGGTGAAAGCGTCGTCCAGCTCAATGAACTTGAACTCCCAGCTGCACCACAGGATGATTTCTTCCGACAGGCGGGACAGATGCATCATGCAGGTGGCCATGGCGCTGGTCAGCTCAATGCAGAAATCGCGGTCAGATACGCCATCGATCGAATTGCCGCAGGGAGCAGCAAAGCCCAGCTCCTGCGCCGTATAAAAACGGTCCAGCGGGTAGGTGGTGCCAGCCAGAGCGCCGGAACCCAACGGGCACTCAGCGTCCATGCGGGCGGTGGCATCCTGCATGCGGCCCAGGTCGCGCAGCAGCATCCAGGCGTAAGCCATCAGCTGGTGGCCAAAGGTGACCGGCTGGGCACGCTGCAGATGGGTGTAACCGGGCATAACATAGGAAGAAGATTTTTCTGCCTGGTCGCAGATGGTCAGGATCAATTCCTTGATCTGACCCTGCAAGTGGAGCGATGCTTCCCGCAGGTTCAGGCGGATATCCAGCGCAACCTGGTCGTTGCGGCTACGGCCGGTGTGCAGCCGCTTGCCAGCATCGCCCACGCGGGCGGTCAGAGTCTGCTCCACAAAGGTGTGCACATCCTCGGCATTGGGGTCAATCTCCAACGCGCCGCTGTGCAGATCGTTCAAAATGGATTGCAGGCCCTTGTGGATATCGTCCACATCCTGCTGGGAGATAATGCCCTGCTTGCCCAGCATAGCAGAGTGTACCATGCTGCCGTGGATATCCTGTTCGATCATCCGCGCATCAAAGCGGATGGAAGAGTTAAAGTCGTTCACGCGGCTGTCCACCGCTTTGCTGGAACGTCCCTGCCAAAGTTGGGGCATAAGAAAACCTCCGGTGTTATTGTAATGAATAGAGAATAAAGAATAATGAAACATGTTGGTGTGCGCGCCGCGCGCGCAAATAAAATAGATACAGCCTTTTAATGGGGGCTCAGTCTGATGTTTGCTGCGACCTTGGCTTTTTTTGAGCCGTGCCGCAGGCACGGCGGTCCACCATCATGATTCTTTTTTCTTTTTATAGTATATACTGGAACGCCAAAGCCGCCAAGGGGGTCAATGCCTCCCTGGCGGCAGTTTTGTTAATGGAAAAATGCGATTACTTTACTTCCGGCCAGTTCTTTGCCAGCTTGGCGCGCTCAGCAATGGGCAGGCCAAACAGGTTGATAAAGCCGTTTGCATCAAACTGATCGTAATCCTCATCCTCGCCGAAGGAAGCAGTCTGCTCATCGTACAGGGTGAACGGGCTGGTAACACCAGCGTTGATCAGGTTGCCCTTGTACAGCTTCAGTTTCACATCACCGGTAACGGTCTTCTGCAGGTCGTCGGTGAATGCGCTCAGGGCTTCACGCAGCGGGGTGAACCACTTGCCATCGTAAACCAGCTCGCCCATCTTCTGAGCAACGGACTCCTTGAAGTGGAAAGCATCCTTGTCGATGGTGATGGTTTCCAGAACGTTGTGAGCCTTGTACAGGATGGTGCCGGCGGGGGTTTCGTACACGCCGCGGCTCTTCATGCCGACAAGACGGTTCTCAACGATATCCAGCTGGCCAATGCCATTCTCGCCGCCAATCTTGTTGAGGTACTCAATCAGGGCAACACCGTCCATCTCCTTGCCGTCCACAGCGGTGGGAATGCCCTTCTCAAAGTGGATGGTAACATAGGACGGGGTATCCGGTGCCTGCTCCGGGGAAACACCCAGCTCCAGGAAGCCGGGCTTGTTGTACTGCGGCTCCAGAGAGGGCTTTTCGAGGTCCAGACCCTCGTGGCTCAGATGCCACAGGTTCTTGTCCTTGGAGTAGTTGGTCTCACGGTTGATACGCAGGGGAATGTTGTGTGCCTCGGCGTAATCGATCTCTTCGTCACGGCTCTTGATGTCCCACTCACGCCACGGGGCGATGATGGCCATTTCGGGGACCAGTGCTTTTAGGGTCAGCTCAAAACGAACCTGGTCGTTGCCCTTGCCGGTGCAGCCATGGCAGATGGCATCGGCATTCTCTTTCTTGGCAATCTCAGCCAGTGCCTTTGCGATGCACGGACGAGCATGAGAGGTGCCCAGCAGGTACTCTTCGTACTTGGCATCGGCTTTCAGGCAGGGCCAGATGTAGTTCTCAACGTAATCTTTCTTCAGGTCCAGAACGTACAGCTTGGAAGCGCCGGTCTTGAGGGCCTTTTCTTCCAGGCCGTCCAGCTCAGTGCCCTGGCCAACGTCGCCGGAAACAGCAACAACTTCGCAGTTGTTGTAGTTCTCTTTCAGCCAGGGAATGATGATGGAGGTATCCAGACCGCCGGAGTAAGCCAGAACAACCTTTTTAATATCTTCCTTTTTCTTTTTCATAAGAACTGCCCTCTTTCAAAATTCTATCCGCCGAAGCG
>ENA-OQNA01000380-OQNA01000380.1-human-gut-metagenome-genome-assembly--contig:-NODE-380-length-12028-cov-2.393496_pt1 | contig 12028 bp, 10 predicted proteins | sample MGYA00242625_ERZ504872 | MGnify/ENA primary metagenome ERZ504872 (study PRJEB26092, sample SAMD00036425) | human gut metagenome | host: Homo sapiens | study: EMG produced TPA metagenomics assembly of...
ATAAGCTTGCAGATGAAAATGCACCCGCGCGCACGGTCTCATTCCGCGGCAAATTCGAGAAAAACGAAACCTTCTGGGTCGAATACAAATATCTTTCCTATGTGAAATACAACAATCTTGAATCCGCACAGGTCAGTGCAGAGCAGCCGACGTTCGACACTGAGGAGCTTTACCCGCACATTCGCTTCACGCCGCTCATCCGTGCGCTTTGCAAAGAGCTTTCCGGCGATGAGAAGAACCCGCTTCTGCTCGCACGCAGATTTTACGACTACTGCACGAAGGTCGGTACATATTCGTATGTGCGCGAATACTTCACGCTGCCGGGCAGCATTCCGGATTATTACGGCGCGGGGCTGCACGGAGACTGCGGCGTGCAGGCGCTGCTGTTCATCACGCTGTGCCGCTGCGCAGGTATTCCTGCCCGTTGGCAGAGCGGCCTGTTCGTCACGCCGGACGACACCGGCTGCCACGACTGGGCGCAGTTCTACATTGCTCCCTACGGCTGGCTGTTTGCAGACCCGTCCTTCGGCGGCAGTGCGCACCGCATGGGCGACAGCGAGCGCAACGACTTCTACTTTGGCAATCTCGATCCGTTCCGCATGGCGGCAAACAGCGAGCTTCAGGCGGATTTTGACCCGCCAAAGACACAGCTGCGCATCGACCCGTTCGACAACCAGCGCGGCGAAGCCGAATACGCAGATGTCGGCATCCGCTGGATGGACAAGGAGTGCGACTGGAAGACCATCGAAATGAAGTAAGCTCTCTTAATTTAAAACGTTAAATGCCCGCCGTGCTTTTGCACGCGCGGGTATTTTTGACCGTAAAGGAACAGATCTATGGAAACGAAACTCGATATTCTGCGGCGCTATTTCGGTTACACGTCCTTTCGCCGCGGTCAGGAGGAAATTGTAGACGCACTGCTCACGGGCCGCGATGCGCTGTGCGTCATGCCGACGGGCGCAGGCAAATCCGTGTGCTATCAGGTGCCGGCACTCCTGCTGCCGGGCATCACGCTTGTCATCTCCCCGCTCATCTCGCTGATGAAAGATCAGGTAGAATCGCTGACGCAGGCGGGCGTGCACGCGGCATACCTCAACAGCTCGCTCACCCCGGCACAGTACAGCCGCGCACTGCACAATTTATCCAAGGGGTTGTATAAGCTCGTTTACGTCGCGCCGGAACGCCTTTCGACCGAGAATTTCCGCACGGCCGTAGAGGACCTCAATATTTCTCTCATCGCCGTGGACGAAGCGCACTGCGTCTCTCAGTGGGGGCAGGACTTCCGCCCGGACTATTTAAAGATTGCGGAATTTGCCGAAAGTTTGAAAAATCGCCCGACGATCGGCGCATTCACCGCCACGGCAACAAAAGCCGTGCGCAAGGACATTGCGGAGCACCTGCACCTCATTGACCCCGTGCGTATCACGACGGGCTTTGACCGCCCGAACTTATATTTCGGCGTGCAGATGCCGCACAGTAAGGCGCTGGCGCTTTTGAAGCTCATTGAGGAACGCCCGGGCAAATGCGGCATTGTGTACTGCTCCACGCGCCGCACCGTGGAAGAAGTGGACGCGCTTTTAAACGACAAGGGCATCCCTTCCACGCGCTACCACGCCGGTCTGCCGGAGGAAGAACGCAGGCGGAATCAGGACGATTTCGTCTATGACCGCAAGCCCATTATGGTCGCGACGAACGCGTTCGGCATGGGCATCGATAAATCCAACGTGTCGTTCGTCATCCACTACAACATGCCGAAAAACCTCGAGAGCTATTATCAGGAAGCCGGGCGTGCCGGGCGCGACGGCAGCCCCGCCGAGTGTATTTTGCTTTACAGCCCGCAGGACGTGCGCACAAACCGCTATTTAATCGAAAACAGCGACCCGAACCCCGACCTCGACTTTGAAACGCAGGAAAAGCTCCTCCAGCGCGAATACGACCGTCTGCGAAAAATGACATATTACTGCACGACGGCCGATTGCCTGCGCGCATTCATCTTAAAATACTTCGGCGAGCCCGCCGAGGAATACTGCGGCAATTGCTCCAGCTGCGCGGGCGGCTCCGTTTTGGTAGAGGCCACCGTGGAAGCACAGCAGGTGCTCTCCTGCGTGGCGCGCACCGGGCAGCGGCTCGGCATCAGCATGATCTGCGACATTCTGCGCGGCAGCGAAAATGAGCGTATTTTGCAAATGAATCTGCAAGCACAGTCCACCTACGGGCTCATGCGCGAAAAGCCGATTTTTGAAATCAAGCGTATCATCGACGCACTTTTGATGCAGGAATTGCTCATCCAGACCGACGGGCAATACCCGGTTTTAAAGCTGACGCAGAACGCGCGCCGGTTTTGCTCGGGGAAAAGAGCTTTGAAATGCGTATTCCCGTGACCGCAGGAAAAAGCGAAGAAGCCGGACAAGGCCGCAGGCGATGCCGACCCGGAGCTTTTCGCACGGCTGAAAAAGCTGCGTGCCGCGCTTGCCGCAAAAGCGAGCGTGCCGGCCTACGTTGTTTTCACCGACGCCACTTTGCGCGATATGTGCGCCAAAATGCCGACGGACGAACAGGAGCTTTTGCAGGTCTCCGGCGTGGGCGAGCGCAAGGCGCATCGCTACGGCAAGGCCTTTTTTGGAAGAGATCAACCGCAAAGCGGAGGAAGAATAAATGGAACAAGCAAAGCACAAATTCAATCTTGTCGACCACATCGAGGTGCGCGGTGCGCGCGTGCACAACCTCAAAAACATTGACATCCATGTGCCGCTGCATAAGATCGTTGGCGTAGCGGGTGTTTCGGGCTCCGGCAAATCGTCGCTTGCGCTCGGTGTTTTGTACGCAGAGGGCTCACGGCGGTATTTGGAGTCGCTTTCCACCTACACGCGCCGCCGTATGACGCAGGCGGCACAGGCGCAGGTGGATGAAGTTCTATATGTCCCGGCCGCGCTCGCACTGCACCAGCGCCCCAATGTCCCGGGCATCCGCAGCACATTCGGCACGGGCACGGAGTTACTTAACAGCCTGCGCCTGATGTACTCGCGCCTTGCAAGCCACCGCTGTCCGAACAGGCACTACATTCAGCCGACATTGGCCGTCGCGGCGGGTCAGCCGTGCGTATGCCCCGTTTGCGGTGCGGAGTTTTTCGCGCCGTCCGCGGAGGAACTCGCGTTCAACAGCCAAGGCGCGTGCCGCAAATGTGACGGCACCGGCATCGTGCGCATTGTGGACGAAAGCACCCTTGTACCGGACGACACCCTCACGATTGACGAAGGCGCCGTGCGCCCGTGGCAGACGCTGATGTGGTCTTTGATGAAGGACATCGCCCGCGACCTCGGCGTACGCACCGACGTGCCGTTCCGCGAGCTGACGGAAAAAGAAAAGGACATCGTGTTTCACGGCCCTGCCGTTAAAAAGCACATGATCTACCAGAATAAAACGAGCGGCGCAGCAGGCGAAATGGATTTCACCTACTTCAACGCCGTGTATACCGTGGAAAACGCGCTTTCCAAAGTCAAAGATGAAAACGGCATGAAGCGCGTGGAAAAGTTTCTCAAGACCGAACCGTGCCCGGACTGCGGCGGCTCACGGCTATCGGAGAAAGCTCGCGCTCCGAAGCTTCGCGGCATTTCTTTAGATGAAGTCTGCCGTATGACGCTCGCCGACCTCACCGATTGGGTCGCGGACGTGCCGGGTTCGCTGCCCGAAGAAATGCGTCCCATGGCGCAGAGCATATGCGATTCGTTTACATTGAATGCCAAGCGCCTTTTGGAGTTAGGGCTCGGCTACCTGACGCTCGACCGCGCCGCCTCCACGCTTTCCACAGGCGAGCGCCAGCGCATGCAGCTTGCCCGTGCCGTACGCAACCGCACCACCGGCGTTTTATATGTGCTCGATGAGCCTTCCATCGGCTTGCACCCGGCGAACATCGTCGGCCTCACCGGCGTGATGCACGATCTCATCGACGACGGCAACTCCGTTCTGCTCGTCGATCACGACACGCAGATTTTGAGCGAGGCCGATTGGCTCATTGAAATGGGCCCGGAAGCCGGTGCAAAAGGCGGCCATGTCATCGCGGAGGGCACAACAGACGACATTAAGATAAACGAAAACTCGCAGATTGGCCCGTTTTTGGCGGGAAAGCAGGGCATCTCGCGACAGAAAGCACCCGAAAGCGAGCTTTTCCAAAACGGCGCTATTCACCTTTCCACCGACCGCATCCATACGGTGAAGCCGCTCGAAGTGGATATTCCGAAAGGCCGCCTGACCGTTGTTACGGGCGTTTCCGGCTCCGGCAAAACGACGCTCATTCTGGAAAGCCTTATCCCGGCGCTTTCGGCGCATATTCGTGGTGAAAAGCTACCAGCGCACGTGAAGTCGGTCAGCGCCGAGGGCATTGACCAAGTGAAGCTCATCGACGCTACGCCTATCGGTATCAACGTGCGCTCCACCGTTGCGACATACGCCAACGTGCACGATGAGCTGCGTAAAAATTTTCGCCCGCACGCCGGACGCCAAAAAAAGCAAATACAAAGCCGGCGACTTCTCCTACAACACCGGCAAGCTGCGCTGCCCCACCTGCGACGGTACCGGCAGTATCAGCCTGGACGTGCAGTTTTTGCCCGATGTGAATATCCCCTGCCCGGACTGCCGTGGCAGCCGTTACGGCAAAGACGCATCGAAGATCCGCTGCGTGACGAAAAGCGGCGAAGCGTACACCCTGCCCGAAATCATGGACATGGACGTGCGCACGGCGCTTTCGGCCTGCAAGGACTGGAAGCTCGTCTCGCAAAAGATTAAAATGTCTTAAACAATCTCGGCCTCGGCTACCTCACGCTCGGTGAGGAAACGCCCGGACTTTCGGGCGGCGAAGCGCAGCGCTTAAAGCTTGCGAGTGAGATGGGCAAGGCACAAAGCGGCTCCGTGTTCGTGTTCGACGAGCCGACCATCGGCCTGCACCCGCTCGACGTGCAGACACTGCTCACCGTGTTCCAAACGCTCATCGAAAGCGGCGCGACCGTCATCGTTATTGAGCACGACCTCGACGTCATCCGCAGCGCTGATTACATTCTCGATATGGGCCCCGGCGGCGGTGAAGCGGGCGGGCGGCTTGTCGCCTGCGGCACTCCGGAACAGATCAAAAACGCCGCGGACAGCGTGACCGGAAAATTTATTTAAACCAAGCGCGTGTACCCACAACTCCGTGTGATGCACGCGCCTTTTTTATTCGTCGAACGCTTTTCGCAGCTTTTGCAGCGCTTTTTTCTCAAGGCGCGAGACATAGCTGCGGGAAATGTTCAGCTTTTTTGCGACTTCTCTCTGCACGAGCGGTCGCTGGCCCGTAAGCCCGTAGCGCAGCAAAATGATCTCGCGCTCGCGCGGCGAAAGACGGGTCTTCACCGCGTCGTACAGCTGCCGCACCTTCATGCGCAAGTCGATGTCCTCCAAAATGTGGTCGTCCGTCGCGATGGTGTCGAGCAGCGTCAGCGTGTTGCCGTCCTTGTCGGTATCGATGGGGTCGTTCAGCGATACGTCCTGCGCTGTCTTTTTCGCGCTGCGGAAGAACATCAGAATTTCATTTTCAATGCACCGCGAAGCGTAGCTCGAAAGCCGAATGCCCTTTGTCGGGTCGAAGCTGTCCACAGCCTTGATGAGCCCCACCGTGCCAATGGAAACGAGGTCATCGCGGTCATTTTCATCGGCATAGTATTTCTTCGCAATGTGCGCCACAAGCCGTAAATTGTGTTCGATGAGTTTTTGCCGCGCGTGGTGGTCGCCCGCCGCCATTTGCTCCAGATATTTTTTCTCCTCCGCCGCAGTCAGCGCCTTTGGAAACGACCCGGCGCTTGTGATGTGCAGAAAGAAAAACAAAAATCGACGATAAATACTCCAAAAGCCCCCAAAGCATACCCACTCCCCCTTTAGAGAATGGTATGCTTCAGGGGCTTTTCTTATGTCTTTTGCTATATATTATTTGTGGACAACATACTGGTTCGGGTCGCCAAGCAGTTCCTTCGGCAAGTGGCTTTTATCGCTGAGGCGCACCGTTTCCACGCTGCCGTCTTTGCCGATATAAAATTCCGAAACCGAGGTGTTGCCGCCGATACGAATATCACTCAAACGTTCAATATCGTGCTCCAAAATCTCACACGCCATGCAGCGCAACAAAAAACCGTGCGACGTGATGACCGCTGTTTTGCCCATGCAATCCGCTTTCACGCGTGCAAGCGCTTTTTTTGCGCGGTCATAAACTTCCGCTGTCGTCTCTCCCTCCGGAAAAATGCAGTTTTGCGGGGAATTCTGCCATTTTTCGGCAAATACCGGATAATCCGCGAACGCTTTGTCAAGCTTCATGCCGGACAGCGCGCCAACATCCACTTCCATCAGCTCCGGCAGTTTTATGATGGGCAAACTGTGGTACAAATTCACCGCTTCCGCCGTTTTATACGCGCGCTTTAACGGGCTCGAATACACAGCATCGATCGGGATGTTCCGAAACCGCAGCGCCAAAAGCGCCAACTGCTTTTCTCCTGTAGCGCTGATATCGAGGTCAAGCTGACCCTGAAAAATATTCTCGTGGTTGCCGAGGCTTTCGCAGTGGCGCACAAGATATAAGTGTGATTTTTCCATATCATTTACCACGGACGCATCGCACCGGTCAATTCGGAAAGGGTCTTCACGCCGTTTTTATCCATGTAATTCGTAAGCCCTTCGGTAATCTTCACGGGCGCATACGGGTCTGTGAACAGCACGGTGCCGATCTGCAGCGCCGTCGCACCTGCAAGCAGCATTTCCACGGCGTCCTGCCACGTGCTGATGCCGCCGAGACCGACGATCGGAATTTTCACCTTCTGATACGTCTGCCACACCATGCGCACCGCAATGGGCAAAAGCGCCGGGCCGGAGAAGCCACCTGTGTTGTTATGAATGATCGGACGCTTCGTGTTGATGTCAATACGCATGCCGGTCAGCGTGTTGATCATGGAGACGGCATCCGCACCGGCGCTTTCCGCCGCGAGCGCGATCTCGGAAATATCCGTCACATTCGGGGAAAGCTTCACCATCAGCGGCTTTTTGCAGTGCGCGCGCACCGCTTTCGTGATGTCTTCAACGCCTGCGCAGCTCGTGCCGAACTGCACGCCGCCCTGCTTCACGTTCGGGCAGGAGATGTTCATTTCGATCATGTCGATGTCGGTGTCATTCAGTTTTTCCGCCATGGCGCAGTAATCCTCCGGCGTGTTGCCGGCAATGTTCGCAATGATGGTCACGCCCTGCTCGCGCAGCCACGGGAGATCTTTTTCGATGAAGTGATCGACACCCGGATTTTGCAGACCCACGGCATTCAGCATACCGCCGGGGGCTTCCGCAATGCGCGGCGCAGGATTGCCCGGTCGCGCCTTTAACGTGATGCCCTTAGAAGAAATACCGCCGAGTGCGGAGAGCGGGTAAAACTCTGCATATTCGCGGCCGAAACCGAACGTGCCGGACGCCGCAATGAGCGGATTATGGAACTCCACACCCGCAACCGAAACCTTTAAATCAGCCATCAGAATACCACCCTTTCCGCCGGGAACACCGGGCCGTCCTTACAGACATGACCCATATACGTTTCACCGTTTTCGTCGTAAAGCTCCACCGCGCAACCGAGGCACGCACCGATGCCGCACGCCATGCGCTCCTCAAGGGAAATTTCACACGGAATGTTGTGCGCTTTTGCAAACTCCGTCACGGCGCGCAGCATGACCTTCGGACCGCAGGCAAAAATTTTATCGGGGTGCACATCTTGAATTAAATCGATGACAAGGCCGTGGTGGCCGTAGCTGCCGTCATCCGTCGCAATGCGCAGGTCGCAGCCTGCCGCACGGAAGTCGTCTTCGAGAATTACGAAATCCTTATTGCGGAAACCGACCGCCACCGTGGCGTTTTTGCCGCACTGCCTTGCTGCGCCGAAAAGCGGAGGCACACCGATACCGCCGCCGATGAACAAATTGTGCGCGTTCGGGTCGAACGTAAAGCCGTGGCCGAGGGGCGCCAAAATATCCATCTTGTCGCCGACCTCAAACTTCGAGAGCTGCTCTGTACCCGCACCGCGAATCTGGAACACAAAACGCAGCGTGCCGTTTTTCTTATCGATGTCACAAATGGAAATCGGGCGGCGCAGCGTTTTACCGGGCACGTAAATGTGCGCAAACTGTCCGGGCTGCGCCACTTCTGCCAGTTTCGGCACTAAGACCGTATAATCAAAGGTGTTCTCTGCGGTCTGCACGCGGCGCAGTACCTCGCAGAGCTGAACGTCATATTTCATAGCTTGTCCTTTCCGAGCGTTACTCATCCGTTCGCGCGAATTTCGCCGATGCGTGCGCAGATCTCGTCGCGCATGCGAATGGCTTCGCGTCTTGCCGCCTGTGCATAGTCATGCTCGTCGCACTTTTCCTTCTGCCATGCACACATAATGCCGCGGGAGGAGTTGATGATGGCGCCGAGGCCGTTTTTGTCGAACGCCGGGGCAACGTCATCCGCGCCGCCGCCCTGTGCGCCGTAACCGGGCACGAGGAAGAACGTGTGCGGCGCTTTCTCGCGCATTTCGCCGAGCTGTGCCGGGTACGTTGCGCCGACGACCGCGCCGACGCCGGAGTAGCCGTATTTCCCCATAACGCTTTCGCCCCAGTGCTCACAGAATTCGCCCATGGTTTCGTAAACGGTCTTGCCGCTTTCCATTTTCTGATCCTGCAATTCGCCGGAGGACGGGTTGGAGGTCTTCACAAGCACGAAAATCCCCTTATCTTCCGCTTCGCAAACGCCGAGCAGCGGCTTGATACCGTCCGTGCCGAGGTAGCCATTCACGGTCAGCGCGTCCGCACCGAAGGCTTCCGTCTTCTCGCCGAACACATCCGTTTTGCCGAGGTGCGCCGTGGCGTAGGCTTCCATCGTGGTGCCGATGTCGTTGCGCTTGCCGTCCGTGATGACGAACATACCCTTTGCGCGCGCGTAAGCGACGGTCTCCGCAAGGGTTCTCACGCCCTGCCAGCCGTACATTTCATAGTACGCCGCCTGCGGCTTTACGGCCGGGACAATATCGCACAGCGCGTCGATGAGGCCCTTGTTGTATTCGAGTAGTGCGGCGGCCGCAGCCTCCAGCGTTTTGCCATACTTTGCGACGGCGCCGTCCAGAATGTAGGACGGAATGTACGCGAGCTTCGGGTCAAGACCCGCAACGGTCGGATTCTGGGTTTCCACGATTTTTTCAATCATACGGTCAAAAGACATAGTAATCCCTCTCTCATTTCAAATCTATAATTTCAAATTTCTCAAACTTTTACAGTTCATTAAATACAACTCTGCCGCCACAGACGGTCGCCTTTACGCGGCCCGTGAGCGTCATGCCCTTAAACGGCGTGTTGCAGCTTTTTGCCGTGCAGCTTTTCGGGGTCCACAACCCACGCTTCGTGCTCGTCAATCAGCGCAATATCGGCCACTTCGCCCGCACCGATGGCGCCGGCTTCAATGCCGAGCAGCTCCGCCGGGCGCACGCTCATCTTTTCGATGAGCTCTGTAAGCGTCAAAATGCCGGTCTTCACAAGTGCGGTATATGCCGCCGCAAACGACGTTTCCATACCGATGGAGCCGTTTGGCGCGTGCAGGAAATCAGCTTTTTCCGCCGGCGTGTGCGGCGCGTGGTCGGTCGCGATGACGTCGATCGTGCCGTCCTTTACGGCCTCGATCATCGCAAGGCGGTCCTTCTCGCTGCGCAGCGGCGGGTTCATGCGGTAGTCCGCGTCGTGCTTTTCGAGCGCTTCATCGGTCAAAAGCAAGTAGTGCGGTGCGGTCTCCGCCGTCACCTTTACGCCACGGGCTTTGGCATCACGGATGAGCGCCGCAGAGGTTGCCGTGCTGACATGGCAGATGTGCACCGGCACGTCATACGCCGCAGCCGCCGCAATTTCACGCGCCGTGCCGCAGTCCTCCGCCGCCGCAGGTACACCGGGCAGATTGAGCTTTTCGGAAATTTCTCCCTCATGCATGACCCACTTTTTCGCGAGGAACAAATCTTCGCAGTGCGCCGTCACGCGCATGTGGAGCTTCGGCGCTTCGCATAATGCCTTTACAAGGCAGGCGGTATCGATGACCGGGCGACCGTCGTCGCTCAAAGCAATGGCGCCGGCATCGTGCAGCGCTTCTAAGTCGCACAGCTCTTCGCCTTTCAGCCCCTTTGTAATCGCCGCCGCAACGTAAACATGCGCATCGGCGGTCTTTGCTTTGTCCAAAATATAGCGCACAGTCTCGGGCGTATCAACCGCCGGCTTCGTGTTCGGCATACACAAAAGGCTCGTCACGCCGCCCGCCGCAGCCGCACGGCAGCCCGTGTAAATATCTTCTTTATCGGTAAAGCCAGGGTCACGCAGATGCACATGCATATCCACAAAGCCCGGCACCGCCGTTAAACCTTTTGCTTCAATGACTTCGGCATCCGCATCGTACAGGTTTTCGGAAACCGCGCTGATGCGGTCCCCGGAGATCAAAATATTGCCGATATAATCCTCGCCGCGCGCGGGGTTCAAAATGCGCGCACCGCGGATCAGCAAGCGCTTTTGCTCTTGTTCCATTCGTCTCATTCCTTTCGGGTAAACAGCAGGAATTTCAGGATAGCCAGAAATTCTCGGCACAGGTTTTTCGGCAGACTTTTCAAATTGGTCTTCGCATGCAGCGGATACGGCGTAAGTCCCAACATTTTTGCCATGCGGCAGGCGCGCCACTGGTGGTAACTTTGCGTTGCAAGCAAAACGGTATCGGAAAAGCCATTTTCGCGCAGAATATCTCTCGCAAAACGCAGGTTTTCAAGCGTCGTTTCGGAGTTTACTTCCGCAAAGATGCGCTTCGGCGCAACCCCGAACTTCATCAGCGCTTCCTTTGCGGCTTCGCTCTCGCTTTGCGGCTCGTCCTTGCCCTGCCCGCCGGTCGTGATACAAACGGCTTTCGGATGGGCTTTTAGATACGATGCTGCAGTATCCACACGATATTGAAACGCGTGACTGAGGTGCGCGGGGCAGGTTTTCGATGCCCCCACCACCCGTGCGCCAAGCACAATGACGACGCCGTTTTCGGGCAATTTTCTTCTTCGGTGCATAGTTTCTCCTTGTCGCATACTGAATAGCCAAAACACCTCATAATAATTATAAAGAATTCCCCCGAAAAACCGCAAGGGCTTCGGGGAAAAAGTTTACATGGTATGAAATTTCATTTAAGCCGCAGGCTCTGCGATTGTTTCGCCGCCGTTTGTGCCGGGATCTGGCTCTGCGGGTGTCTCGTCGCCGCCGGAGGGTTCGAGGGAATCGTCTTCGCCGCCGGAAGGCCCAGACGGTGTCTCGTCACCGCCCGCAGGTTCAGACGGCGTTTCGCTGCCGGAGGGTTCGGAGGGCACAGAAGGCTCTTCGTAGCCGGAATTGTCGGAGCCGCCCGAATAGCTGTAATCGTTGCTGTCGGAGTAGCTGTAGTTGTTGCTGGAGCTGCTCTGGGTACCGCTTCCGCTGCTCGTGTACGAGGCTGCGGGGTCACCCGGCATAGAAGCATATCTTGTGCGGTCCGCATCCGTAATGTTCGTATCGGACTTTGAGAGCGTTTTTCCGTCCTTAACAGCCTGCATCAGCTCTTTTGCCTTATTTACGGTGTTATAATCCGGGCGCATGACGTAGGCGTAATCACTCATGGAATACGGGATCTGCGAATCGCCCGTGCCGGTCACGCTGTATTGGACAACATTCCAAGAGCCGTTATCGGAAAGCTGACGGCGCACGAGCGCCGCAATGTCGTCATACGGCACATCCATCTCGAAGCAGTCCTTGATGCTGTCCATAATGGAGTTGTAGCGCACCAGAATATCCGGGGAAAGTGCCTTATCGATGATGGCGGAAATGACCTTCAGCTGGTTTTTACCGCGCTGAATATCGCCATCCACAAACGAATAGCGCTCGCGGGCAAAGGTCAGCGCCATTTTGCCGTCCATCTGCACCTTGCCCACCGGGTACGTATAATTGTCCCTTGTAAACGC
>ENA-OQNA01000385-OQNA01000385.1-human-gut-metagenome-genome-assembly--contig:-NODE-385-length-11791-cov-2.433642_pt1 | contig 11791 bp, 12 predicted proteins | sample MGYA00242625_ERZ504872 | MGnify/ENA primary metagenome ERZ504872 (study PRJEB26092, sample SAMD00036425) | human gut metagenome | host: Homo sapiens | study: EMG produced TPA metagenomics assembly of...
CTTTTTCGACAGGCGTGACCTGCACGGATTCGTAATCCGTGACATAGGCGGATAAGACCATGTTATCCGCAAGCCACGAGGTGCGCGGGGAGAGCCCCGAGGCTGTCTTCAAACGCGAAGAACTTCGCTTCGCACGTGACCGTGTCGCCAATCTCTGCCGGGAAAGCCTCGCTGTGGGAGAGGCGTACCGAAAAATCGACATCCTGTACAGGCTCGTCGATGTGCGTCACATGCAGCTTGTAATAGAACCGCCCGTTGCTTTTCGTGAGGAACGACTCTACGTTTCCGGTGACGGTATATGTGCCGCCGTCATAGCGCTCTGTGGGCAGCACGAATAGATTCATTGCAACTGCAAACACCGCGAATGCGGCTGCGGTGGCGATGAGGGAAAGCACGAAATTCGGCCGTTGTCGATGCTGCTTAAACAGCAAAAGCAGAAAAACGGCGGCGAACAGCAAAACCGCCGAAACGGCGGCAAACGGCGCGCCGAAGAAAGAGGCGACAAACAGCGCCGCGAAAAAGGGGAAGCCGATGTGCACGGCCGGGCGGTCGATGTCGGGGTTCTCCATAAAAGCTCCTTACAGCAAAATTCTTACGATATCTTCGTAGCTTGCGGCTTCAAAGTTGGGCGGTATGGGAAGGGTGTTTGCTTTGCGATTAGGGTTATACCATAAGCTGTCTAAACCGGCGTTCTGCGCGCCTTTGATGTCTGCCGAAAGCGAATCGCCGATGACGAGACAGTTTTCGGTGCTCGCGCCCGGTATGTGCGCAAGGACATAATCAATATATTTTTTATCCGGCTTTGCCGCGCCAATCTTATCGGAAATAAAGCAGCCCTTCATAAAGGCCGTGACGCCGGAATTCTTGAGGCGTCCGGGCTGCGAGATCGGATTTCCGTTTGTGGTGATGTAGAGGTCGTAACGCTCTGAAAGCGCACGCAGCATATCTAAAGCGCCCGGCAGCGGCGTGCCGGTTTTCGCTATGCCGGAGACATATAGGTCTTGCAAAAAATCGATGCTGACCGGTGTGAGCCCCGCGACCTCGAAGAAATCGACGAAACGGTTGCGGTACAGCTCCGCTTTGGTGCAGAGCTTTTGCTCAAAACGCCGCCACCAGCTTTCGTTGCAGTCGTTATAAAGGCGCAGAATCTCTGCGCTGTATGGCTTTTGCTTTGCAAGCCCCGATTGCTCGTACATATATTGAAATGCGAGCGGCATGTCCTTTTCAAAATCGATGAGCGTCTGATCGGCATCAAACAGCAGATTTCTATATTTTGTGTTCATTAAAGTCTCCCTCAAAGCAAAAAAATCCGATAGAAAAGGACGATGTGCAGTACGATGAAAACGGGCATGGAGATCACAAATTTCAGGTGCTTTGTTTTGTGGCGGATACACAGCATGGCGATAAATTCGCCGAGTGCGCCGCCTGCCGCACCGAGCAAAAGGAGCGTGCGCTCCGGGACACGCCACTGCTTTTTCTGTGCGCGGCGCTTATCGGTAACGGTCAGGACTGCGGCTGTGATATTGATGATACAATAATAGGTCAGCAGTGTGAACTGCACGGGTTCCAGTTTAAAATCCATCATATTTTCCTCGCTTGTCTCATACTTATGATTATCTTACCGCAAATCCGTTTGGCGGTCAAGGGAACGCAGAGAGAAAGGAAAAAGCGTATGATCGTAATTAAAAAGTATCATTATGTCATCGCGGTTTTAATTTTGGTTGCGGCCGTATTTCTGGCGATGAAAAGCGCGGCGGGACGGGAGAAAAACGCAGAGCCGCGTGCGGCGGAAAACTCCGTTGAAGTCGTATTCTCAAGCACTGCGCCGGAGCATGAGGATAGCAACGCCGCAGAAACGACCGCAAAAGCAGAAGAACCGCTTGTCGGCGTGTGGATTCCGTATATGGCGCTCGATGTGACGGAGAAGACCGAAGAAACGTTCAAGGAGAATTTTGATGCCAAGCTTGCGGCTGCGAAAAGCGTCGGCGCAAATGCGGTGTTTGTGCATGTACGGCCGTTTGCGGACAGCCTGTATCCCTCGGAGTACGAGTCGTGGTCGCACCTTTTGACCGATATGCAGGGGAAAGACCCCGGCTATGACCCAATGGAATACATGGTAAACGCCGCGCACGAGCAGAATATACAGTTTCACGCGTGGATCAACCCGCTGCGCATTGCGAGCACGACAATTCCGCCGGAGCTTGACGAAAATGGATTTTATATGCAAAATTATGTAAATCACCCGGAATATTTTATGGCGTACAACAGCGGCATTTATTATAACCCCGCAAGCGCGTATATCCGCAACCGCATTGCGGACGGCGCAGCGGAGATCGCCGAAAAATACGACGTGGACGGCATTCATTTTGACGACTATTTTTACCCCACGGACGACGAAAGCATCGACGCCGAGCAGTACACGGCGTATGTAAAAGAAACGGAAGAGCCGCTCACGCTGCACGAGTGGCGCACCGCGAATGTGAACGCGCTCATCGCCGCCGTGTACAGCCGTGTGAAGGAAGCGAATGAAAATGTGCAGTTCGGCATTTCGCCGCAGGGCAATTTAGAAAACAACGAGATGATCAATGCTGACGTGTACACGTGGTGTGCGCAGGCGGGGTATATCGATTACGTTTGCCCGCAGCTTTATTACAGCTTTGAAAATGAAGCGCTGCCGTTTGAAACGGCGCTCCAAAATTGGTGCGCATTAAAGCGCCTGCCAAGCATCAAACTGTATATCGGGCTTGCGGTGTATAAGGCGGGCACGGATGCGGACAACGGCACATGGCTCAACACGACCGACATGCTCGCAAAGCAGATCGACCGCGCAAAGGAAGCGGGTGCAGACGGCGTGGTGACTGTACGCCGTAGACCACCTGACAGGCGAAAACGCCAAAGCCGAAATGGCGAACGCCGTGACCGGAGCTAGGAAAGGTTTAAAGAAGCACAACAGAATTGACAAATTATATAAAATATTCCACAGATTAAGAGAAAATATTGCGCCTTGCCATCACTTTTGATATACTGAAGCTGCGGCTGATGTATGAAAAGCGGTGCAGAATGTGTCCGTCCCGCATTTTGCGCCTGTCGCACGGGGCGATATTCGAAAACGTCCGACCTGTTTGTTTTAATGCGGAACGAGGACGGCTATAAAGCCTGTGTAACCTTTATACTCGGCGGCTGCGGCGCAGTTTGACGGCGCACTCAGCTTATATGCAAAGGAATACGAAAAAGCGGGGCTCAAACCGAATGTGTTTGACAGCATAGAGGCGTTTGAAAAAATGTACCTCGGTTGAGGTGGATTTCAAAAGGAGAACGCCTCATCATTACGAAGCGGGTATATTATACTTCGGGGGAAGAATTCACGGACATCGAGATCAATTTGAATACGGTCGAGGAGACCGCAGCTTCAGCCGGGTGCATCGAAAAGTGTTGCGCCCGGTTTTTTGTGCGCGCGTAAACTGAATTTTTTGTGAAAAAGCCGTCTTTGGCTTTAAAATTGAAAAAAGCTGTGCTATAATACGAATACGAAAGCATATTTATGCAACTATACCTTTTGAAAATTCGGTTTTAAACTATTTCAGGAAGGAAAATTTCAGAGATGAATAATCATTTTTTTGAACAGAAGGACTGCGGCTTGCAGGCGTTCTGGAGCAGCACGCCGCAGTTTAAAACGGCACGCGTTTCCGCACACCTTGTGCTGCCGCTTACCACGCCGGAAAATGCGGCTTTATATGCACTCGTCCCGAATATAATCTCCCGTGCGACGCGCGAATACCCCGATTACACGCAGTTCGGCAAGCGCCTTGCGGAGCTGTACGGCGCTTCGGTGCAGCCGGGTGTAACGCGTGTGGGCGATAACCAGATTTTAACGCTTGCCGCAGCCGGCATTGCGAACCCGTATGCGTTCGGCGGCGAAGATGTGCAGCAGGCGCTTTCCGAAATGCTGGAGAGCATTCTGTTCACGCCGCTGTGCGATGAAAACGGTCTGTTCCCGGAGGACGGTTTTTTGCAGGAACAGCGCCAGCTTTTGGAGACGCTTGACGCGGAATATAACGATAAGGCGACGTATGCCATGCAGCGCTGTGTGCAGACCATGTTTGCGGGCGAACCCGCAGGTGTGCCGCGCATCGGTACGCGCGAGGCGATCTTGAACGCGACCCGCGAGGGCGTGAAAGCGGCGTGGGAGTATGCCGTAAAGCACGCGCAGATCTGCCAGTTCACGATCGGCGACGGTGCGGACGACCGCTTTGCGCAGCAGCTTGTAAAGCGCCTCGGCATGCGCGACGCGGTGTCCATTGAAACAAGCGCCACACAGCATCGGGAGACGTAAAGCGTGTGACGGAAGAAATGCCCGTTGTGCAGTCTAAGCTCGTCATGGGCTTTGCCATCGGCACCACGCCGGAAGAGCGCCTTGCGGCAAAGCTGATGTCCGTTGTGCTCGGCGGCACACCGAGCAGCAAGCTCTTTATGAACGTGCGCGAAAAGCAGAGCCTTTGCTACTACTGCGCCGCGCGCCACGATACGCCGAAGAACGTCATGCTCGTGCAGAGCGGCGTGGAAACGAAAGACCTCGACCGCACGGAAGAAGCGATTTTAAAAGAGCTCAACGATATGAAAAAGGGCAATATCACGGACGATGAGATTCTCTTTGCAAAGCTCGCCATGTGCAACAGCTACAACGCCGTGGCAGATTCCGCGGCATCCATGGAGACATGGTATCTCAGCGGCATGCTGCAGGGCAAGCTCCACACGCCGGAGGAATATGCGGAGTGTATCATGAACATCACGAAGGACGAGATCGTCAGCGCCGCCGAGCGCGTCACGCTCGATACGGTCTATAAGCTGAAAGGAGCGGCAAAATGAGCGCAGAAATGAAGAATACCCTTGTGGAAAGTAAACTTCTTCGGGACGGCTACCGCTGCGTCAAACACGCAAGCGGCCTGACCGTGTTTATATACCCGAAAGCGGAAATGCGCAGTACGTATGCGGTGTTTGGCACGCGCTACGGCTCCATCGATAAGGTCTTTAAACGCAGCGACGAGGATAAGGCAGAGACGACACCCGCGGGCATCGCGCATTTTTTGGAGCACAAGCTTTTTGAAAGCGAAGACGGCGACGCATTCGGCCGCTATGCCGAGATCGGCGCTTCCGCAAACGCGTATACGTCGTTTGAGACGACGCGCTACCTGTTCTCCTGCACGGAAAACGCAGAGCAGGCGCTGGAGATTTTGCTCGACTTCGTGCAGTCCCCGTATTTTACAAAGCAGACCGTTGAAAAAGAGCTCGGCATCATCGGCCAGGAAATCAAAATGTATGACGATGATCCGCAGTGGCGCATGATGTTCAGCCTGCTGCGCGCCATGTACCACACGCACCCGATCAAGGACGACATTGCGGGCACGGTGGAGAGCATTGCGGAAATCACCCCGGAGTACCTTTACCGCTGCTACAACACGTTCTATAACCTCAACAACATGGCACTGTGCGTCTGCGGCAACTGTACGGAGGAGGAAGTCCTCGCGCTGTGCGACAAAATGCTGAAAAAGAGCGAGCCCGTTGAGGTGGAACGCGTTTTTGAAGAGGAGCCCGATACCATCGTGCAGCCGCTCGTCGAAGAAAAGCTGCCTGTGGCGTGCCCTATGTTCCAGTTCGGCGTGAAAGAGGCCGTAACCGGTGCGCACCGCACGGAAAAAGACCTTGCCGTCACCGAGGTGCTGCTCGACATTATGGCGTCCGACAGTTCGCCGATGTTCCGCAAGCTCTTAGATGCGGGCCTTGTGAACGAAGCTTCCTTCAGCTACGAGTATTTTGAGGGCACGGGCTACGGTGCGCTGCTGTTCGGCGGCGAATCCGGCAACCCGGAGGCCGTGTGTGATGCCATCCGTGAGGAAATGGCACGTTTAAAGCGCGAAGGTGTCAAGGAGGAAGACGTGCGCCGCAGCGCGAAATCCCTTTACGGCGCGAATGTTTCCGGCCTCAATAGCCCGGATGTCATCGCGAACGCCGTGATGACCATGCACTTTAACGACCGCGAGCTGTTCCGCTACATTGAGTGCTTCTCCGAGATCACCGCGGAAGACGTGAACGCGCGCATTCAGACGCTGTTTGATATGGACAAAACGGCGGCTTCCATCATTCGTCCGTTGGACGAAGCTTAATCGAAAGGATATACAGTCATGACGCATCAAGTTCAGTTCCCGAATCTCGGAATTTCGGTGGAGGTCAATCCCATCGCGTTTCAGGTCGGTAATTTCACCATTTACTGGTATGGCATCATCATCGGCATCGGTTTCCTGCTGGCGGTGCTGTACGGTTTTTCCTCCTGCAAAAAAATGAATATCAATAAAGACCACCTGCTCGATGCCATCATCGCCGGCTTGCTTGGCGGCATCATCGGCGCGCGTCTTTACTACGTCATCTTCTACCCGGGCGACAAGTACATCACGAACCCGATGGAGATTTTCAACATCAAAGAGGGCGGCCTCGGCATTTACGGCGGCATTATCGGCGGCCTGCTGTGCGGCGGCATCGTCGCGAAGATCCGCAAGATGAACCTGTTCGCCGTGCTGGATGTCGCGTCTCTTGGCTATCTCATCGGTCAGGGTGTCGGTCGCTGGGGTAACTTTGTGAACCAAGAAGCTTTCGGCTGCGCGACCGACCTGCCGTGGGGCATGTACAGTGACCGTACCGCCGCAGAAGTGGTAGGCAATGTGCACCCGTGCTTCCTTTACGAATCGATTTTGTGCCTTTTAGGCTTTGTTTTACTGCATCTATTCACGCGCCACCTGCGCCGGTATGACGGCCAGACGTTCTTATTATACATCATCTGGTACGGCGTGACGCGCTTCTTCATTGAAGGTCTGCGCACAGACAGTCTGCTGTTGCCGGGTATCGATCTGCGCGTTTCGCAGGTGCTTGCTGCGGCTTCTGCACTCGTCGCTGTTGTTTTGCTCATCGTGTTCCGCAACTGCCATAAGCTTACGGGCTGCGGCAGCCGCAAGGCGATGGAAGCTGCCGGCCTGACAGTTGAAGACAAGGCGGAGAAGGTCGAGATTGACGACACTGCCGAAAGCACCATTTTCTCCGGCATGAGCGCCGAAGAAGCACAGGAGCACATGACAGTCGGCACCGGCGTAAAGAAAACTGCCGAGGCGGAAAATGAAAAAACGGAAGGAAATGCGGATGCGAACACTTCCGAAGAGCCGTCTGATGAAGCCGAAGAAGCGAATGAAACGGCAGAAGGGGAAAGCGAGGAGAAGAACGATGGCAGTGAGAATTGACGGCAAGGCCGTTGCGGCAAAGGTACGCGGCGAAATTGCCGAAGAAGTTGCCGCTTTAAAAAAGCAGGGCGTTCAGACCGGCATGGCGGTCGTGCTTGTCGGCGAAGACCCCGCGTCTAAAATCTATGTGCGTAACAAAGGCAAGGCCTGCGCCGAGACCGGCATTTACTCCGAGGAACACGTCCTGCCGGAAAACACCACGCAGGAGGAGCTTTTGGCGCTTATCGAAAAGCTGAACGCAGACCCGAAGATCAACGGCATATTGGTGCAGTCTCCGCTGCCGAAGCACTTGAACGAAGCACTCATCGTGGAGCATATCGATCCGAAAAAGGACGTGGACGCGTTCCACGCCGAAAATGTCGGCCGCATCATGATCGGCGATTTCGCGTTTTTGCCGTGTACGCCCGCGGGCATCATCGAGCTCATCCGCTCTACCGGCGTCACAATCGACGGCAAAAACTGCGTCGTCATCGGCCGCAGCAACATCGTCGGCAAGCCGATGGCTATGCTGCTTCTGCATGAAAACGGCACGGTGACGATCTGCCACAGTCACACGAAAAATTTGAAAGAGATCTGCAAAACGGCGGATATTCTCGTTGTCGCGGTCGGCAAGGCGAAATTTGTCACCGGCGATATGGTAAAGCCCGGTGCCGTGGTGATTGATGTCGGCATGAACCGCGATGAAAACGGCAAGCTGTGCGGCGATGTTGATTACGAAAGCGCCGAGGCGGTCGCCGGTTACCTTACGCCGGTGCCCGGCGGCGTAGGTCCCATGACCATCACAATGCTGATGAAAAACGCCGTAACGGCAGCAAAAATACAGAACGGACTGGTGTAAGTATGAGCAGATTGCTCAGTAAAATCAAAGGCCCCGAACGATGTAAAAAAGCTTGCGGCAAACGAGCTGCCGGAGCTTTGCGATGAGATCAGGGAAGAGATCATCAGCACGGTGGCGGACAACGGCGGCCATCTTGCCTCCAATTTGGGCGTGGTGGAACTCACTGTGGCGCTGCACCGTGTGTTCACCTTGCCGGAGGATTGCATCGTGTGGGACGTGGGACACCAATCGTACGCGCACAAGCTTTTAACCGGCAGAGAAGAAGCGTTTTCCACGCTGCGCCGCGAGGACGGGCTTTCGGGCTTTCCGTCGAGAGAAGAAAGCGACTGCGACCCGTTTACAACGGGGCACAGCAGCGCGTCCATTTCTTCGGCGCTCGGCCTTTCCGTTGCAAAGGCACTTGCGGGTGACCCCGGCCATGTCATCGCCGTCATCGGCGACGGCGCGTTGACCGGCGGCCTTGCGTATGAGGGCCTCAACAATGCGGGCCGCATCAACCGCAATATGATCGTCATTTTGAATGACAACGCCATGTCCATTTCCCGCAACGTGGGCTCCATTGCGCGTTATCTTTCCTACGTGCGCGCAAAGCCGGGGTATTTGAACGCAAAAGACAGCATTGAAGCCGCACTGTGCCGCGTGCCGAAGGTGGGCGAGCACATGGCTGCCGAAGTGCGCCGCGTGAAAAACCAAATCAAAAAGAATATTTTCAACACCACGATCTTTCAGGATCTTGGCTTTAATTATTACGGCCCGTTCGACGGACACGACCTGCGCACCTTGACGTCGGTTTTGACGATGGCGCGCGATGTGGATAAGCCGGTGCTCATCCACATCCGCACCTATAAAGGACGCGGATATAAATACGCGGAGAACGCTCCGAGCGTTTACCACGGCCTTGCGGCGTTTGACCGCGAAAAGGGCGCGGACGAAGCCATTGCCAAGGGTTTTTCGCATGCGTTCGGCGAGACGATGTGCACGATAGCCGGTGTAAATGAGAAGCTGTGCGCCGTTACGGCGGCGATGGAATCCGGTACCGGTCTGACGAATTTCCGCGAAAAATACCGCAGCCGTTTCTTTGATGTCGGCATTGCGGAGGAACACGCCGTCACGTTCTGCGCCGGTCTGGCGCGCGGCGGCATGATTCCGGTTTTTGCGGTATATTCCACGTTTTTACAGCGCGCGTACGACCAGCTCATCCACGACGGCGCCTTGCAGCATCTCAAAATTATTCTGGCCGTGGACAGAGCCGGCGTGGTCGGCGAAGACGGCCAGACGCATCAAGGTGTGTTCGATGCCGCGTTCCTGCGCACCGTGCCGGACATTCATGTGTACGCGCCGACGTATTACGATGAGCTTTCGGACAATCTTGATGACTGTATTAAGGGAGAAAACCACCTTTATGCGATTCGCTACCCGCGCGGCAAAGAGCTGTATCGCCCGGAAAACTACACGCTTTCCGGCAAGCCGTTGTATGTGTTCGGCACGAAAGATGCTTCTGTCACGCTTGTGACCTACGGCCGTATGTTCTCGTTTGCGTGCGAAGCGGCGGAAACGCTCGAAAAAGAGGGCATAAAGTGCCGCATCGTGAAGCTCAATCGCATCGTGCCGATCGATCCGAAAGCGGTGGAAGCGGTCTTAAGGTGTCCCACGGTTCTGTTCTTTGAAGAGGGCGTCCGCCAAGGCGGCATCGCGGAGGAATTCGGCGCCATGCTGTTGGATCGCAATTTCAGAGGACACTACGAAGTGCACGCTATTGAAAACGGATTCATCAAGCACGCGCCTATGTTCCGCACGCTGCACAAGCTCGGTCTTGACGTAGAGGGCATGGTGAACGCCGTACACACGGCGCTGCAAACCGCAGAAAAGAAAGATGGAAAGGCAGTTTCTATATGAAAAAAAGGATAGACGTCCTGCTTTATGAAAAAGGGCTTGCGCCCAGCCGCGAAAAAGCGCGCACGCTCATCATGGCGGGCTGTGTTTACGCGGATAACCAGAAATTCGATAAGCCCGGCGACACCGTGCGCGAAGACGCAGTCTTAGAGGTGCGCGGCAACACGCTGCGCTACGTCAGCCGCGGCGGCTTAAAGCTTGAAAAAGCTATGCAGCTGTTTCCGATCAAGCTCGAAAACACCGTATGTATGGACATCGGCGCATCTACGGGCGGCTTTACGGACTGCATGCTGCAAAACGGCGCCTCCAAAGTATACAGCGTAGACGTCGGCTACGGGCAGCTCGCCTGGCAGCTGCGCACCGACCCGCGCGTGGTGAATCTGGAGCGTACGAACGCCCGCTATCTCACACGCGAGCAAATTCCGGAGGAGATTGACTTCTTCTCCGTAGACGTGTCGTTCATCTCGCTCAAAATTATTTTGCCCGCCGTGCGTCCGCTTTAAGACGCGCCTAAGTCCCTGTGTGCCTTATTAAGCCGCAGTTTGAAGCCGGCAGGGAAAAAGTAGGCAAAAAGGGCGTTGTGCGCGACAAAGCCGTGCACGAGGAAGTGGTGCAGATGATCTGCGATTTTGCAGTGGAAAACGGATATTCCGTACTGGGACTTACGTTCTCGCCGGTCAAAGGACCGGAGGGCAACATCGAGTATCTTGTGTTCCTCCAAAAAAGCGACGCGCCGGTGAATACGGCAGGAAGCACGCCGCATGAGATCGTGGAAGCATCTCACGCGGCGCTGGACAAAAAGGACTGAGGCTTATGAAAATTGCGGTGATTCCAAATCTGGATAAACGCGATGCGGACACATACACCCGGGAAATTCTGGCGGTTTTGCAGGAAAACGGTGCGGAAACACTCATGCACGAAAAGCACCGCGGGCAGTATGAACACGTCACGTTCTGCAAAAATCACGCCGCACTGGCGGAAAGCTGCGACCTTATCGTTGCGGTCGGCGGCGACGGCACCATCATCCACACGGCAAAGCACGCGTCCGTTGCAGGTAAGCCCATCCTTGGAGTGAACCTTGGGCGGCTGGGCTTTTTGGCAGGTGTTGAGAAGGACGAGTTGCACAAATTAAAGGCGCTCTTTACGGGCGATTACCGTGTGCGCCGCCTGATGATGCTTTCCGTTACCGTGCACAGCGTGGAAGGGGATACAACCTACCGCGCTTTAAACGACGCGGTCGTCTCCGGTGCACAGTCCAGAATTTACGATTTCGGCTTTTCCGTCGACGGTTCCAAGCTTTATAAATTCCGCGCGGACGGCCTCATTTTGGCTACACCGGCGGGCTCCACGGCGTACTCGCTCTCGGCGGGCGGCCCGGTGGTAGACCCGGAATCGGAATGCGTAATCTTCACGCCCATCTGCCCGCATGCGCTCTTTAACCGCAGCACGCTGTTCTGCGCAGATAAGACCATCACGGTCAGCACGGACAGCGATTATTCCGGCGAGGTGTATCTCACCATAGACGGTGGCGCACCCATACGCATTCATAAGACGGACACGGTTTCCGTCAGCCGCTCGACCTATTACACTGAGCTTATTCAGACCGACGAACGCAATTTTTACGATATTGTAGACAGCAAATTTATGCAAAGCAGAAATTAAAAGGCAGGAAGGAAGGCAGAAAGCATGAAAACAAGACGCCACGCCAAAATTCTGGAGCTCATCAAAGCACAGGATATCGACACGCAGGAGGAGCTCCTGCGCAATCTGCGCGCTT
>ENA-OQNA01000386-OQNA01000386.1-human-gut-metagenome-genome-assembly--contig:-NODE-386-length-11771-cov-7.701305_pt1 | contig 11771 bp, 12 predicted proteins | sample MGYA00242625_ERZ504872 | MGnify/ENA primary metagenome ERZ504872 (study PRJEB26092, sample SAMD00036425) | human gut metagenome | host: Homo sapiens | study: EMG produced TPA metagenomics assembly of...
CCTGTGTGAATTACTTTGTTTGGAATTGTTTAACGTGTTTTTCCAACACGAAAATAGGTTCCGTTACAAGTTTTTCGATATTGTTCAATTTTCAAGGTCCTGTTTGCGCCTCAGCCAAGTGGCTGACAGCTTACTTATTTTACCACCGAAGCACCAGATTGTCAAGCACTTTTTTGAAGATTTTTTGAAGTTCTTAGGAGAACCAATAGGCCTTCGTACTTTTCCTGTCGCTTTTTCGGAGGTTTTTGTGTCAGACGTCCGCCTGACAGTAATGTATTTTAGCACAGACCCCCTCAAAAAGCAAGTCCTTTTTTCACTTTTTTTGAATTATTTTGCGGTTCGTCCTTTTGCCCAGTTTTTTCTCTCAGATTTGGCCGCTCTGTCCATCATTCGTCCAACAGCCTGTCCCGCATCACCTTTAATATCTTGCGCTCCCGCCGTGAGATCTGTACCTGCGTGGTATGGAGCAGTTTTGCCGTATCGCTCTGGGTCTTGCCCCCATAGAAACGCAGCTGGATAATAAGCCTGTCCTCTTCGGGCAGGCTCTTCAATACCTCCGCCAGCCCTATCTTATCTGCAAGCTCTTCCTCCGGCGACTCTACCGGAATATCCATCTGACGGTCGCCCTCTTCCCGGTTCTCCGGCGTCAGACTCATCGCAGGCTGCGCCGCCTGGATGGCCAGCGTGATATTCTCCACGCTTTCCCCCAGCTCCTCTGCCAGCTGCGACAGAGTAGGCTCTGCTCCGCAAAGCTTGCTGTGATGCTCCCGGGCTGCATTGATGCGCAGGTTCAGCTCTTTGAGTGACCGGCTCACCTTTACAGTGCCGCCGTCCCGGAACAGCTTTTTGATCTCGCCCAGAATGACCGGCACGGCGTAGGTGGAAAAACAGACGCCACGCGACTCATCAAAGCCGTCGTACGCTTTTACCAGCCCCATACAGCCGGCGCTGTAGAGGTCGTCGTATTCAATGCCTCTCCCCCGGAACCGTCCGGCGCAGGAATGCACCAGCCCCAGATTCTGCTCGATGAATGCGCTCCGCCGGGTCTTGTCCGTTACCATTGCGACGCCCTCTTTCTCTTTATTATGTAGAGCGCTCATCCAGACGCTTGGTCAACACCACCCGCGTCCCCTTTCCGGGCTGAGAGGACACTTTGACCTTATCCATAAAGCTCTGCATCACCGCAAAGCCCAGACCGGAGCGCTCTTCCGGGTTGCCGGTGGTGAAAAGAGGCTCCATAGCCTTTTCGACGTCCGGGATGCCGATGCCCTTATCCGTTACTGTTATCTTCACCAGCCGCTCCGGGTAGACGGCGATGCTCAGGGTCACCGGGCCAATGGCATCCGGGTAGGCGTGGACGATGCAGTTGGTCACCGCCTCGGACACCGCCGTCTTGATGTCGGCCAGCTGCGGCACGGTGGGGTCATACCGAGCCAGAAAGGCCGCCGCTGCGCCCCGGGCAAAAGCCTCGTTTGCACTGAGCGAATCAAATTGGATCTTTGCACTGTTTTCCGCTTTCATTTATATCCCTCCTGATACTTCCCCGCCCGGCTCGGTGCAGGGGATGCTTGCAAGCTGTAAGACCCGCCGGAGCTGTTCCGGCGCGTGCTGGATGCGCAGACTGCCGCCCAGCGTCCGGGCGCAGCGCTGCCGCCCCAGTATCAGCCCGATGCCCGACGAATCCATGAACCCCACTCCGCCGAGGTCCATCACCAGAATGCGCGGGCTGCGGGTGAGCAGGGCGTCGTCCAGCTGGATGCGAAGCCCCTGCGCCGCGTCGTGGTCGATCTCGCCGGCCAGATAGGCGTAGAGCACATCGTCCGCCGCGCTGAAGGTCACTGTCGCCATATCCTCATCTCCTTTTTTTCTGGCATAAAGAAAAGACCTGTACACCTTTTCAGTGTACAGGTCTTTCGGGTTATTTTTTAGAGAACGGTGTCGCTCAGCAGCTTTTCCGCCTCGAGGGCGATGGCCTCACTGCCGCAGACCAGCAGGCCGCGGCGGCTGTTGGCTTTCGCCTGCTCCACGGCCTCGGCCAGCGTCGGGCAGAACACCGCGTCGAAGTGATACCGTGCCTTTTCGGTCAGGCGCTCTGCCAGCGCCGCTTCCGTTCCCGCCGGGGCGACGAGGAAGACTTTGTCGAAGGGGTTCTCGCCCATGCCGGGCATGGTGCTCTTGTCCTTCTTCTGCTCTTCCGAAGTCAGTCCGGTCTCCAGTGCGGCAAGGAACGACTCCGCGCCTTCCTCCTCCGTCAGGCCGATCACGGCGCTCATGTGGCGCACCTTGGCCATATTGAGGACGCGCAGAAGGGCTGCAGCCTGCTGCGGAGTACGGCAGGCGTCAAGGATGATGAGGGGCTTCTGGGACAGGACGCGGATGCTGCTGCGGTTCTCCACAGCGGCAAGGCCCGCCAGAATGGCCTCATCGGGGATCTCAAAGCCCTTGCGCCAGAGGGCCAGCGCCAGCTCAACCGCGACGGCGGCATTGCCCGCCGCGTGACGGCCCAGGAAGGCCAGAGGGGCGGTGTATCCGCCGTAGTCCACCTTACTGGTGAACTTTTCCGCCTCAAGGAAGGTGATGTCCTCGGCGTCGGGGACGACGAGCTCGCACTCGGCCTTAGCCGCCGCCACCACCAGCTCACTCAGAACAGCCTTCGGCTGCTCCGGCGCGGTGACGCAGACGGCGTCCTTCCGCATGACGCCTGCGGCCAGCGCGGCCAGACGCTCCACCGAGCGGCTCACACCGTCCGGGCCGATGGCCGTGACGGCGCAGACCGGCATATTGGGCAGGGCCGATGCCAGACCGGCATCCGGCAGCTCCACCACTGCCAGCTTGCAGCCTGCCGCACCAAAGCAGCGGGCAGCCGCCGCCAGCTCTGCCGCCTCACGGGGCAGAGGCTTTGCGGCATTGAGAGCCTCAGCAGCCTGACAGAGCAGCACCGGGTCCACCGACACGCCGCCGATGGCGATGCGGGCCGACAGCGGCTCACAGCCGGCGCGGTAGAAGCCGACGTGGAACGCCGCCTCCCGCAGGATAGCCGCCAGCAGACCGGCAGCAGCGGTCTTGCCTGCCGTGCCGGCCACACCGACGAACTGCACCTTCTGGACATCCGCCGTCAGGGCAGCGCGCAGCTCCTCCGCCGGGGCAAAGCCCTCGGGCAGAGAAGAAAAATATTCGTTTGCCTGTTCGATGGTCATTGCGTCAATCCTCGTTTCGATGTTTGTAGAGCAGCCAGCACATCCTGCACAGGGCCAGACAGAACAGGCCCACCAGAATACCGGCCATCACGCCCGAAAAATCCAGCCAGACGTCGGTGAGCTGGCTACTCCGGCCATCGCTGAACATCTGGATAGTCTCGTCCGTCAGGGCCGTGAGCAGACCGCCCAGGATCGGCCACGAGATGTGAACGAAAAAGTGCCGGGTGTAGACCCGCAGGCAGAGAGTGAGCAGGAAGCCTTCCAGCGCATACTCGCAGAAATGTGCCAGCTTGCGCACGATGTGGTCTGTCAGATGGTTCGCCGCGCCGGGCATTCCCAGACGGGTGAACACCTTTTTCATCAGAAGCAATACTCGTCCGCTTGCCGTTTCCGAGACGTCACCGATCTGCATGGAGTTGGAGAAGATGAATACGATGCAGGCGATAAGCGCAAAGGTAAAGATGACTCGTGCCGCAATGAGCCAGGGAGAAGTTTTTTGCATATCAGGATCCGTTTCCCGCATCAGCCCAGAGCCTTGATGCTCTGCTCAATGTTGGCAAGCTTGTCCTGACTCTTGGCGTGCTTATTGCGGATGTCCTCCACCAGAGCGGCGGGAGCGCGCTCGACGAACTTGGGGTTGTTGAGCTGGTTCTCGAACATGGCCAGTTCCTTCTCGGCCTTGGCCTTTTCCTTGTTCAGACGGGCCAGCTCCTTGTCGCGGTCGATGAGCTCCATCATGGGGATGAAGCCGCGGGCGGCGTGGGTGGACACCTGCACCATGCCGTCGGTGCTGCCCTCATACTTTCCGGTGAAGGTCACATCGGTGGCGAAGGCGAACTTTGCCAGATAGACCTCGGCGCTCTGGAAGGGAGCCGGGTCAGCCGTCTCGATGATCATGCTGGTCTTCTTGGCGGGGTGGACGTTCATCTCGGTGCGCATGGTACGCACAGCCTTGATGTAGTCCATGACCTTCTCGAAAGCTTCCTCTTCGTCGGCCCAGTTGTGAGCTTCATCGAAGGTGGGCCAGCTCTGGGTCATGATGGTCTCGGCAGAGCCGGGCAGAGCCTGATACAGCTCCTCGGTGATGAAGGGCATGAAGGGGTGCAGCAGCTTGAGGGCCTTATCCAGCACATACACCAGCACGCGGCGGGCAGTGTCGGCCTGCTCGGCGTCGCCGGAGTTCAGGCGGGGCTTTGCGATTTCGATGAACCAGTCGCAGTAGACGTCCCAGATGAAGCTGTTGATCTTGGCAGCGGCCAGACCCATCTCGTAGTGGTCGAGGTTGTCGCTCATGGCGCCGGCCACCTGATTCAGCTTGGTCAGCACCCACTTATCGCTCATATCCAGCTTCTCCTCGCTGGGCAGGCCGGGCTGGAAGTCCTCGGGCAGGTTCATCAGCACGAAGCGGGTAGCGTTCCACAGCTTGTTTGCAAAGTTGCGGGCAGCCTCCACCTTCTTCTCGCTGTAGCGCATGTCATTGCCCGGGGTAGAGCCGTCCACCAGCATAAAGCGCAGGGCGTCAGCGCCGTACTGGGCGATGACTTCCAGCGGGTCGATGCCGTTGCCGAGGCTCTTGGACATCTTGCGGCCCTGGCTGTCGCGGACGATGCCGTGGATGCAGACGGTGTCGAAGGGAGCCTTGCCGGTGTAAGCCAGACCGGAGAAGATCATGCGGCTGACCCAGAAGCCGATGATGTCGTAGCCGGTGACGAGGGTGTTGGTGGGATAGAAATACTTGAGGTCTTCGCTCTCCTCATTGGGCCAGCCCAGAGTGCTGAAGGGCCACAGAGCGGAAGAGAACCAGGTGTCGAGGGTATCGGGGTCCTGGGTGAGCCTGGTGCCGCCGCACTTGGGGCAGGTGCAGGGTGCGCTCTTGGCGACCACAGTCTCGCCGCAGTCGTCGCAGTACCAGGCCGGGATCTGGTGGCCCCACCACAGCTGGCGGCTGATGCACCAGTCGCGGGTGTTCTTCATCCAGTTCATATAGTTCTTGGTGAAGCGCTCCGGCACGAACTTGATGTCGCCCTTCTCCACGCTCTCGATGGCGGGCTTGGCCAGAGGCTCCATCTTGACGAACCACTGCTTGGACACCATGGGCTCGATGGTGGAGTGGCAGCGGTAGCAGGTGCCGACTTCGTGCTTCAGAGGCTCGATCTCCTTCAGGAAGCCGCCCTCCTTCAGGTCCGCGAGGATGGCCTTGCGGGCCTCGAGGGTGGTCATGCCGGCATACTTGCCGCAGTCCAGCACATGAGGCTCGTTGACGGTGTTCTTGCCTGCAGCAAACAGAGCATCGGCAGCAGCCTTATCGGCAGCGCCGGTCATGCGACCGTCGTAGGTGAAGACGCGGACGATGGGCAGGTCATGGCGCAGGCCGACCTCAAAGTCGTTGGGGTCGTGGGCCGGGGTGATCTTCACGACACCGGTACCCTTGGTCATGTCGGCGTGCTCGTCGCAGACGATGGGGATCTCCTTGTTCAGCAGGGGCAGGATGACATGGCAGCCGTGCAGATGAGCATAGCGGGGGTCATCGCCGTTGATGGCAACAGCGGTATCGCCCAGCATGGTCTCGGGACGGGTGGTAGCCAGTTCCAGCATCTCGCCGGTCTCCTTGACCGGGTAGAGCAGGTGCCAGAAGCTGCCGTCCTTTTCCTCATACTCCACCTCGGCGTCGGAAATGGAGGTGTTGCAGTGGGGGCACCAGTTGACCATGCGGTTGCCGCGGTAGATGAGGCCCTTGTCGTACAGGCGGACAAAGACTTCCTTGACAGCCTCAGAGCAGCCCTCGTCCATGGTGAAGCGCTCACGCTCCCAGTCGCAGCTGCTGCCCAGCTTCTTGAGCTGGCTGACGATGCGGTTGCCGTACTTGGTCTTCCAGGCCCAGGCGCGCTCCAGGAAGCCGTCGCGGCCCACCATTTCCTTGGTCAGGCCCTCAGCACGCATGGCCTCCACGACCTTGGCCTCCGTAGCGATGGAAGCGTGGTCCGTGCCAGGCACCCACAGGGCGGCATAGCCCTGCATCCGCTTGGTGCGGATGAGGATGTCCTGCATGGTGTTGTCCACGGCGTGGCCCATGTGGAGCTGGCCGGTGACGTTCGGAGGGGGCATCACGATGGTGTAGGGCTTCTTGTCGGGGTCGGCCTTGGTGTGGAAGTAGCCGCCATCCAGCCAGAACTGGTAGATGCGGTCTTCCACCTGGCTCGGATCATACTGTTTTGCGAGTTCTTTCATAGTATCCTCCCAGATGAATTGATAGAAGTTGTTTTCGTAAGCAGGGCGCGCCGGATGACGAGAATTTTTGTCCGCAGACAAGGCGATTTTCCGCAGCAATCCTGGGCGGATTGCAAGGGAAATCAACGCAGTATGCGGGCAAAAAGGCCGTTCAGACGGTGTGCAATGCTTATGAAAACGACTTCTTGTGTGGGACGAAAAAAGCCGCCCCACGGAGCGTTCCATGGGACGGCTGTAATATAACCGCGGTACCACCCAAATTGCACACGGCTTTCTGCCGTATGCCCCTTGATGCCCCGATAACGTGGGGCAGACCCGGAGGCGACTACTCTTGTTTCCCCGCCTCTGCTCAAAAGCGACAGCACGCCGCACCGCCATACCGGGTTTTCAGCAGCCCCCGGCTCTCTGGATGGCGAAAACGACGCACACTCTTTTTCCTTGCATTTATAAAAAGAATATAGCGTTTTTTGTGCGTTTTGTCAATCTCTTTTTCATCGGAACAAAATTTTCACATCCTTGTGCGGGGCCTTCGCTCCCTGCGTCAGGCAGATTTTTTCTTCTCACCCTTCCGCGTCCAGAAGCTCCGTTTTCAGCCGGGCAATGAGCCGCTCCATCAGGGCCACACGGTTGAAGGGGGTCATAAGATAGAAGCCGTCGGCGTAGGGCAGAGCCTCCCGGGCCATCTGCATCGACACCTCAAGGCCCAGTGCCTCGCCCTGCTCCCGGTCGAGGCCCGCGAAGCGCTGGATGATGTCCTCGTCCACATGGATGCCGTTGATCTCGTTCTCCATAAAGATGGCGTTCCGCTGGCTGACCACGGGCATGATGCCAGCCAGAATTTTAGCACGTTCGCCCAGTGTCTGGCGGGCCTTGCGGAGATTCTCCACCGCCTGTGCCGACAGCACCGGCTGGGTCAAAAAGCCCGACATCCCGTTTTCCAGCTTTTCCACAGCCCGGCGCAGCTCCACGTCAAAGTTCCGGGCGTTGAGGTTCAGCGCACCAAGGACGGTCATTGCCGAGGGCATCTCCCGGCCCTCCCCGGCCAGCGAGACGATGTACTGGGCCAGCTTGCGGGAGTTGAACTGGTAGACATTCTTCACCTCGTCCCGCTCTGCGGTGGGGATGGGGTCGCCGGTGATGGCCAGCACCTCCCGCACGCCCTCGGCGTAAAGGCCCAGCAGAAGGGCCTTGGTGGCGTTGAGGTTGCGGTCGCGGCAGGTCATGTGGGGCAGAGCACACATTCCCAGTTCCCGGTGTACCCGGCAGGCCACGAGGGAGGAATCCATCCGGGCCTGTGCGATGGGGCAGTCGGCGATGGTCAGCAGGTCAGCGCCTGCGGCCTGCAGCCGCCGTGCGCCGTCCAGATAGCCGCTCAGGTCGGCCACTCGGGGCGAATCCAGTTCAATGGCGATGACCTTCTCACCTGCGTTCAGTTTCCGCAGGAAAGCATCATCTTTTTCCACCGCCGGTGCAGTCCCGGTGGAAAGCTTCGCTGCCGGAGCGGCTTCGGTCTGCTGGGGCAGGGCATCCAGCTCTGCACGCAGGGCCGCGATGTGGGCAGGCGTCGTGCCGCAGCAGCCGCCCAAAATACGGACGCCCGCAGCGGCGATCTGCCCCATCTCCCGGGCAAAATACGCGGGCTTACCCTGATACAGCACCCGCGCCCGGGTGACCACCGGATAGCCCGCGTTGGGCATCACCGACAGGGGCAGCAGCGTCTCGCCAAGGCCCTGCACCAGTTTCTTCATCGCGCCGGGGGCCGAGACACAGTTCAGGCCCACGGCGTCCACCACGCCGCTCTGCTCCATCCGGCGCAGCAGGTCGCGGAACAGCAGGCCCTCGCGGGTGTAGCCGTCCGGCAGCACCGCGAAGGACACCATGACAAAGGCGTCCGGCACGGCCACACGCAGTGCCTTTACCGCCTCCACAATGCCCACATCGGAGCTGAGCGTCTCGAACAGAAAGTTCTTTGCGCCCAGTGCGGCGAACTGCTGCGCCACAAGGCCGTAGGCGCTGCTGGCCGGGGCAGCTTCGGTGTCCGGGGCCGGGCCGAAGTCAGCGAAGACGGCGGCGTCCTTCTCAGCGGCAGCGTCACAGGCCAGCTTCCAGCCCGCCTCGGCCAGCTCTTCCCAGCCCGGCGTCTGGGCCGCCGCCATCCGGGGCAGACCGAAGGTGTTGGTCTTGATGGCCTGTGCGCCTGCGGCCAGATATTCCGCATGGACCTTCTTCACGCCCTCGGGGTCGGTGAGGTTGGCCATTTCGCAGTCCGCGCCCGGTGCCGCTTTATAATAGGTACCCATGCCGCCGTCGAACAAAAGCGGCTTGTGGGCAAGATACTCTCGGATGTCCGTCATAGAAAGGTTCTCCTTTTTTATTTTCCTTGATTTTATAAAGAAATTCAGGTATAATTTTTGTATGAAAGTGAGGTGCTTTTGGATGCCCAAGATTCGTTCCAGCGCAGACCTGCGCAACAACTACAATGAGATCTCCACCTTCTGCCACGACTACGCCGAGCCGGTGTTCATCACCAAAAATGGCAAAGGCGACCTTGCCGTGATGAGCATCGAGACCTACGAGGCCCTGACCGCCCGGTTCGATTTGTATGCGAAATTGCAGGAAGGTCTGGATGACGTGGCGGCGGGAAGAACGCGCCCCTGGGAAGATGTCCGCAAAGAGCTGTCGAAGCAATGGGGGCTTGAATGAACTACAAGATTCATGTCTCTCACGCCGCCGAGCACGACCTGCACTCTGCCGCAAACTATATTGCTCACCAACTGCAAAATCCACTGGCCGCTCGCCGGATGCTGGCGAATGCACTTGCAAGCATCGACTCGCTCGAAACATTTCCCGGACGCTTTCCGGTGATCGACGAGCCGCTTCTTGCCTCTCATCAGCTCCATTTTGTCCCTGTACAGAATTATCTTCTGTTCTATAGGATCGACTCTTCCACCCAGACCGTCCACGTCCTCCGCTTCCTGTATGGTCACAGCGACTGGCAGGCTATCCTGCGGGCGGATGTTCTTCCAACCTGAGCATTCTCCCCGGCCCTTTGCCGGGGAGAATTTTTATGCAGTCATCTTCAGTTTAATGAAGTTTGCGCACTTGTCAAGCATTTTTGCCCCGAAGCAGCCCATTTTGCTTGCGCCGAAGCCGGTTTTGTGCTATTCTATGCATATTTACAATGATTGGGAGGAATGTATCATGCGCCACACCGGCACACAGGAAATCGAAACGCCGCGGCTGCTTCTGCGCCGCCTTATGCCGTCGGATGCCCCGATGATGTACGCAAACTGGGCCAACGACCCGGAGGTCACCCGCTGGCTGCGCTGGACGCCGCACAAGGATGTGGCCGAGACGCAGGAGCTTCTGAGCGCATGGGCGCTGCTCTATCCCAACGAAGACTACTACCAGTGGGCCATCGTGGAAAAGGCCACCGGACAGGTGTTCGGCTCCATCAGCATCTACAACAGCCTGCTGGGAGAACCGGCACAGCGAAATGAATGGCCGGGATTTGACCTCTCCGAGGGCATCTGGGAGCCGGGCTACTGCATCGGCAGAGCATGGTGGGGCAAAGGCTGCACCACCGAGGCCCTGAAAGCTCTGGTAGAATACTGGTTCAAGAATACAGACAGTAATTGGCTTGCCTGCTCCCACGCCGTGGAGAACCCCGCCAGCGGCAAGGTCATGATGAAAGCAGGCTTTGTTTACGACCACGAGGCCGTCTACCATAAATTCGACGGTACAGCGATACCCTGCAAGTGCTATGCCCTGACGCGAGAACACTATAAGGAACAACCTCTCCGTCAGCGCTGACGCGCTGCCACCTCCCCTATTGAGGGGAGGCCTTGGCATTTCGTAGAGCTTTTTCTCTTCGCCAGAGGCTCCCCTCGGTAGGGGAGCTGTCGAGCGATAGCGAGACTGAGAGGTTGGCTCCACTAACAGAAAGGAATCATTTTGAGCGAACTTTACGATATTTAGTCGAAACTCCCCGACGAAGGTCATCCTTCTCGCCCTCGACCAGGGCCTGTGGGACTGCGAGCGCAGCCTTGCCGAGCTGGCTGCGCTGTGTGAGACCGCCGCGCAGCAGGGCTCCGGCTCGGTGGTCTCATCGAGCTCCGCGCTTTCGAGTGATCGCGCGGCGTATACCACGCGCACCTGTTCTTCCATGCGCAGCTCTGCGGTGCACTCCACCGTGCTGCTGTCCGTAATGACATACTGCACAGATGTAATCTCGCCGCGCACACTGCGGCGGCCGACGATTTCTGCGGTATGGACATCGGTGAAATCGAGCATGCGCTCCGTGTAGGCAATCTGCTTCTCTTTCGTGCGGTATAAAAGGCACACGGTGAATTTGCCGCGCACGGCGGCGTTTTCTTTTTCGGTAAACGCCGTCAGCGTGAGGCCCTCACACCAAATGTCGAGCACCTGCTCGAGGTCGTTTTCGGGAACGAGTACGTTCTCCTTCACGCGCACGCTGCGCGGCGGCAGCACCTCACAGCGCTCCAGCGAGAGATTCTTGTATTTCGCCGCCCACGCGCCCTTTATGGAATACGCGTCGCACACGGTGCGCACGGTGCACGACTTTGTAAACTGCACGCAGAATGTGGGCTTTAGGTAAAGATTCAGCACGGTATATTCGCCCACGCTGTCCTCACGCGGCTGTACGGTGCATTCGCCGCCAAGCACGGAGATTTGTATGGTACAGTCCTCCCCCGCGCCGGCGCACTCCACTGTCTGCGTAAACGGCAATATGCACGAAAAGCGCTCCGGCATGGCGGTATCGGAAAAACGTGCGATATAAGATTTCCACACACGCCTTTCCCGTGACGACCGCGCCGCCGCCTGTGGCTGCACCGTATCGATCTGATACCGCACACTGCAGCGCAAAACGGTCTCAATAGGCGACTTGCCGTTTGGCAGTTCTGCGTTCTGCTCCAAAATAAACGCGTGCATCACGCAGCCCACAGCGCGGGGTAACATCGTATTCTTCGCACTTTGTTTCCACACGGTCATCCGAAATGCAGTCTGCAATTTCAAGCTGCCGCACGGCGTAAGCGCGCACGGAAAGTCCCAAAGTAATGTGCAGATCGACCCTGCGGGCGTTCATGGCGCGGCAGGTCATGTGCTGCACGAATGGCTCCGCTTCCGCCGTCACGTTTTCCGCCTGTGCACGCAGCCGCACCGAACAGGTGAACTCCTTTTTCGTATCGAATCCGCGCACGCAGCCGCCTTTTTGCATCAAGATACAAAGAGGAGGCTTCCTGAAGGAGGTCTCCTTTTTTAGTTTACCACCCTCCTTTTCTTGATCAGGATCAAGTCAAAGGACAATCTCCTCGAAAATTCCAC
>ENA-OQNA01000388-OQNA01000388.1-human-gut-metagenome-genome-assembly--contig:-NODE-388-length-11739-cov-5.978987_pt1 | contig 11739 bp, 9 predicted proteins | sample MGYA00242625_ERZ504872 | MGnify/ENA primary metagenome ERZ504872 (study PRJEB26092, sample SAMD00036425) | human gut metagenome | host: Homo sapiens | study: EMG produced TPA metagenomics assembly of...
ATGCCGAAGGCATCAAGACTCGCGTCGCTGGCGGCGCATTCCCTGCCGATAACGACACTCTCGCTTCTGATGACTTCCTGAACATGACCTCTCTGACTGATTCCGATGGCAATGCGCACGAATACTTCGGTGGTCAGAAGTTCAATGAGGAGCTCGCCAAGGCTGCGGCCAATGTTTCGACTGGCTACAAGTTCCTGCCGTTCGAGGTTTATGCGCGTGGCGTATATAGCGATGATGCCGGTGGTGCATATACCGACAAGTCCGTCACCCTTGCTGAAGGTGTTCAGGCTTGGGAAAAGAATATCAAGGATTATGCATCTCAGCAGGGCTACACCGTGAAGTAGCTGCATGATTCCATAGTGGAATCGGTAAATATGAGCGTCTGTGGATTGAGGGATTGTCAATCGGCGGACGCTTTTTTGAGCTATCAGTGGATTGCGTGGCTGAATCGAAGAGATTGGAGGATTGTACGCTGGCTTTCGGGTGACTGACGTACACTCGAATGCGTATGTCTGTACGTACGTTTTCGTGTGGGAACATCAAACGGAAGGAATCGGCTTGAAACTGGTGAAACGACTCATCGCCATCTGCTGTGCGGCCATTATGGCAGTCAGTGCGGCCGCTTGCGGAGCCAACGTCGATTCCCGCACCGAAATCACCGTATGGTCGTGGGAGCCGAGCATGAAACAAGTCATTGCCGGTTTCGAAAAGGAAAATCCCGACATCCACGTTATTTGGAAGAACACAAGCGGTTACGACAATCTCAACAACGCCATTCAAGACGGTTACGGCATTCCCGACGTGGTGCAATTGGAATACTATGCGTTGCGCCAGTACGCGGTAAGCGGCCAGCTGGTGGCGATCACCGGGCGTACGGAAGGCTACGGCGATTTCTACACGCCCGGTACGTGGGCTTCGGTGCAGCTGAACGGCCGCGTGTACGGCCTTCCCATGGATTCCGGTCCAATGGCGTTCTTCTACAACGACAGCGTGTTCGAGCAGGTAGGCATCGATGCCTCCAAGATTCGCACGTGGGACGACTATTACGAGGCGGCCAAAAAGCTGAAAAGCATCGGCGTGTACATCGCAGCCGATTCGGGTGACGCCAGCTTCTACGACACGATGATCTGGCTTGCCGGAGGCCGTCCGTTCTCCACCTCCAACGACGGCAAAAACGTGACGATCAACCTCACCGACGATGAGGGTACGAGAACCTTCACCGAATTCTGGCAGAAAATGATCGACGAAGGTTTGGTCGCCACCAATCTGACCACATGGTCCGATGGGTGGAAGGAAGCCGTGGGGGAGGGGAAGATCGCCTCCATGTTCTCCGGTGCTTGGCTGCCGTCGCTGCTCATGTCGAACCTTCCCGGAACCGCGGGTTTGTGGCGTGTGGCACAGATGCCCACGCCGGATGGCAGTTATACCACGTCGGAAAACGGCGGTTCGGCGCTGGCTGTGTTGCAGCGTTCGCGCAAGCCCGAAGCGTCATATCGTTTCATCGAATACGCATGCCATAACGCGGAAGGCATCAAAGCCCGTGTGGACGGCGGTGCGTTCCCCGCCGATAACATCACGTTGTCTGATCGGGAATTCCTGCGCAAAACCACCGTGACCGACGAACGTGGCATTGAAATCCCGTATTTCGGCGGTCAGGAATACAATCGCGTGCTTTCCCAAGCCGCGGAAAACGTGTCGACCGGTTACCAGTATCTGCCGTTTGAAGTGTATGCGCGAAGCGACTTCCGCACTACCGTAGGCAAGGCCTACAAATGGTCGAGCCGGTTGCGCAAAGAGCAGGACAGGCTGAATATCATCGCGGCCGGTGGCAAAGTGTCCGACAAATCCGCCATCGGCGACGCGTTGAAGGAAACTGATTCCGCTGATCGTCTCAAATTGAAAAGCGGTATTGCGCTGTGGCAGAAGGATTTGAAGGAATACGGAGCCAATCAGGGTTTTACTATTCAGTAAATAGTTAATTATTTGCTATAGTTGTAAAAATAATGATGGCTGTCTTGTTTTTCTTTTGAATTCAAGACAGCCATTATTTTTATATATTGAGATTGTATGTTGACGAAAAGTTATTGTCGAATATTGCGTTCGTAAATATGCAGCATGCCTTTGAAAATCAGATCCGGGTCGTAAATATCGATCATATCGGTATCATCGGCGAACACGCGGCTTAAACCACCCGTCGCAACCACGCGGAATTCTTCGTCGATTTCGCGATGGAATTGTGTGATCGTACGTTCGATGCCTCCGAGGAAGTTGTAATACAAGCCGGCTTGCATGGCTGGTTTGGTGCTTTTCGCCAGAATCGATGCGGGACGGGTGATTTCCACTTCCGGCAACTGGGCCGTGGCATCCCACAAGGCGGCCGCGCCTGTGCGAATGCCGGTGGTGATGAGCCCGCAAATCACCGACGCATCGGCGGTCACATAGTTGAATGTGGTGGCCGTGCCGAAATCCGCCACCAGAATCGGCCCGCCATACTCGTAGTAGGCTCCCGCACAGTCGGCAATGCAGTCCGCGCCCATATTCTGCGGATTGTCCATGCGAATATTGATGCCGGTTTTGACTCCCGGTCCAACAATCATCGGATCGATATTGAGGAATTTCACAATGCTGGCACGGAACGAATGCATGACCTTCGGCACTACCGACGTGATGATCACATCGTCCACATCGCCCGGCGCATAGCCGCTCAGCCGCAGGAATTGCGTGATCATCAGGCCATATTCATCCGACGTGTGGTTCGCCTTCGTGGTGATGCGATACGTGCCGGCGATATGCCCGTCATCGAGAAAGCCGATCACCACATTGGTGTTGCCGATGTCGACTGCGACCAGAAGCATGTCGAATTCTCCTTACGATTGCTGTATTGACGCTATTTCCTGTGATGTTGGTTGATAGTTACGATGCTTGCGATTCAGCGGATTCGGTATTGCGCAACGCTGCCAATTCGGTGAGGATGCGTTCCGCCAATTCCTGCTTGCTCATCTTGTTCCAATGCTCGATGATCGGTTCGTCGGTGGTTTCGCCGGGTTTCAGCACGGTCACCACATTCGTATCCACCGCGAAGCCGGCGCCGGGAGTGTTGAGATTGTTGGCCACCAGCATGGAACAATGCTTGGATGTGAGTTTTTTCGCTGCGTTCGATTCAAGATCCTGCGTTTCCATGGCGAAACCGCACAAGGTTTGACCGGCGGTTTTATGCGCGCCTGCCCATGCGAGAATATCGGGATTCGAAGTGAGCCGCAGATCGATATTGACGCGCCCGTTCTTCTTGATTTTCTCCGAAGACTGCTCAATCGGGCGGAAATCGCCGACGGCAGCGGCCATAATCGTCAAATCGGCCTGCGTGAAATGCTCTTGCACCGCGTTGAACATTTGCTGCGCGGTGGTGACGTGAACCGTATCAATGCCGCGGGGAGCGCTCAATGTGACAGGGCCGGATACCAGCGTCACATCCGCGCCCATATCGCGTGCCTGCTCGGCGATCGCATAGCCCATTTTTCCAGTGGAATGATTGGTGAGGTAGCGCACGGGATCAAGTGGCTCCTGTGTGGGGCCGGCGGTGACGAGCACATGCAATCCGTGCAATGGCAACGTTTCTGCGGGCTGGTTCGCACGCAGCAGATCAGCTACGGCAGCTTCGATCGCAGCAGGCTCCTCCATGCGCCCCTTGCCAACATCCTGGCAGGCAAGCATACCGGATCCCGGCTCCACAATGGTCCATCCAAGTTCACGGCAGGCATTGAGATTGCGTTGCGTCACGGCATTCTCATACATGTGCACGTTCATGGCAGGGCATAGGATTTTCGGTCCCTCGCTATAGGCAAGCACGGTACTTGTCAGCTGGTCGTCGGCAATGCCGCATGCGATTTTCGCAATGATATCGGCGCTCGCAGGAGCGATGACGAGCATGTCCGCCCATTTCGCATCATCCACGTGATTGATATGCAGCGGATCGGATGGCGTATGCGCAACATCGCCGTCATTGCGCTGTGCTGCGAACATGAACGTGCGCGTCTGCGTATGCGTGAGCGAGCTGAACGTCAACGGGGTGACGAACTCCTGCGCGGCCGCGGTCATGGCCACGCGAACCTCATGTCCCTGCTTGCTCCAGTCGGAGGCGAGATGGCAGGCCTTGAATGCGGCGATGCTGCCGGTCACGCCGAGAAGAATATGCGCCATAGCCGATATTGTCCTTCCCTTGACGTTGGCAAGACTTACGAAAACTGCGTCAAGTATATATCGAACCGGCTGAAGCATGCGGCATTGCGGCATTGCCGTCAGATGAATCCTGCGGGCATGGCGGATTGTAGAATCAGACTTTGGTGATCGACCCGTACAGGCGGTCAACCAGAACAAACACATAATCAAACAGGAGCAATCATGTCGCAATCTTCAGGTGCGTACGGCGAAGCCGACGCAACCGAACAGAAGAACGAACAACACAACAATCAGCCCGCAAACTCGGCAAGCACCGACGCAACTTTGAACGCGCGTGCCAAATCACCGAAATCCAAGGGGCCCAACAAGTGGATCATCGCCATCATTGCAGTGATCGCAGTGGTCGCCATCATTGTGGGCGTCGTCGTATTCCGTAACAACAATGCATCCAGCGATACCGCGGAAAATGGCGCCTCCAACACCGTGACCATTGGACTGAAACTCGCCCCCGTAAGTCTCGACATTCGCCACCAGTCCGGATCGGCGATCGAACAGGTGCTGATCGGCAATGTGTACGAAGGGCTGCTGTCGCGCGATTCCGACAACAAAGTGCAGCCGGGACTGGCGAAAAGCTGGGATATTTCCAACGACGGCACAACGTATACGTTCCATCTCAACGAGAACATGAACTTCTCCAACGGAGACACGTTGGACGCCGAAGATGTGGCCTGGTCCATTAACCAGCTCAAAGAACAGCAGTATTACAACGCCAATCAGGTCGAAAGCCTCGAAAAAGCCGAAGCGGTCGATAGCGACACCGTGAAGCTCACGCTCAGCACCCCCGATTCCAACCTGCTGTGGTACCTGACCGGACGCCCCGGCCTGGTGTTCGATAAGGACGCCGAATACAACGCGAAAACCGAAGCCGTCGGATCGGGCCCGTACACGGTGGAATCCTTCGATTCCGCCAGCAAAATGGCGCTCAAAGCCAACCCGAAGTATTGGGGAAGCGCACACAAGGCCGCAACCGAAAACGTGATCATCAAATTCCTCACCGACGATAACGCAGCCGTCAACGCGCTGAAAAGCGGCGAAGTCGACGTGCTTTCCCCGGTGAACGCCACGCTCGCCAAATCGCTTGACACCAACACGTATCAGGTGTCCGCGGCGGACGGCAGCGACAAATACGTGCTCGCCTTCAACTGCGCGAACAGCAAGCTTGCCGACAAGCGCGTGCGTCAGGCAATCCGTTACGGCATCAACCATGAGGAAATCATCGCTTCGCGCGGTAACGTCGACTATGCGCTCGGCGGGCCGATCCCATCCGTGGACCCGGGCTATGAGGACTTGACCGACCTGTACCCGTACGATGTGAACAAAGCCAAGGAACTCATGGCTGAAGCCGGCTATTCCACCGATAATCCGCTGAAACTCACCCTCACCTACGCCAACACGTACGGCACGGAACTCGGCGACCAACTGCGTAGCCAGCTCGACCAAAATCGGCATTGATCTCAACATCAACTACGTGGAATTCTCCACATGGCTGCAGAACGTGCACGCCAACGGCGACTACGAGCTGTCATTGGTGGACCACGCCGAAAGCCACGACTTCTACAAGTGGACCACGCCCGACTACTACTTCCACTACGACGGCAAGCAAGCCCAAGAACTGTATGCCAAGGCGCTCGCCGCCACCGATGAGGAATCCAGCGCAAACTATTTGAAGCAGGCTGCGAAAGCAGTAAGCGAGGATGCCCCCGCCGACTGGCTGTTCGGCTATCGTGTGACGGTGGCATACCACAAGAACGTGCAGGGATTCCCCGGCAAGCTGAGCCAGACGGTGCTGCCATTGTGGCAGATCACCAAGGCGCGGTGAATCGACGAAAAATCGATGGAAAACAAGTGATGAAAACTGATGTGTGGCGGTGTTTGCGGCGGCATCGTTGCGGCACCGCCACACACTGGCGCGATATTGTTGGGTAGGGTAATGACGGTGAATGGGTGCGTATCGCTGCAAACGCACGGATCGAGCGATAGACCAATGGTGGTTCAACTATGAGATTTGTAGTCAAACGGCTGGGACTGTTCGTCGTGGCCCTGTTCGGTCTGTCGCTTCTGGTGTTCGTGCTGTTGCGCATGCTGCCGGGCGATGTGGCTGCGGTGATCGCAGGAACGAACGCAGCCCCTGAACGTATCGCGTCGCTTCGTACCGAACTTGGCTTGGACAAATCGTACGTGGCACAATACGGCGATTGGATGCTGGGATTGCTGCATGGCGATCTTGGTGTGTCCACCATCGGAGGCAAAGCGGTGTCGGCACAGGTTGCGTCTCGTGCTTCGGTAACGTTTCCACTGATCATCGTGAGTTTGCTGATCGCATTGGCGATCGGCCTGCCGCTTGGTTGCGCTGCTGTGCTGACCCGTAATGCCCGCTTGCGTGGGCTTTGTCACGGTATTGCGATTGTTGCCGGCGCCATTCCCGCATTATGGGGCGGATTGCTGTTGATTCTGCTGTTCTCACGCGGTTCAGGACTGTTGGGATTGCTGCCTGCTCAAGGTTTTCCCGATAATGGCTGGGGCGCGCCCTTGCAGGCGTTGGCTTCTTTGATACTTCCGGCGCTCGCCACCGGCGTTACCGCAGGCGCGTCCATTATGCGTTACACGCGTGCCGCCGTGGGGGACAAGGCCTCGTCTCAGGCGGTCGACATGGCCATGGCATGCGGCATGACCCGCAAACAGGCGGTATTGCGCGTCGCTTTGCGTCTTGCCACACCGCAATTGGTGTCGGTGATCGGTTTGACGTTCGCCCAGATGGTCACCGGTGTAATGGTGGTTGAGAATCTGTTCGCGCTTCCGGGGCTTGGCACCATGCTGGTCACCGATGTTGGCAATCGAGATCTGATGGCAGTGCAGAGCGAATTGTTCCTGTTGGCTGCGTTCTTCCTCTTGCTTGGATTAGTGGTTGATGTGGTGCATCGTGCGCTTGATCCGCGTCTGAAAGATGCCGGATTAGTGTCGGGGGAGGTGCTTGCATGATGAAACAGTCTGCTGAGAAAACTACTTCGAAAAACGCTGTGAAAACCGTGATTCCCTCCATATGGCGTACCGCTGGTGGCAAGTATTCGCTGATCATGCTTGCGATATGGCTGGTTGTGTCGGCTATTTCGCTGGTGTGGACGCCATATTCGCTGCTTGATACTGACGGATTCAACACGTGGGCTTCGCCGTCCGGCGCTCACATGTTGGGTACGGATGGTGTTGGCGCTGATGTGTTGAGCTGGCTGATGGCCGGTTCCCGTACGAATCTTGCGATCGCGCTGCTTACCGTGGTGGTTGCCGCGGCCATCGGCCTGCTGTTGGTGGCGGCCATGGTGTCTCGCCATAGCGCATTGGCTTCCACGTCGGTGGTTGTGGCGGATGCGTTGATTTCCATTCCGACAGTGCTGATCGCCTTGATGCTTTCCGTGCCGTTCGGCGCGTCGGCAGCGGTGATCATCGCCGCATGCGGACTTGCATACGGGCTGAATTTGGCGCGTATTCTACGCCCCGCGGCCATGCTCGCCGCACGTTCTGACTATGTGGAATCGGCTTTGTGGTCGGGTGCGAGTTCGTTACGCGTGTTTTTCACGCATATTGTGCCGAATACGGTTCCGGTGTTATGCGTTCAGCTGTCGATGAGTGCGGGCACGTCGCTCTTGGCGGAGGCTGGATTGACGTATCTGGGTGTTGGCGTCGGTGCGGGAGTGCCCAGTTGGGGGCATTCGCTTGCCACGTCCGTGAAATTCATCAGCATTTATCCGATGGCTGTGGTGTGGCCGGGATTGGTGGTCACCTTGATGGTGATAGCGTTGAATCTGTTTGGCGATGCGTTGCGTGACGCCATCGATCCGCTGACGAATCCGGCATTGCGGCAAGGTGAAGCCACCCATGTTGAATCGGAGGAACGCGCATGAGCGTCAGCATCCGTAATCTCAATATCGTCATCAATGGAATGCCGATTGTGCATGATGTCGATATGGACATCGCCGACGGTGAACGTGTCGGTTTGATCGGTTCGTCCGGTTCCGGCAAATCCATGATCGCCAAATCCATCATGGGCTTGCTGCCGCTTTCCGCACAGGTTTCCGGCAGTATTGACATGGGTGGTACTGAAATCGTCGGAGCGTCGGATCAAGCGATCGCCGATCTGCGTGGCCGTTATGTGGGCATGGTGTTCCAGAATCCTTCCGCCGCATTGAATCCGGTGATGACCGTGGCGCAGCAGGTCGCGCTGCCACTGCGTTTGCATTACGATCTGACCCGTGACGAACGGTTGGACCGTGTCAAAGCAATGTTCGCCAAAGTCAGGCTGCCGGAAGATGTGCTGAACAAATATCCGCATGAACTTTCCGGCGGACAACAGCAGCGCGTCGGCATCGCGGCCGCATTGGTCACGTCGCCGCGCCTGATTATCGCCGACGAGCCAACCACCGCGCTGGATTCGATCACGCAACGGCAGATCGTCGATCTGCTGGCATCGTTGGTGGACGATTCCGGCGCATCCATGCTCTTCATCACCCACGATTTCGCGGTACTCAATCATGCAACCACACGCTGTTATGTACTTGCTGATGGACGTGTTGCCGAATCAGGACAAACCGCCGATATCCTGCAGTCGCCGCACACTAAAGTCGCTTCGCAATTGGTGACTTCGGCACGTGCGCTGTCGTTGCGGATCGATGCCGAAACCAAATAAGGAGAACGGTTGTGACGGGCGAAAACGAAAAAACCACAATGCTGCAAGGTCGCGGCATCAGCAAATACTACGGTGCGAAACAACAGCGTCGTCAGGTGCTGCACGATGTTGATATCGACGTACGTTCGGGGGAGTGCCTTGCGGTGATCGGCGGATCCGGATCCGGCAAAACCACCCTTACACGAGTATTGCTGGGGCTCGAACACGCTGAAACGGGCGAGATTACGTATTTCGGCAAGCCTGTGCAAGGCGAAGTCGCCGGCGAACTGCGGCGTAGCTGCGGATTGGTGTTCCAAAGCCCATTCGGCTCGTTGGATCCGCGTTGGAGGGTCGGCAGATCCGTTGCCGAACCATTGCGGTTGCATCACCCTGATTGGCCGCAGGAACGGATTGCGGAACGCGTGTCGGAAGCCTTCCGCATGGTGAGTCTCGACCCTGCCGCATATGAAAATCGGTTCCCCGTGGACCTCTCTGGCGGTCAGGCGCAACGCGTGGCCATCGCACGTGCCATTGCGGATCATCCGAAAGTATTGCTTGCCGACGAGCCGATGAGCGCCGTCGACGTGGCCGCACGAACGCAGATTCTCGCATCGTTCGCTGCGATTCGTAGCGGCGAACCTGATATGGCGCTGATCATGGTGTCACACGATTTGGGAGTGGTGCAGCATATCGCAGATCGCATTATGGTGTTGCACGACGGTTGCGTTGAGGAATGCGGACTTACGGAAACCGTGTTGCACCATCCGACCAGCGATTACACCAAACGATTGCTGGACGCGGCTTCGCTCTGATTTGTGACACTGCGCAAAAAGCCTGCGATCATGTTGAAATCCGCATGATTGCAGGCTTTTTTGCCGCTATATGAACAGGTAAGACACGCCGATGTCGTTACGTGTGCTATTGTGTGAGCCATGTTCAATTTCTCTTGTTGTTGCTGTCGCTGACCAACCGCCCGAGGGGCGCGTGGTTCATCGAAGCATAACTTGAGACAGGGCATTCTTTTTCGGCATACGCAACTTGCGTTGCATGCCAGAGTATCGCAGAAATCATCCCATAACCAGTGCCTTACGCGGTTGGTATTACGCGGCATATGTGGATGAACCGCAGCGAAAACACCATCACAGGTCCCGTTTCAAATCATTGCAAGTGATAAACGCGAGCTTCTCGAAATCAAAACAACGAAATCATTCATCGGAAGCCAACGGAAATCACTCTTCGCAAGGAAACGACATGACCATCCACAACTCCCTTTCCGAGCTCATCGGCAACACTCCGCTCGTCAAACTCAACCATGTGACCGACGGCATCAAAGCCACCATCGCAGTCAAAGTCGAATATTTCAATCCTGGCGGCTCCTCCAAAGACCGCATTGCGGAACGCATCATCGACGCGGCCGAACGTAGCGGCGAACTCAAGCCGGGCGGTGTGATTGTGGAACCGACCTCCGGCAACACCGGCGTAGGACTTGCCCTCGTGGCCCAGCAGCGCGGATACCGCACCATCTTCACCCTGCCAGACAAGGTTTCCGAAGCCAAGCGTGCGGTGCTTCGCGCCTATGGTGCAGAAGTGGTGGTAACCCCTACCGATGCTGGTCCGGATGATCCGCGCTCCTACTACCAGGTGGCGGAACGCCTCGCCAAAGCGATTCCCGGCGGATACCGCCCGAACCAATACGACAACCCGAACGGACCGGAAAGCCACTACCGCACCACCGGTCCGGAAATCTGGGAAGCCAGCGACCATCAGGTCACGCATTTCGTGGCTGGCATCGGCACTGGCGGCACCATTTCCGGCACCGGACGCTACCTGAAGGAAGCTTCCGACGGCGCAGTACAAGTGATCGGCGCCGACCCGGAAGGATCCATCTATTCCAATCCGAACGACGTGCATCAGTACAGCATCGAAGGCGTGGGCGAGGATTTCTATCCGAAAGCGTTCGACCGTGAACTTCCCGACGAAATCGTGCAGGTCAACGATGCCGAAGCATTCGAAATGACCCGCCGTTTGGCTGCGGAAGAAGGTCTGCTGGTCGGAGGCTCGTCCGGCATGGCCGTTACGGCAGCGCTTAAATACGCACGCGAGCACGATTTGGACGAAGACCAGCTGGTCGTGGTGTTGCTGCCGGATTCCGGTCGCAGCTATATGGAAAAGATCTTCAACGACGATTGGATGCGTGCCAACGGATTCGCCGACGTTGTGGAACGCACGTCCAAGCCAAGTCTTGCGGAGCGGTATCTGTAGACCACCGATCAGCTGTTTCACGATCATGCCCATCATTCGTTCAACCCAAACCATTCGATATTTTCAAGGAGTTCCCATCATGACCATCTCGACCAACACCGAAGCCCTGAACGCCACTGCACTCGCCACCCGCGCCATTCACGCAGGTCAGGAGCCCGATCCGACCACCGGAGCCGTGGTCACTCCTATTTATATGACGTCCACGTTCAAGCAGGATGGTGTCGGCGGCCTGCGCAACGGCTACGATTACAGCCGTTCCATCAATCCGACCCGCAACTCTTTCGACGAACAGCTTGCAGCGGTCGAAGGCGCGAACTACGCGCTGAGTTTCGCTTCCGGACTGGCCGCCATCGACGTGCTGTTGCGTGCCACCCTCAAGCCGGGCGACAATATTCTGCTGGGCAATGACGTATATGGTGGCACCTACCGTTTGCTTTCCAAGGTGTTCGTGCCGTGGGGCTCGGTCTTGACGTGGTGGACATCACCGACACGGCGGCCGTTTCCGTGGCGCTCAGCCAGAAGCAGTACCGGTACATTTGGGTGGAAACCCCGTCGAATCCGCTGTCTCAACATCACTGATATCG
>ENA-OQNA01000390-OQNA01000390.1-human-gut-metagenome-genome-assembly--contig:-NODE-390-length-11713-cov-4.681426_pt1 | contig 11713 bp, 8 predicted proteins | sample MGYA00242625_ERZ504872 | MGnify/ENA primary metagenome ERZ504872 (study PRJEB26092, sample SAMD00036425) | human gut metagenome | host: Homo sapiens | study: EMG produced TPA metagenomics assembly of...
ATATGATTCGCAGCCTGTATTTCGACGATTATTGGAACACCGCATATCAGGAAAAAGTCGACGGTGTGCTGCTGCGTAGGAAATACCGTATTCGCATCTACGATTACAGCGATCGTGTGATCAAACTGGAACGCAAACGCAAAAGCGACAGTTGGATCTACAAGGAGGATGCACCGCTCACGCACGAGCAGTTCGACCGTATTCTTGCCGGCGATTACGAATTTCTGCGTGACAGCGAGTATCAGTTGTGCCGCGAGTTTTATGTGGAATGCATGTGCAATGTGATGCGCCCTCGCGTGATCGTCGATTATGAGCGCGAACCGTGGATTCTTGACGCCGGAACCGTACGCATCACCTTCGATATGAACGTGCGTGCGGCGGTCGGCGGATTCGATATTTTCGACTCCACACTGCCGGTACTGCCCGTGCTTGAGCCGGGCAAGCTGGTGATGGAGGTCAAATTCACCGAGTTCCTGCCGCAAGTGGTGCGTGATCTGCTGCCCGGCAAGGCGCAGGAGTTGACATCGGCTTCGAAATACGTGCTCTGCTACGACAAAGCCTCGTATTTGCGGGGATTCGACTACTGGCAGGAAGGCTGGAGCGTGCCAAGCCTGTAAAGCCAAGCCTGTAATCGGCTGGCATGTTGACTGGCATTCCAGCAAAAACAAACGTTACGAATCAAGGAAGCAGGAGAGAAAGAAACCATATGAGTGTCAATGACATGATCAAAAAATCGGTGCTGAAATCCTTCGGCCAATACAATGTGCCCAAAATGGCGCTGGCGTTGCTGGTGGCGTTGATCGTCGGCATCGTCATTTACTGCGTGTACCGCCGTTTCTACACGGGTGTGGTGTATTCGCGCAGTTTTGCCGTTACGTTGGTGGGCATGTGCGTGCTCACCTGCATGGTCACGCTGGCCATCAGTACGAATATTGTGATTTCGCTTGGTATGGTCGGTGCATTATCGATTGTGCGCTACCGTACCGCGGTCAAGGATCCGATGGATCTGTTGTATTTGTTCTGGGCGATCACGTCTGGTATTGCGGCGGGCGCCGGCATGTATGTGCTGGTGATTGTTGCCGGATTGGTGATGATCGGCATGTTGGCGCTGTTCTACTCGCGTCAAGACAAGGGGCGCGTGTACATTGCGGTGATCCACTATGTGGGCGATGTAGTGGGAGATGAGATCGCGCGCGCGTTCGGACGCACCAAATTCTTCGTAAAGTCCAAAACCATGCGTGGCGAACGCACGGAAATGGCGGTTGAAGTATTCTGTGATGATAAGGACATGACGTTCGCGGAACGCGTTCGCGCCATTGAGGGTGTCGAAGACGTGACGCTGATACAGTACAACGGTGAGTATCATGGGTAATCAATTCGATGTTGCCGCAGGCGCGCGGCTGGAATCCACGGGCAGGGCGCCCAGCAACGACGAAATCGTACCCAGATTCTCTCTTGACGACATCAACCAGGCGTTTGACAACAACGAATTCTGCTTCTACCTGCAACCCAAATGCAATGCTGAAACCGGCGCAATCGTGGGTGCGGAGGCGTTGGTGCGTTGGAATCATCCGGAATATGGCTTGGTGTCTCCCGGCGAATTCATTCCTCTGCTTGAACGTGAGTCAATGGTCACGCGGTTCGATTTGTTCATCTGGCGTTCCGTGTGTGAAATGCTGTCGCGTTGGGATGGGGAGGGACGCAATCTGGTGCCGGTGTCCGTCAACGTGTCGATGACGGATATCGAGGCGATCGATGTGGCGCGAGTGCTTGGCGACCTGCTCGATCGGTTCAGCATCGATGCTCGCCTGCTGCAGGTGGAGATCACAGAAAGTGCGATCGCACATAACATGGATGTGGTCGAAGAGACCATTCGGGACCTGCATGCGCGAGGCATTGCCGTGCTGATGGACGATTTTGGGTCGGCGTATTCGTCACTCAACATGTTGAAGGACATCAACGTCGATGCCATCAAACTCGACATGAAATTCGTTGACCTGAATGCTGACAATGCGGCGAAAGGTTTGAAAATCATCGAATCCGTGATCGACATGGCCTACCAGCTGAGACTGTTGATCATTGCGGAGGGTGCGCAGACCGCCGAACAGGTGAGCAAGCTGCGTGAGCTGGGATGCATGTACATCCAAGGATATTATTTCTACCGTCCGCTCACTGTGGGAAAGATGGAGGATTTGCTGGAACACCGCCCGGATGACCAGCATTTCTGGAATATCTCCAAAGATCTGATGCATCGCGACTACCGCATGTCGACGAACGGCCGCAGCATGCTCGAATCGTCGTCATTGTCGGCGCATATTTTTGAAATCCTTAACAAGGGCGTTGCGGAACTGTCCCGACTGAATCTCATCACGGGAGAATATCGCACCATCAAACGCGATCCGAAACTTCCGGACGTGTATGCGGATGATTTTCATGATTACTGCCATGCATTGGTTTCAAAACGAATCATTCATCCAGATGATGCCGGAGAATTCCTGAAACACACGCGATTGTCTGATTTGCGCGACCAACTATTCAGTAAGAAAAAATCGGAATTCACGTATTTTAGAAGCGAGGTCGAGGCGAAAACCAGCGTGATCGCATTCGGTATGCTGGTACCCCCTGATTGCAGTGAGGCCAATCCGTGGGCCGTGGTGCTGATCGGATTCGACCTGTCGCTCGACCTAATCGCCAAGAACATGAAGGAAATCTATCGGCAGGACTCCTTGACGGGATTGCTCAACCGCAATGCATACGACAGCGATGTGGAGCAGCTGCGGAGCGCCGACATCGGGGCGGTGGTGTGCGTGTATGCGGATATGATCGGCCTGCACGAGGTGAACAACCATCTCGGGCATAAGCAGGGCAACCGCATGTTGTGTGAGTTCGCGGACGCGGCGCGCGCGTTCTTCGGCGATGACCGGTTGTATCGCATCGGCGGCGACGAATTCGTGATAATCAGTTCCGCGCATACGGAAGCGCAGACACGCAAGCAGCTGAACTACATGCGTGAGCGCTTGCATACGCAAGGCTGCGAGATATCAGTGGGCGTAGCGTCGAGCGAGTCGACTTCCGATCTGCCGAAAATCATCGAACAGGCCGAAAACGAGATGCGCCGCGAAAAGAAGGAATACTACGTGCGAGGCGGCAGCAAACGCCAGCTGCGCGGGCTCAACAAAAAACTTGAGGACATTCTGGTGCGTAATCAGGATATGGAATCGTTGCTGCGGCATTTGAACGGACGCTATTCAATCGCATGCATGGTGAATCTGCGTACTGACTCACAGCGTGCGATCATGGTGCCCGACTATTTCCAGAAGATGCTTGACGCGCATGACGGTTCGTTCAAAAGCGCGCTGCATGACTATTGCGAACGATTGGTGGCGCCGTTCTGCAAAGACAGTTTCTCCCTGCTTATGGATTACGACTTCATTCATGCCCGCGTCGAGTCGGTCGGCGTGTTGCAGTACGGGTACACGCGAAACGACGGAGAGAAGTTCCTGCTTACGATTTTCGCCGATCGACGTTCCAAAGACGAGACCATGTGGGTGTTCTCCAAGGATGATCTGCCGCAGGTCGAGCTGGAATTATTCGAGTCATAAGGCCGTATTGTCTGGTTTTATGCGTTTTTGTGTGATGCGTTCGCATATTTTGTGAGAACGCTCACAGAAAAGGTTGTGTCGATTTCCAGCCGAATCGCAAAATGGGGTCTATGATGAGAATCGTTGGTCATGGCAACGGTTGCTATGACACGGCGAACAAGCACGGTCGCTTAAAGGAGACATCTATGGTCTATCGCATGATTTTCAACCAGACTGCATACTTCGGTCGCGGCGCCATCAAGGAGATCCCGGGCGTTGCCAAGTCCCATGGCTTCACCAAGGCGTTCATCGTCACCGATCCGGTACTGCTGGAAACCGGCACCGTCAAGAAGGTCACCGATGTGCTTGATGAGGCAGGCATGCCGTACGAGGTCTTCGACAACGTCAAGCCGAACCCGCCGGTCGAATGCATTCAGGATGGCGTTGCCAAGTTCGCCGCATCCGGTGCTGATTTCCTGATCGGTCTGGGCGGCGGCTCCCCGCAAGACACCTGCAAGGGCATCGGCATCATCACCGCCAACCCGGAGTTTGCCGATGTGCTCTCCCTGGAAGGCGTCGCCGACACCAAGAACCCGTCCGTGCCGATCTTCGGCGTGCCGACCACCGCAGGCACCGCTTCGGAAACCACCATCAACTATGTGGTCACCGATACCGCCAACAAGCGTAAGTTCGTGGCCGTCGACCCGCACGACATTCCGATCGTCGCCTTCGTCGATCCTGATCTGACCGACTCCATGCCGCGCGGCCTCAAGGTCGCCACCGGTCTTGACGCCCTGACCCACGCCATTGAAGGCTACATCACTCCGGGCGCCTGGAGCCTGTCCGACTGCCTGAGCATGCAGACCATCCGCATGATTGCCAAGAACCTTGCCAAGAGCGCTGACGGCGACGTTCCTGCAGGCGAGCAGATGGCCTACGCCTCCTACATCACCGGCATGGCCTACTCCAACGTCGGCCTCGGTCTGGTGCATGGCATGGCCCACCCGCTGGGCGGCCGCCTCGGCGTTGCCCACGGCGTTGCCAACGGCATTCTGCTGGCACCGGTCATGGAATACAACAAGGACTTCACCGGCGAGAAGTATCGTGACATCGCCGACGCCTTCGGTGTCGAAGATGCCTACACCGGCGATCTCGAGACGGTTCGCGAAGAAGCCGTCCAGGCCGTGCACAAGCTCACCGTCGACCTGAAGAACCCGACCACCATCTCCGAAGTCGGCGCAACCGAAGCCGATCTGGAAGCACTGGCCCACGACGCCTTCAACGACGTGTGCACCCCGGGCAACCCGCGTCAGGCCACCGAAGAAGACATCCTCGCCATCTACAAGAGCCTGATGTAATGCGAAAACTCTCACGAATCGGCAATCGCATGCAGCGAATCTGCAGTGAAACCCGATTGTGAGAGAACATCGCTGAAAGCATTAAAAATCGTGGTGCGAAACTTCACAAAGCATTCGCACCACGATTTTTATATCTGCACATAAATTACGGATTAATCGAAATAATGTAAACAATAATCCGTGATTATCAATCGCAAGTATTGGAATTACTCGTGCTTTTCGCTCCACTCCTCATCGGTGGGAGTGTCATCGTACCATTCGCGGCCTTCCTGCTCGGCCAATTCCATCTGCTCGTTGATCCACGCCGCCTCCGCAGGATTGATATCGGCGGTGTCAAGCACCTTCTGCCATACCGGATACAGCAGATGCATCACCGGATATAGCGCGGTGAGTAGAATCTCCGGCTTATGTTTGCGCGAATGCTGTGGATGCGCGTCGAACGTGTTCTTGAAACGACGCATGTAATTGTTGAACGACGTGAGCGACGTGTCCATACGGCGGGCGCTGATGCCGGCGATCATACGCGGGCAGTACACGGTTTTCAGATCCTTGCCCAGCAGATGCAGCGAAATATCGATATCCTCATGCATCACATCGGCCTTGTCTCGGCACACTTCGTCAGAAATTTCGCGCCAAGCTGAAGCGCGGACCGCCATATTCGAGCCAAACAGCAACGGCTGGCCGCCATCGGCCTTGTAAATACGCTTGCGTGTGGAATTATCCCCACGCAAACCAAAATGGCGGCTCGGCAGATCGTAATACATCACCGGACCAGTGGCACCCATGGCCTCCGGGTCCTCAGTGAAAATGCCGGACACCACTTCGACCCAATCCGGGCGAATCATGCAATCGGCGTCGAAACGGCCCAGAATGTCGCCGGTGGCGTGGTTCAAACCATAATCGCGCGTCGGAATCAGCCCCTGCTCCTCATCCTGATGCAGCAGACGGACGGGTGCTTCCGGGTGGTCTTTGATGAACTGCTCCACCATGGCCACCGTCGAATCGGTGGAACGATTGTCGACAACGATCACTTCATGGGGCATCACGGTCTGCCTAGTGGCATTCAACAGGCAATCGTTGATACGCTCCTCTTCATTCCAAGCGGGGATGACAATTGAAACGTTCAGCATAACTACCACAATAGCTCAGCCTGTACACGACGCCTATCGCTACAATAGGGAGCCATGAGCGACAGCGAACAGCGAATGAACAATACGCAGAGCGAAAACGGTGCGAACACCAGCGAACAGCGATGGGACCTCGGCACCCTGTTTCCAGCCAAAGGAGATCCCCGAAAACCACCGGAATGGCTGGGACGTGCGCTGCTATACATCGCCATAGCCATTGTGGGGTTTACTTTCTGCTGGCGCAGCTGGGGCAAAATCGAATACCTGGTGATCGACATCATCGTCTCGCTGTTCATCGCGCTCGCGGTGGAGCCGGTGGTGGTGCCGCTGGTCAAGCATGGCTGGAAACGTTCGTTCGCGTCGCTGTTCTCGCTGCTGATGCTGGCCGTGATGCTCGGCGTGCTGTTCACACTGTTCGGCAACCTGTTCGTGCAGCAGATGATCGCCTTGGTGAACGGTCTGCCCGACCTGTATGAGCAGATGTGCCAGTTCGCCAGTCAATACGCGAATTTCCAGCTTCCTGAGATCAATAATCTCGGCAATGAGATTCTGAAGAACATTCAAACGTCGTGGGTCACTGATTTCGCGGGTACCGCGCTGAATACGGTGTCGGGATTGTTTTCGTTCCTGATTAACCTCATGACGATAATCATGACCACGTATTACATTTCAGCGGCTGGTCCGAAACTGCGTCGTGCCGCATGCCAGTGGATGGCTCCGGCGGCTCAGCGGCGATTCCTGTTCGTATGGACGGTGAGCCAGAGCCAGATCTCGTCGTTCCTGTTCTCCCGCGCCATTCTCGCGTTGCTGAACGCGTTCTTCACAGGAATCTGTCTGATGCTGCTGCACGTGCCCTATTGGCTACCGTTGGCGCTGTTCTGCGGTGTGGTTTCGCAGTTCATTCCTATGTTGGGTACGTATATCGGCGGCGCGTTGCCAGTGCTGTTCGCATGGGGTAGCTGCGGATTGTGGCAGGCCGTGGCGGTGCTGGTGTTTATCTGCGTGTATCAGCAGATCGAGAATCTGATTTTCGCGCCGAAGATCTCCCAGCGCACCATGGATGTGAACGATGCCGTGGCGTTCCTCGCGGTGCTGGCGTTCACCTCGCTGTTCGGCGCGTTGGGCGCGTTCCTCGCATTGCCGGTGGTCGCATCCGTGCAGACGATCTTCCGCACCTATACAAAGCGGTACGAGCTGGTCGATTCCCCGCTGATGGACGATCCGGTGCCTGAAAAGAAGTCGAAGCTGGTGGAAGGTGCCGAAGTACTCAGCGAGCATCTGCACAATATGCCTCGCGCGGTGCAGGGATCCAGTGCGCATGTGCCTATTCCCGACGAAGTGCGGCAGTTGCAGGAGCAGGCGTACAATATCACCCGTTCCGAGGAATCGCTGGAATCGGACGAAACCGTCGCCATTCCGAAGCACGTGTTGGACAAAACGGAACGCAAGTCATTGCAGGGTCTTGAGAGTGAAAACACATCTCAGGAATCCAACGAAAATCCGGAATCCGGCAATGAACGGAAGAACGGCGAGTCGCGGGAAGCTGAAGGAAGTACGAAAAACGCGGATGACAATCCAAGAAGTAGGTGGCGTTAATGGTACTGCTGAGCGTACTTGACATTCTGCTGGTCATCGTCGGTGGCGCAGGGGTGGTCTATCAGGCGGTGTGCATTCTCATCTCCCTGTTCACCAAGCCGATCAAATTTCCCGACGCGCCGATGGACAAGCGTTACGCGGTGCTGATTTCCGCACGAAACGAGGCGAACGTCATCGGCAACCTCATTACCTGCATCCAAACGCAGACCTACCCGACCGAACTGGTCGACATTTGGCTTGTCGCCGACAATTGCACCGACAATACCGCCGAAGTGGCGCGCAATATGGGCTGCCATGTGATCGAACGCTTCAACAAGGAGCTTGTGGGCAAAGGCTACGCGCTGACGTATCTGCTCGATCAGATGAACGATTCCGGTGCATCCGACCCGTACGATGCGTTCTTCGTGTTCGACGCCGACAACAAGCTCGACAAGCATTACGTCGAAGAGATGAACAAGGCGTTCCAGTCGGGATTCAAGATTCTCACCAGCTACCGCAATTCCGTGAATTTGTCTGACAATTGGGTCTCTTCCGGTTCTGCATTGTGGTTCATCCGTGAATCTCGATTCCTGTCGGCCTCGCGCATGTGGCTCGGCAACAGCTGTCATGTAGGGGGTACTGGCTTCATGTTCTCGCAGGAGATCATGCGTCGTAATAATGGTTGGAAATTCCACCTTTTGACCGAGGATTTGGAATTCACCATGGATTCCTTGCTGCACGGCGACCGCATCGGCTACTGCGGTACCGCGATTCTGTATGACGAGCAGCCTGTCACCTTCGCGCAGAGCTGGCGTCAGCGTTTGCGTTGGAGCAAGGGCTTCCTGCAAGTGTTCCGTTATTACGGGCCGGCTTTGGTCAAACGCGCCATCAGGGAACGCGATTTTTCCGCCGTTGATTTCACGCTGCTGTTGTGTCCGTTCACGGTGATCGGTATTGCGCGCGTTCTGCTGGGACTGTTGTTCGCGACCTGCGGATTCGTGACATGGCAGAGCCAGTTGAGCTCGTTGACCGGTTGGACGTCCGGCATTGTGACGTCGGTGATCGGCATGATGGCGTTGGCCGCGTTGACGATTATTGTGGAACGCGATCAGATTGGCGCCACCAACAAGGAGCTGTTCGCGTATGTGCTGAGCTTCCCGATCTACATGTTCAGTTATGTGCCGATCTCGTTCCAGGCGATGTTCGCCAAGTCCGAATGGAAGCCGATCGAGCATAAGGGATGACGTTCGTTCGCTGGCTTGCGCGTTTCCTGCCTTTTCGTTTTCATTTCGATTTCCGCTTATGACTGGAGTGTTGTTGTTCCATGGATGATTCGGCTGAATACCGGCATGTGAAACGCCGTCGATACATCACGGTGGCGCTTTCCGTGTCGCTCACCACAGTGGATGAAGGCGTCCCGGTCGTGCAGCGTGGAGCCGTCATGCAGCACCTTCTTCCCCCAATTTACCGCCTCATATCCGGCGAGAGCCGAAGCCCCGGCATAGACGAAAACAATCTTTCGGGCGTCCGACAGTATCTTGAAGTAATAGCCGCCCTCCGCCGTGAACTGCGCCACGGGTATCTTGGTGTCCTTGTAGGGATTGTTCTTCAACAGGTATTCGCCACCGAACACCCACTTGTTCCCCTTCTTCGTGTAGGTGGAGAGAGCCGCCCCGAAGCTGTACCCGCCGTCCTTGCCGCCGAGATTGAAGCCGTCCGCCATGTCCGCCCTCACCTCGATGCCCTGCATCTTCGGCAGACACCGCTGGGCGTGCGCCTGCCCTGTAAAAAGGGCAAGCGACGCGATGATTATTGCGATGTACTTTCTCATGGTCAGCGTACTTGAAGTTCGTTGATGGTACCCGCGCGTACCAAATCCTCGTTCTCAATCACGAAGGACTGGTGACGGCCGCCGTTCTTCTCGTTCAATTCCACCACGAGGCACTTGTCATCGGGGATGGTGAACTTCGCCATCGTGAAGACCGTGCGCTCGCTCTTTTTGCCCGGCACGAGGGTGGCGTAGTTCTGCGCGCGGAGCGGCAGAATAATCTGCTCCTGCACGGCAGTACGCTTCGCAACCTTCTTGTCCACGATTTTCCAAGTGATGTAGTCCACATCGAAAGGCACGTTGCTCTGGTTCTTTATCTCCGTGTGGAAATAAAGCAAGCCGTTGTGCGTGTAGATGCCTTTCAACAGGTATTGGATGCCGAAACGCTTGCAGCCGATATGCTTCACCTCGCGCTTGTTCTGTTTGTGGATGGACTTCATGATAAGGCGCACCAGCATCGGGCTTTCGCTGCCCAGCTCTTTCAGATAGATTTCCTGCGCGTTGTTCGGGCGGTTCACCGTGCTGCCGTCATGGATGAAGTCGCACATCTCCACGTTGAGCAACAGCGGTTCGGCGGCGTACTTCACGTTGAAGGTGTAGAAACTGCCGTCCTCCGTGATGACGGACATATTCGTTTCGTTGGGAAAATTCCTTACGGTAGCCTTCACACGGATGATGTTCTCCGCTCCGTCGGCTTTCCCGGCAATCAGGTCGGGCGAGCCTAAATCGACATAGCGCACCTCCGCCGGAAAAATGACGTGGACGGTCTTGTCGTAGGTCACTTCCAGACCGTGCGGCGGTATCATGCGGTCGAAGGTCAGCTTGCGTGACAGCCCGTGATATAGGTCGCCGTCCGCCTCCTTCTGCGGATAGACCTCCTTCGTCAAGGTCGGTTGTTCACTTCCGTTGGTCGTTTCAACGGTTACATTCTCCTGCGCGTTGGCAGTTATGATGCCCATAGCGAGGGCAAACATGATGATTACTTTTCTCATTACTTTTGGATTTTAGTGGTAATTTTTATGTTTTCAATATTTTTCTTGGTAAAGCATGACCCTGTACCCGGCTTTCAGATGCACCTTGACGGTTCGCATCTTTTTGGCGATGTACTGGCTCGTGCCTTGTATCAGCCCCTTGCCCAAGTCGGAGGCGAGCTGCGCCCCGGCATTGGTGGAGATGTTGATGCTGCTTCCCATTGCCGAGCCCATGTTGGCCGCCATCTCCTTGACGGCGGTAAGCTCCTGCGATCCCCTGACCTCAATGCCCTTCATGCCCCTCGTGTCATAAGCGTCCAGTTCCACCGGCAGGATTGTTCCCTGAAAGGCAATCGAAGAAACGGTGATTTCCATGCGCTCACCGCTGATTTTCGCCGTGCCGGTCAGTATCGTGCTGGCGGGTATGTACAACTCCCCGGCCTGCACCGGCTCCAGCAGGCGCAGACCCACTTCCTGACCGTCGCTTCCCGAAACCGTTACCGTCCTGTACACGCAGGCACGGATACCGTTCCTTTCCGTACGGCTCCGGACTGTCCCTACCGTGTGGAAACCCATGTTTCTGGGTTTGCCGTACTGTCTGGCAAACTCTTCATCGGACAGGGGTGCGGCCAGCAGGCTGACCACCCGTTCCGTTACCTGCGTAACCGGGCAGACCGGCGTTTTACCCGTAGAGGAGGACACGGCGACCTGTTTGGTTTCACCGCCGCCCGGCATGTACCTTGCCGCCATCTCGTAGGACTTCTCCATCAGCCGCAGTTGCTCCTCGCTGTTTTCTCTGGCCTTGCGCTCTTCCTCCGCCTGACGCTCCAGCTCCTGAATGCGCCATTCCAGTTCCAGTGTTTTCTGATCGTCTTCCGCAGGCCGTGTTTCATAAAAACTGTCCAACTGCCGGTTGATGTCCTGATAGGCATTGGCCGAGGAACGGATAGACGGACTGCCGTTGTCCGTGTCCTCTTCCGTCAGGAATACTTCGTCCGCTGCCGGCTCTTCCTGTTCCAGTGATACCGCCAGATCCTGAAGCGTGTTCATTTTCTCCTTTTGTTTCTTTTCAAAGGCACTTTGTTCGTAGGCGGTCTTTTTATCCGACAGCAGCCCCTTGTCCTCCGGCATCGGAACATCCACGTTGAATCCCTCCCTTAATGGCTCGTCGCTGTCCGAAGGAGCGAATATCAGCCACATCGCTCCCAGAAACACGAGAAAGAACAACGGATACACGAGCATCTTCTTCCGCTTGAGCATCTCTTCCGGAGTC
>ENA-OQNA01000391-OQNA01000391.1-human-gut-metagenome-genome-assembly--contig:-NODE-391-length-11688-cov-6.695355_pt1 | contig 11688 bp, 8 predicted proteins | sample MGYA00242625_ERZ504872 | MGnify/ENA primary metagenome ERZ504872 (study PRJEB26092, sample SAMD00036425) | human gut metagenome | host: Homo sapiens | study: EMG produced TPA metagenomics assembly of...
GCGCGCACGGCGCAGGCCGGGCAGAGCTCCAAAATCTCCGTGTCGCCCGGGACGCAGTAGTTGCGCCAGCCGTTACGGGCGAAATAAGCGTCGCGGGCGGCCGAATCGTAGTCGTCCCAGAACGTGCCCCAGACCACTGTGTGGCATCCATCGCACACCGTGACGCAATCCCACCGGCTGTCCGGCCATTCGGACTGTTCGTAGATTCCACCAGCCATCACGCAACCTCCTCACGATCGGCATCAGACGAAATGCCAAGAACAAAATCAGACGACAAGCCGAACTTGTCATGGAAGAACAGCAAATCCCGCTGCTGCCAGGGAGTTTCACCATTCAACTTTTTACAAACAGTCGCAGCCGATGACCCCATGGAGGAGGCAAGTTTGCGATAGGAAATCCCCTGTGCTTTTAGCCATTCCTTCATGTCGGATGTTCCTTTCGCGTCCTGTTGTTTCTTCATAACTAACAATATAGCGTTTCCTTTGACGAAACGCAAATCGATGGATACACTTGTTGTTATCTATTAAGAAACACGCATAACAGAGGACTAACAATGACCACATCAGCCCCAGCAACAGCCAAGAAAAACGTCGACACTGAAGTGCAATATGCAGAGTCTGTAATTGCCTGGAACGTCAAAATGCTTTTGACTGCACAAAACAAATCACAGAGTGCTCTTGCCGCTTTTCTAGGCATACAGCGGCCGACCATGACTAACAAAATGAAGGGGCGAATTGCATGGTCAGTGGCGGATTTGGTCAAATCTGCCGATTTTCTCGGAACCACCGCCGAGGCACTCATGGATGATTCATTGATGTCGCAATTAAAAACTGGATATACCGAATCGACCAAGCCTAAGTATGGAGTGTTTGCCGAGAAACCAGGTGCTCTGGTAGGTGCCGGCTCCCCCAGGTTCCTTGTCAGTCCCTTCAACCCCGACGCCCCGGTCGAGGGTGGAATCTCAGGTGCAGCTAAAGGTGCCTTGGCCGGTTTCGTGCCGTTCGGGGTCCCGTCCGGCTCGGGTTCCCCGTCCAGCCCCTCGAAGCATGACGGGATTGGGGTTTCCGGCCGGTCTCAAGCCCATGAGACACTTAAGACCATGACTACCGTAATCATGCATACCTCTGAAGGCGACATCAAGATCAACCTGTTCGACGACAAGACCCCGGAAACCGTGGCCAACTTCCTCGGCCTCGCCACTGGCGAGAAGGAATGGGCCGACCCATTCACCGGCCAGCCGAGCCACAAGCCGTTCTACGATGGTCTGACCTTCCACCGCATCATCAAGGATTTCATGATCCAGGGCGGCTGCCCGCTGGGCACCGGCACTGGCGGCCCGGGCTACAACTTCGATGATGAAATCGTTCCAGGACTGACCTTCGATCGCCCATACCTGCTGGCCATGGCAAACGCCGGCCTGCGCCGCGGCATGGACGGCAAGATCCACGGCACCAACGGCTCCCAGTTCTTCATCACCACCGTGCCAACCGAATGGCTCAACGGCCATCACACCATTTTCGGCGAAGTCGCGGATGACGAGTCCAAGGCCGTCGTCGACAAGCTCGACTCCGTGGCAACTGACCGTTCCGATGCTCCGCTCGAGCCGGTCGGCATCACTTCCATCGAAGTGCTGAAGTAAGTTTCGCATCAACAAGACTTACGGCAAAACAATGAAAAGCCCCTCGCGTGAGGGGCTTTTCATTATCTCCGAGAGAATCTACAGCAGTTCAGATGAGTCTCACGACCGCACTGATCGTGTCATATTTTGCGTAAACGAGGTTCGGCGGAGTCCTTGGCACCGGTGATACGATACACATCGAACACGCCTTCAATCTTGCGCACTGCGGCAAGCAAAGTATTCAAATGCTGGGGGTCGGCCATTTCGAAGCTGAATTGGCTAGTGGCCACACGATCGGTTCCCGTGGAAATGGAGCCGGAAATAATGTTCACTCCATGGTCGGAAAGCACGCGCGTCACGTCGCTCAGCAGATGCGGGCGATCGAGCGCCTCCACCTGAATCTTGACCATGAACACGCCCTTGGTACTCGTCCACTGCACGTCAACCACACGTTCCGGCTGACGCTTCTGCAAGTCCAGCATGTTCTGGCAGTCCACACGATGCACGGACACGCCCTGATTGCGGGTGATGAAGCCGATGATGTTGTCTCCCGGCACCGGCATGCAACATCGGGCGAGCTTGACCCAAATGTCTCCCACGCCCTTGACGGAAATGCCCAGCGAGCTGGTGGTCTTCTTGGTGCGTTCCACCTGCTTGAGCGGCAGAGCCTCCTGCTCCACCTCCTCATTCACCTCGTCGCTGCCCGCATCACGGACCAGATGCGAGATGACATTCTGCGTGGAAATCTGCCCTTCGCCAATCGCCACGAACACGGCTTCGGCATTGGCGAGATTCAGCTCATCAGCAACACCGACCAACGCCTCGGGAGTCAGCAGAGTCGCAATCGGAAGATTGCGCTTGCGCATGGCTCGTGTCAGCTCGTCACGACCTTCTTCGATGGCCTCGGTACGACGCTCCTTGCTGAACCATTGGCGAATTTTGTTGCGTGCCTTCGGGCTCTTGGTAAAGCTCAACCAGTCACGAGACGGACCAGCCGATTCGGACTTCGACGTAAGCACCTCGACGGTGTCGCCGTTTTCAAGCTTGGTGTCGAGCGGTACCAGACGTCCGTTCACGCGGGCGCCCATGGTACGGTGGCCGACTTCGGTATGCACCGCGTAAGCGAAATCGATCGGTGTCGCCTCGGCAGGCAACGATACGATCTTACCTTTTGGAGTGAACACGTAGACTTCGGCAGCACCCAGATCTTCCTTCAGGGAGCCAAGGAATTCATTGGAATCCGGGGTCTCACTCGTCCAGTCGGCGAGCTGCTGAATCCACTTGAAATTGTCAGCCTCGCTCAGCTCCTGGTTCTCGCCACGTTTACGATCGGACTTATCGGGCGAGCTCAGCGCACGGCCAGCTTGACCGTTCTCCTTGTACTTCCAATGCGCGGCGATACCGAATTCCGCACGGCGATGCATGTCCCACGTACGAATTTGAATCTCGACAGGCTTGCCGCCAGGACCCACCACCGTGGTATGCAGGCTCTGGTACATGTTGAGCTTTGGCATGGCGATGTAATCCTTGAAACGGCCCGGAACGGGGTTCCAACGCGCATGCACCGCACCCAACGCGGCATAGCAATCCTGAATCGTGTCGACGATGATGCGCACACCCACCAAATCGTAGATATTCGCAAAATCATGACCACGTACGATCATCTTCTGATAAATCGAGAAATAGTCCTTCGGACGTCCCGTTACGTACGCCGTAATGTTCTGTTCGTCAAGATCTTCGTTGATCTCCGCGAGAATCTGCTTCAAATACACGTCTCGCTGGCCTGCGCGACGGGCCACCAGCACCACGATCTCGTTGTAGATCTTCGGATAGAGCACTTTGAAGCTGAGCTCTTCCAATTCGGTTTTGATCGCGTTCATGCCGAGACGATTGGCAAGTGGCGCGTACACGTCAAGCGTTTCATGCGCTTTCTTCTGCGCGCTCGGAGTTTTGACGTAACGCCAGGTACGCGCGTTGTGCACACGGTCGGCGAGTTTGACGACCAGCACACGCACGTCGCGGCTCATCGCGACCACCATCTTGCGAATGGTTTCGGCTTGCGCGGAATCGCCGTATTCCATCTTGGAAAGCTTGGTGACGCCATCGACCAAACCGGTCACGGTATCGCCGAACTCGGCGCGGCACTCATCGAGCGTATAGTCGGTGTCCTCAACCGTGTCGTGCAACAGGCCGGCGGCCACAACCAACGGTCCCATGCCGAGATCGGCAAGAATCTGCGCCACGGCCAACGGGTGGATGATGTACGGCTCGCCCGATTTGCGCCGTTGCGAAGAATGCTGCTTGACCGCACGCTCATAAGCGCGCTCAAGAATGCTTATGTCCTCATCGGGATGATGGTATTCGCACATCTTCAGGATCGGCTCAAGCGGATCAAGCGGATTCGTGCTGATCTCGCAGCCCAACATTCGGGCAGAATGAACCTCACGTTCAACGTCACCCATCGTCCACCTCCTCGCTCGCAATGCTCCCTATACTACCCGCGCCTCACCGTGCATCCGAGGCATCCGACCGCGTGTTGCACGGCCAAATACCCCCGAAACCATTGAGACGTCAGCGTTTGCCGATTCCTCTGCGACTAAGCCAGTGCGTTCAGCTCAGGAAGCCACGCCTGTGGAACCAAACCCACGCTCAGCGCGATCCGACCCAGGCAGCGTTTCCGCCTCGATGAACTTCGCTTCGACGTAACGCTGAATAACCAGCTGCGCGATACGGTCTCCCGGATGGAACGTCACGGTGTGTTCCGGATCAAGATTGATCAGCGGCACCTTGATCTCACCACGGTACCCCGCGTCGATGGTTCCCGGCGCATTGAGCACAGTCACACCCTGCTTGACGGCAAGACCGGACCGTGGATGCACCAGAGCCACGTAACCCGCTGGAAGGGCGATCGCCACTCCTGTAGGCACCAGTGCCCGCTGGAACGGCTTCAGCGTGACTTCCTCCGTAGTGCGCAGATCAGCGCCAGCGTCACCGGCATGGGCATAATACAATTCCACCGGATGGTCAGGATCCAGCGACTTTACCAGAACCTCGACGTTTTCCGGTTCGTTATATGCTTCGTCGAACGCCATCAGGCAGCGCACTCCTGACACACCGGCTGACCGTCGTCAGTGGTGTAGGCAAGCTGGCTACGGTGCTTCACCAGGAAGCATTCGGAGCAGATGAACTCGTCACCCTGCATAGGAATGACGGTCACCGAGGCGTCCTCATTGCTGAGGTCCGCACCGGGCAGCTCGTAATCTTCGGCGATGGCGTTCTCGTCATCGTCCATATCGTTGGAAGTGTTCTGGGAGCTCTTGCCCAAAGCCTGGAGCGACTCCTCGTCCTCGTCTTTGTTGCGCGGGGAATCATAATCCTGTGCCATCGAGATTCCTTTCGTCATCTATGGTGCTTATGCGCCATAGGATACATGACTTTTACCCCGCATAGGATACACGAATCGAAATACTCGTAAAATCCGACACGTGGGGCACAATGGAATAAACAGAAATTCTTGAAGGAAAGTGGTGTGTTGTGCCTGGGAATTCACTCGAGGAAGCGCGGTTCGATCATGTCAGCGACACCGGTGAACTCGTCTTTGTTTCAGGTGCCGGAAAGTTCGCTGTAAAGATCGACGAAGCGCTTGAAAGAGCCATTTTGGAGGCCAAGCAGATTCGTTCCGAAGTACAGGAGGAACAGAAGACACGCATCCCACCCACCCTGCCGATTTCACAGATTCAATCGTTGATTCGCGCTGGCGCCGATCCCGCGCGTGTCGCGGAAAGATATTCGTTGAGCGAAGCGCTCGTTCGGCGTTTCTCGGCTTCGGTCGAAACGGAGAAACAATATGCGATTGAGCAATTCCTCGCCGTTCCGGCACCGAAGGAAAGCCGTGTACGTACGCTTTCCGAACTGATTGAACGCACATTCGCGGCGGCGCGGGTGCGTTTGGAAGACGTGACTTGGAAGGCCACCAGACTTGGCTTGGAACCTTGGAAAATCAGCGCTCAGTTCGTTTCCTCCGGCCATACTGTCTGCGCGGAATGGTCGTGGAACATGCATGACAACGCCGTAAGCTGTTTGAATTCCGCTGCACGCAAGCTCATCGGGGAGCAAGACACACCGAAGGAAGGACACGCCGAGAAACACGCCGACGAGAATTTCCTCGCTTCGCTGAATCTTCCGGGAAATTCCGCCCGATCGGCGCGAATCGAACAGACCGTATCGGCATGGAACACGCCTGAACCGTCCATGCCGGTGGCACGCCCTTCAGCGGCACCTTCCGTTCCAATCATGCCAATCGGCGCGCCTAACGAATTCGACACGCCGAACACATCGAGCATGACCGCCGACGTCCCGCCGTCAAGCCAACCGGAAAACACCATGACGACAACCGACGCCAATGCAACAGGCAATGCTCAGAACACCGTCGCGCCCACATCGGATACCGCTTCGAACACCGCAAACACGAATCAAACACCTGATCCGCACAGCCAAAACACCACCAAATCGAAGCGGCGCGCCGGACGTTCCGCCGTGCCAAGTTGGGATGAGATTCTGTTCGGCGACTGAGCCAAACCCTGCATGTTAGGCCACGTCGATCAGACAGGGGATATCGGACTCGAGCATGGTGAGCGAGCCATGTACGCTCGGCAGATGCATCGCCTTTTCCACCTGAGTGCGGGAATCCACGATGGTGACGGCCTTCGTGGCCGATACGATCACATCACCAATCATCGGTTCGACGTGCGAGACCACAGGTCCGTACACACCCTCCGCAATCGCCTGCGATCGCGTACGCACTTGTGCCCGGTCTCCCAGCACATCACGCCACCGTGTGGCGATGTCTTCCGGGGCCTCGCCCTGTTCCGCATAGAGCATGACGCAACGCGGTTCACCGCCGACATGGGCGACGCCCTGCATGAGCCGCTGATCCTGTGCAATGTCAATCACGGATTCGGGATCAGTGGTGATCATACCGTGGTCCGCCACAATCACAATCAATGTGCCTTTGGGCACGCTACGGCGAAGAAGGCCGAGTTGCCCGTCGACACGCTCGTACGTGCCGATCCATTTGTCGGAATCCCAACCGTAATTGTGCCCGATCTTATCGGTGTCCCTCAGATACAAATATGTCAGACCGGGCGTTTTTGCCGCTTGCGCCGCGGCTGCAATCCGTTTTCGCGGATCATCGTTGGAAATGTAGTCGCTGCCCCGTAGCGCCGCCTGCGTCAACGCGGAAAAGGCGAATTTCGGCAGTCCAGAACTGGTCACTCGAACATCCTGCGCGCTCAGCCGTTCGAAAATGGTCGGTTGTTGCTGCAATTCAAGCGGAGGAATTGCGTTTTTGAAGGAAATCAGCTGGCATATTTCATCGGTTTTCGGATTGAGCTGCGTGTAGCCGGTCATACCGGTCATACCGGGGCATGTTCCCGTACCGAAGGTAGACATGGCTGCGACGGTGGTGCTTGGCATGCATGTTGCGATGGGACGTTGATTGGCGGTGTCGTTCATCAGCGCACGCAAGTAGGGGGCATGTCCCAGCCTCATGTTGAGATTCCAGTAGCCGAGACCGTCCACGAGCGCCACAACCACGGAAGTCGCATCGGGAATGCCGAGCGCTCCCTGCAAACGCTTCGGATCAGGATGGACTGCCGTTGGCATGGGGTATCCGATGGCGTTGGAAACAGCAGGAAGTACCGATGACAGGTGCAACGCTCCCCCACGGGTTCCTTCAGATGACACGTCATCGCCGTAGCATGCCGGTTCGGTCATGGTGAGCAGCTCTTCGACGCTTGGCACTTCAACACTCATAATTCCCATTCAAGCACCGCGGCGGTACCGGCTGGTAGCATTGCTAGGTTGATTACCATTACTTTTCCGTGAGGAGATTCACCGCATGGTGTCGCACCGCAAACCGGCAAAACCAGCCTTTGACCCGCGTACGGTCAAAGAGAACATCGTCGAAACACCGTTGAATGAGGAGATGAGCAAGTCGTTCCTCGAATACGCGTATTCGGTGATCTATGCCCGCGCGTTGCCCGATGCCAGAGATGGTCTGAAGCCGGTGCAACGCCGCATCATCTATCAGATGGGCCAGATGAATCTCAATCCTGATCGTCCGTATATGAAATCGGCCCGTGTGGTCGGCGAGGTTATGGGCAAGTTGCACCCGCATGGCGACTCCGCCATCTATGAGGCGATGGTTCGTCTTGCGCAGCCGTTTGCGATGCGATTGCCGTTGGTGGATGGCCATGGTAACTTCGGTTCCCTTGACGACGGTCCTGCGGCCTCCCGTTACACTGAGGCGCGTATGGCCCAGGCAGCGCTTGGCATGAATGCCAATATCGGTGAGAATACCGTTGATTTCACGCCGAATTACGATAACAAGCTGCAGGAGCCGACTGTTTTGCCCGCTGCGATTCCGAATCTGCTGGTCAATGGCGGTTCCGGTATTGCCGTCGGCATGGCCACGAATATGGCGACGCATAATCTGGGCGAGGTGGTTGCCGCGGCCAAGCATCTGATGCATCATCCTGATGCCACGTTGGAAGAGCTTATGCGCTATGTTCCAGGTCCGGACTGGCCAAGTGGCGGCGTGATCGTTGGGCGTAACGGCATTCGTGAGGCGTATGAGACCGGACGTGGCGCGTTGACCACGCGTTCAGTGACGCATATCGAAAATGTGACGGCCCGTAAGAAAGCCATCGTCGTGACGGAACTGCCGTTCATGGTGGGGCCCGAACGAGTGCTGGAACGTATTTCCGAGGGTGTGAAGAATCGCAAGCTGGAAGGTATTTCCGGGGCGATCGACTTGACGGATCGTCATAACGGCACTCGTCTTGTCATTGAAATCAAAACCGGTTTCGATCCGAACGCCGTGCTTGCGCAACTGCTCAAGCACACGCCGTTGCAAGACAATTTCACTATCAACAATGTGGCGTTGGTCAACGGCCGCCCGCACACCATGGGTTTGAAGGAAATGCTTCAGGTGTGGGTGGACCATCGTCGTGTGGTGATTCGCCGTCGTAGCGAATTCCGTAAGAAGAAGGCGTTGGAGCGTCTGCATTTGGTCGAAGGCCTTCTGCTTGCGATGGTCGACATTGACGAAGTGATTCAGGTGATTCGTTCGTCTGACGATGCTGATGCCGCGAAGACGAAGCTGATTGCCGTATTCGATTTGGATGAGATTCAGGCACAGTACATTCTTGACTTGCGTCTGCGTCGTCTGACGAAAATGAGCCGCATCGAGCTTGAGTCGGAACGTGACGATTTGAAGCAACGTATCGAAGAGTTGGATCGTATTCTCGCTTCCGCCGAAGCGCTCGACAATGTGGTGATCTCCGAAATGGATGAGGCCGTCGCCACGTATGGCACGCCTCGTCGAACCGTATTGCTGGATGAGGATGCCGATGGTAAGCTTGTGCCTGTTGTGGCGCATGGTGATGATGGCGTGTCCGCTTCGGCTATGGCCGCAGCCCGTGCCGCCGCAACGGTCTCTTCCGCAGCAGCTGATGTTGCCGCAGCCGCTAAGGCAGCGACGAAGGCCGGTGAAGACAATGCGGCCGCTGTGGCATTGCAGATTGACGACGAACCATGTGCGGTGATGCTGTCGGCCACGGGTTTGATCGCGCGAACCTCCGAAGATGCGTTGGAACGTTGGGAGAATCGTTCTTCTGCCGACAAACGTGTGAAGGACGATCAGATTATTTCGATTTTCCCTACCACCACACGTTCCTCATATGGTTTGATCACATCTGCCGGCCGTCTGATTGTGGCGCATGTCGTGGAGTTGCCGGTTGTGTCTGCGGATGGTCCGCTCCATGTGACTGGCGGCGTCCATGCCGAAGAGTTGATCGGTATGACGGAAAATACCGATCCGATTCGCGGCGAACGCGTGATTGCTGCGATTGCCATGCCAACTGCCGATGATTCCGGTGATCATGCCGCAGAACCTGCTCCTCTTGCATTGGGCACGCGTAATGGCGTGATCAAGCGTTGGAATCGTGAGTCGCCCACCACGATGGATTCATGGAGCATCATCGATTTGAAGGATGACGATGAAGTGCTGGCTGCCGCTGAAGCGCGCGATGAGGATCGACTGGTGTTTGTTTCTACCGACTCGTCTTTGCTGACGTTTGATGCGAAGAACGTACGCCCTCAGGGCCGTACCGCGGGCGGCATGGCAGGTATCCGCTTGGCTGAAGGCTGCTCGGCTGCCGCGTTTGCGGTGATTCCCGCCAACAAGGTGGCTTGGAATTACGAGGAGGGAGACAATGGCCTGTTCTCCGCGTCTGGAGCCGTGGTGTTGACGGTTGCCGGCGATTCCGAAGCACTGCCGGGCACGGAGAATGGTTCAGCGAAGGTAACCCCGTTGGAGATGTACCCGACAAAGGGTCGCGGTACCGGTGGCGTGCGTTCGCAGCGTTTCCTTAAGGGGCAGGATACGTTGATCCTCGCCTTCGTGGGCACATATCCGGTACATGCTTCCACAGAGGGCGGTGCCGGCGTGGAATTGCCGAAGCCGGATATGCGTCGTGACGGTTCTGGTACGGAACTTTCCGCGCCAATCGCCATCGTCGGCTGACCCATTGCAATGTGACGTGCCCGCGTTTTGCGAAGTTTGGAATCGTTTAGGATTCCGTTCGTAGGACGCGGGCATTGTTGTTCCTGCGTTTTCGTCCGCGCTGTCACTATGCATTAGCGATGATGATCTTTTTCAACAGTAAAGTTTCATGCCTTGCGGACTATCGACGAAACCTGCGGCGTAAAGGATTTGCCGGTATTCATTGCGTGCTTTCAATGATGTTCCGTTCATTTCGCTGAAGCTGATGCTGCCGCTGGGTTGGCGCTGCAATACGTAGGCAAGTTCGGCGCATGACGGTCTTAATATTGTTTCGTCTGCGGTGAAGCTGACAATTTTATGGCTTTTTGGTACGGAGAACAGTACCGGTTCGCCTTGTTTGAGCACAATGATGGAACCGGATCTGCGTGCTGGTTTGAGGTAATCCTGTTCTGGCCAGGCGATTGCGGAACCAGTGAGATTGGCGGGATCGATCACGTCGAGCGCAACGCAGGATTGACTGTGCCATTGCGTGTCGCTGCGCAGCGCGTCGACGGTGTCTCGTTCCGCGAATTGTGCCGCGCCAAAACCTTTCACGAACATGCCTCGGACCAGTGTGCCATGTTCTTCCATTCGTTTGAGTACCGGATAGAGCGCTGAAAATCCTCCGGCAATCCGTTCCTTGTCAACCAAAGGAGCGGCAATCACGCCGTATCGGTCCAGTAATGAGTCGATGAGCGCCAGCTCACGCTCCTCTACACTTGCCGTATGCGCCATGCCAATGCCGGTATCGCTGTTTTCGAGCATGCCCGGCTCGATAACACCGTCTAGTGGTTTGTTTGGCATAACGGTTCGCCCGTCGCCACAAGATACTGCGGACCATAATCCACTCAGCGCCAATGGTGTTGGAGGACGCATGGTGACGCGTCTACGCGCGGCACGACGGGGTGCGCGAACGGTTTTGCCTCCGTGCAGAAGCGCTCGTACTGGTGCGAACGAACTGTTCGTCATTTTCCCCTGCCATACCAGTGACCATAAGGCTTCTTCGAACTGCCGCTCGCCCCATGCCGGAAAGATGATTTCGCCCGTTTCGGGGTTCACCTGCGCTTCGGCATGCTCAAGCCAGATGGTTTTTGTCACGGCTGAAAGCAGTTGAATAGGAAATGCTCCGCCACCGCTTAACGCCGTTAACACGGCATCCGGCATGGTCAACGTTTCATTATCGTTCAGCTTATCCACCGCCGATTCAGGCTGGTTGAGCAGCAAGGAACCTGCTGGATAGAAGGCGATCTCACCAGCTTCTTTGGCGTTGGATCCACTTGCTTTCGAACCGACCCACACCACATCCGACGATGAGATGAGTTCGTCGAGCATACTAGGCTGATAGTCACGCACACGTGCCGGGAATACCATGGACTCCCATACCGAAGCGTTCAGGAACACGCCTTCCAACTGCTCGATGACACGCATCAGACCATCAACGCCTTCGTAGCGTTCACCTCCAACA
>ENA-OQNA01000392-OQNA01000392.1-human-gut-metagenome-genome-assembly--contig:-NODE-392-length-11688-cov-2.767581_pt1 | contig 11688 bp, 10 predicted proteins | sample MGYA00242625_ERZ504872 | MGnify/ENA primary metagenome ERZ504872 (study PRJEB26092, sample SAMD00036425) | human gut metagenome | host: Homo sapiens | study: EMG produced TPA metagenomics assembly of...
ATCGCAAATTGCCGAAGCGCTGCGCATCTATAAGCCGCGCGTGCCCGTTGTCTACAACTGCGGCGGGTATGAATACGGTCGAGACACTGCGCATGTTAGAGGGGCTCGTCGACATTTACCTGCCGGATTTCAAATATGCGGACGACGATCTCGCCGTGCGGCTTTCCAATGCGCCGCACTACTGCGAAACGGCGCTTGCTGCCATCCATGAGATGGTGCGACAGACGGGCGAAAATGCGTACGACGAAAACGGCATGCTGCAAAAGGGCGTCATCATTCGGCAGCTCATTTTGCCCGGCCACACGCGCAATTCCATGCAGGTGCTGGAGCTCATCAAACAGCATTTCCCGGGCGTGCCCGTGAGTCTGATGAGCCAGTATACGCCGATGGGACGTGTTTTGCATGAGTCGGAATTTGCGGACATCAACCGCCGCATCACCCTGCGGGAGAGCCGCAAGGTACAAAATTATATGTTGGAACTGGGTTTGCCCGGCTTCTGCCAAAAGCGCAGCGCCGCCGGCGAACGTTATATACCGGATTTTACACAGTTTGACACGGTCAACTTAGGGGAGGAAAAATCCATGCAGACAACGATCCAGCTTCTTCACCGATGGAAAAGTCATGGCGCAGGAAGAAAGACCTTTGCGCCGTACCCGAAGACGAGCGCTCTGCGCGGAGAAGAGACCGCGTTTCAGGCCATCGTCACGGGCGAGGGCGAGCGACTACATTGAGGTGCGCACCGATGCACCCGTTAAAGTGGCGGTGTACCGCGAGGGCTATGTGCCGTGCACGCTTTCCGCGTACCCGGACAGGTTCGATGATGACTACATCACAATAGAGCCGAGCACGTTCCCGGATGTGCTGTATCCCGTCACGGACGGCGCGGTGAACGTCAACGGCCGCGAGGTGCTGTGGGTGAGCCTCAAAGTGAACGACGATGCCGCGGGCGGCGATTACCCCGTGGAGATCAGCGCAAACGGCAAAAGCGAAATTTTCCGTTTGACGGTCGTGCCTGTCACTTTGCTGGAGCAGAAGCTCACGTTCACGCAGTGGTTCCATGGCGACTGCATCGCAGCGCGCTACGGCGTGGAGATTTACTCAAAAGAGCACTGGGCATTGTTAGACAAGTATATGCGCATGGCGGCGGAACACGGCATGAACATGATCCTGACGCCGGTGTTCACTCCCGCGCTCGATACCGAGATCGGCAAAGAACGCCCGTGCACGCAGCTTGTGGAGATCACAAAGAATGACGCGGGTTATCATTTTGATTTCGCAAGGCTTGCCCGCTGGGTGGAAACCGCAAAGGACTGCGGCATTTCTAAGTTTGAGATTTCCCACTTCTTCACACAGTGGGGTGCAAAATGTGCGCCGAATATCTACGTCACCGAAAACGGCGAACGCAAGCTGAAATTCGGTTGGCATACTGCGGCAACCGACCCGGAATACGCGGCATTATTGCATGCGCTGCTGCCGCAGCTGCTTACATTCTTTGAAGAAGTAGGCGTTGAAAAAAGTGACCTTATGTTCCACATTTCGGACGAGCCGAGCGAGGAGCACAAGGCGGACTACTTAAAGGCGAAAGCTGTTGTGGAGCCGTATTTGCCCGGCTGCATTCTGCGCGACGCGCTCTCGTCGTATGATTACTACACGGAGGGGCTCGTCAAGCACCCCGTCGTCGCGACGAATCATATCACGCCGTTTATCGAAAACGATGTGCCGGATCTGTGGGCGTACACCTGCTGCGGCCAGTGCGTGGACGTGGGCAACCGTTTCCTCGCGATGCCCTCGAACCGCAACCGCATTTTGGGCGTGCAGATGTGGAAGTATCACATCACGGGCTTCCTGCACTGGGGCTATAATTTTTGGAACTCGCAGCTCTCCAAAGCGGTTATCGATCCGTTCAAGGTGACGGACGCAGGCGGCGCGTTCCCGGGCGGCGACGGATTTTCCGTCTATCCCGGCGAAAACGGCCCGCTGCCGTCGCTGCGGCAAAAGGTTTTCGCCATGGCGCTTTATGATATGCGCGCGTTGTCGCTCGCCGAAGAAAAGCTCGGGCGCGAAAGCGTCTTAAAACTGCTCGGAGACGGCGAAAGCATGACGTTTGCAAACTATCCGCGCACATCGTCCTATCTGCCTGATCTGCGCGAGCGCGTGAACGAAGCCATCGGAAATGCGTGCAAATGAATTGATTTTTTAAAGACTGTCGTACTGTTTCGGTGCGGCGGTCTTTTTTTCTGAAATTTGCTCTACCCATATTTGTCATTTTGTGCTATGATGAATAGAAACAAAGAAAGGAATGACCGAAATGTTAAAGACTTCTGAAACCACCGAAAAGCTGCTGAAGTTTATCGACGCTTCTCCGTCGTGTTTTCATGCGGTGAAAAATATATGTGTAATGTTGGAAGATGCGGGCTGCATTCGCCTGCTTGAAAACGAAACCTGGGCGCTCGAAAAGGGCAAGCGCTACTTTACGACGCGCAACGGCTCCTCCGTTTTGGCGTTCTCCGTGCCGGAAAACTATAACGGCATGCAGATTGTCTCCGCGCACAGCGATTCCCCGACGTTCCGCGTAAAGAGCGGCGCGGAGATCATCGTAGAGGGTCACTACAAAAAACTCAACACCGAAGGCTACGGCGGCATGATCCTTTCCACGTGGTTTGATCGTCCGCTGTCGCTTGCCGGCCGCGCCGTGGTGCGTACCGAAAGCGGCGTAAAGAGCGTACTTTTGAACATTGACCGCGACCTGTGCATCATCCCGAGCCTTGCCATTCACATGACGCGCGGCATGGCAGACCACAAGTTAAACCCGCAGGTCGATCTGCTGCCCTTGCTCGGCGGCGAAAACGCCGATTATAACGCGCTCATCGCGGAAGAGGCAGGCGTTAAAAAGGAAGACGTCATCTCGAGCGATATGTTCCTCTATCCGCGCCAGCACGGCGTTGTATTCGGCATGGAGAACGAATTTATTGCATCCCCGCGCCTCGACGACCTCCAGTGCGCGTTCTCCGCAACGGAAGCGTTTTTGAACGCGGAAAACAAAGAAAAGCTGCTCATCAGCGCCGTGTTCGATAACGAAGAAGTCGGCTCGCTGACAAAGCAGGGCGCAGATTCCACGTTCCTCACGGATACCGTGCGTCGCATCGCTTCCGCGCTCAATATCCCTGAAGCGGAGTGGCTGCGCAAAATGCCGGATAGCTTCATGCTTTCCGCCGATAATGCCCATGCCGTGCACCCGAACTACACGGAAAAGTGTGACCAGACGAACCGCTGCTACTTAAACGGCGGCATCGTCATCAAGTACAGTGCAAACCAGAAGTATACGACGGATTCCGTTTCTGCCGCCGTGTTCGGCGAGATCTGCCGTAAGGCCGAGGTGCCGGTGATGATCTTCCATAACCGCTCCGATATGGCGGGCGGCTCCACGCTTGGCAATATCTCAAACGGTCATCTGTCGCTCAACACGGTCGATATCGGCATCCCGCAGCTCGCGATGCACTCCTGCGTGGAGACGGCGGGCGAAAAGGACACCGCGTACATGGTAAAGGCCATGACGGCGTTCTATAATGCGGATATCCGCCAGACGGCAGACGGCATGTATACGTTTTAAGTTGAAGTCAGTATAACTCTCTTGAAAGGAACGAATATAACAATGTGGGCAGATAAAGCGGTGTTTTACCAGATCTATCCCTTGGGCTTTACCGGCGCACCCATGCCGAACGACGGCGTATGCGTGAACCGCATTCAAAAGGTCAAAGGGTGGATTCCGCACCTGAAAAAGCTGCATATCGGCGCGGTGTATTTTTCCCCGGTGTTTGAATCGGACAACCACGGCTACGATACGCGTGATTTTACAAAGATAGACTGCCGCCTCGGCACGAATGAAGACTTCAAAGCCGTGTGCGATGCGCTGCACGAAAACGGTATCAAAGTTGTGCTTGACGGCGTGTTCAACCACGTGGGCCGCGGCTTTTTTTGCGTTCCGTGACGTGCAGGAGAAAAAGTGGGACTCTCCCTATAAAGACTGGTTTCACTTGAATTTCGACGGTAACAGCGCCTAATAACGACGGCTTTTGGTACGAGGGCTGGGAGGGACATTACGAGCTTGTCAAGCTCAATCTCTATAATCCCACCGTTGTCGAGTACCTTTTAAACTGCGTCGGCAGATGGATCGACGAATTCGGCATCGACGGCCTGCGTCTTGGACTGGCGTACATGTTGAATGAAGATTTCATGCGCCGCCTGCGCGCGTACTGCGACGGCAAAAAAGCCGGAGTTTTGTGCTCATCGGGCGAGATGATTCACGGCGATTACAACCGCATCACCGCAGACGGCCTGCTGCACAGCGTGACGAACTACGAGTGCTACAAAGGGCTTTACTCTGCGTTCAATTCGATGAATCTCTTTGAGATTGCGCATTCGCTCGGGCGGCAGTTCGGCCCGGAGCCGTGGACGCTGTACCGCGGCAAGCACCTGATGAACTTCGCCGATAACCACGACGTAACGCGCATCGCGAGCATTTTAAACGACGAAAAGCAAATTTACCCGCTGTACGGCGTGCTGTTCGCCATGCCGGGCATTCCGTGCCTGTATTACGGCAGCGAGTGGGGCGCAAAGGGCGAAAAGCATGAGGGTGACAACGCCCTGCGCCCGTGCTTCGATGCACCCGTCGAAAACGAGCTGACCGCGTTCATCGAAAAACTCGCGAAGGTGAAGACCGAAAGCCGCGCATTAAATTACGGAGATTATAAGAACATCACCATTCAGAATAAAAATCTGCTGTTTGAGCGTCATTGTGATCATGAGACGGTGTTTGTTGCCGTCAATGCGGAAAACGCGCCGTGCTCCATAGACGCCCGCGGCGAGTACAAAGCGGTCGATTTTTTAACCGGCGAAACAAGCGACATCCACGGCAGGGTGGAGCTGCCGCCGTATGGGGTCAAATATTTGAAGCTCGTATAAACCGAATACTTTAAAACCGGTGTATTTTTTAGAAAAAGCAGATGTGTCACCAAAATCGGTAGATACATCTGCTTTTTGTCGTGTTTATGGCGTGTTTATCCCGCCTTCTCCATTTCTGTTTTCAATCGGTGCAAAATGCGCTTTTCAAGCCTTGAGATGTACGACTGCGAAATGCCGAGTGCATCGGCAACTTCCTTTTGCGTGTGCTCCTTTTGCCGGTTCAGCCCAAACCGCAGCTCCATGATCTGCTTTTCGCGCGGGTCAAGCTTTTCAACGGCACGGAGCAGCGTTTGCTTTTCCGATTCCTGCTCGATGCCGCGATTCACAATGTCGGGGTCGCTGCCGAGTAGATCGGAGAGCAGGAGCTCGTTGCCGTCCCAATCCACATTCAGCGGGTCGTCGAGCGAGATCTCGTTTTTCAGCTGCGCCGTTTTGCGCAGGTACATCAGAATCTCGTTTTCAATGCACCGAGAAGCATACGTCGCAAGCTTGATATTGCGCTCCACGCTGAACGTATTTACCGCTTTGATGAGCCCGATGGTGCCGATGGAAATGAGGTCTTCCACGTTCACGGCAGGCGATTCAAATTTTTTCGCAATGTACACGACAAGCCGCAGGTTATGCGTAATAAGAGGGTCGCGTGCGTTCGGTTTTCCGTCACGGATGTTCTGAAAAATCACCTGTTCTTCCGCTTTCGTCAGCGGTGGCGGAAGCGTTTCCGGGCCGTTTATGTAGTGGCAGGTGTCTTCGTTCAGCTTTGATAAAAAGTGAGCAAAAATTTCGCGCATGCGGGTGAGAAAATCGTGTTTCATGGGATGTTCCTTTCCGGGTTTTAAACCCTGTATCTGCGCGGCGTCACACACGGCGGCGCCGACGAGCGCCTGAAAACTCCCTGCGGAAAGCGTGCGGTCGGTCACGGCTACCCAACATTCGATTGATATGCCCGAAAGCGAAGCCGCATCCGGCTGAAACGCGGGCAAAACACCGTCCGCTCCGAGTGAAGAAAACGGGATGAGCCGCATAGAAACAGCATTTTCCGTGCTTTGCATTCCGAAATTCGGCGGCAATATGTCACCGAGCGCACATCGATCCGCAACGATGGCAGGCGTGCCGGAAAAAGGCTCCGTCAGCGTCAGCCCCGTGTCAATTTTCGCCGGCAGCGTGACGGTTTTGCCCTGCCGTGTGATGGTCAGTTTTGCGAAAAACACGTCCGGCTCCTTTTTTCGAAACAGGCGGTCGAAGCCGTACAGCACGCCGTAAGAGACGCACGTGAGCAAAATGAGCGTCAATGCGGAAATGTTAAAATACACCGCGCCGTTTGCGAGCAAAATGCCGTGTATCGGCAGAAAATACGCCGCAGCCGTCAAAAGCCCGGAAAGCGCCGCGCCAAACAAAAACAGCAAAAAAACGGCTTTTAAAAGCTGCGTCATCGGCTTTGGCGCAAACGCCGCCGCGCACAGCGCAAGCGATTCCAACAGCGTCAGCGGAAACAAAACAACCCCCGGCAGCGCGGGCAGCAGGGCGGAAAGCCCAAACACCCCGCCGAGCACGGAAGCGAGCAAAAGCCTTTTTCCCGTAAGCGGCAGCCGCAAAAAACGCCGTACCGCGCTGAGCAAAAGCGCGTCTATGTAGAGGTTCACGATGAAAAGCAGATCGGCATAAACGGTCACGCTTTCACCTCCCGACACCAGTATACATGTGGGACAAATTTTGATTCTGTCACATTGTGCCGCCGGGAAAAATTTTCGGAAAAGGCGGCGGAACGCGTGCTGCTTGCGGGTTTTGCATTGACAAAATCCGCATGGCCTGCTATGCTGAAAATACTTTTGGAGGTGGCGTTTATATGAACCGAATTTCTGTTTTTTACGAGCACATGGCAGAAGCCATGAAGCAGGAGAATATTGCATTAGATGAAGTGTGCGCGGCGGTAAAACGCTTTGGCTTTGACGGTGTGGAGCTCGACGCGAACCGCATCAAAAACGAGGGTGATATAATTTTGCCTGCGCTGCAAAAATCCGGTCTTTGCGTGAACGGCATTTATAATTTTTTTGATTTCGGCAGCGAGACGGGCTCCCCGGAAAATGACCGTGCGGAATCTCTGCGCGTCATAGACTGCTGCGAAAAAGCAAACTGCAAGTTCCTGCTTGCCGTGGCGGGTTTTTTGACGGAGGACGAAATGGTGCGCGGCAGCGCAAAGTATGAAGCTCGCCGTCTGCGCATGGCGGCATCTTTAACAGAGCTTACAACGGAAGGGGAAAAGCACGGCATCACGGTTGTCATGGAGGAGTTCGATAACCTTACGGCGCCGTACTCCCGTGCCGATGAGCTCATGTGGTTCATGCGGCATGTGCCCGGTCTGCGCTGCGGCTTTGATACCGGCAATTTCCTTTATAATGAGGAGGACGCGGTGAAGAGCTTTTCCTTGTTCCGTCCGTACATTGCGTCCGTGCACTGCAAAGACCGCGCGTTTACGGAAAACGCCGGTAGTCCGTGCGTCACGGTCGCAAACCGCAAGCTGTATCCCGTGGCGGTAGGCGATGGCAATCTGCCCATTGAAAAAATGATGCGTGTTTTGCTTGACTCCGGTTACACCGGCAGCTTTGCGGCAGAACATTTCGGCTCCATAGAGCAGCTGAAATGCATGGAGCGCTCGGCGGCGTTTTTGAAGCGGGTACTCGGAGAGAAGTGAGGCTAACAATTTGTAAATTGGAGATACTATGGAAAATCACAGAATTTTGATTGTTGAAGATGATGAGGCTATTGCGGGTGCGGTCAGCCGCATCATCGAATCTTGGGGGCTTACCCCGCGCTGTGTCCGCGATTTTCGCGATGTTCTGCGCGAATTTACGGATTTCGACCCGCATCTTGTCCTCTTGGACATCACCCTGCCGTTTTTTAACGGCTACCACTGGTGCAGCGAGATCCGAAAAATATCCGCCGTGCCGATCATTTTCGTCTCCAGCGCGTCGGAAAATATGAATATTTTGATGGCGGTAGACATGGGCGGCGATGGTTTTATCGCAAAGCCGTTCGACCCCTCCGTGCTTATGGCAAAAATTCGCGCCGTTTTGCGCCGCACTTACGACCTCGGCGACCGTGTGCCGGTCATTGAGCGTGGCGGCGCGGTCTTGAATCTGAACGATGAGACCGTGACGCACGACGGCCAAAAGGTGCAGCTCACGCGCAATGAGTTCCGCATTTTACAGACGCTTATGGAAAGCCGCGGCAAGGTCGTCAGCCGCGAAACGCTCATGACACGCCTTTGGGAATACGACCTGTACATTGAAGAAAACACGCTGACCGTCAACATGACCCGCCTGCGTAAGAAGCTTTCCGGCATCGGCCTGACCGATTTCATCACGACGCGCGTCGGCAGCGGCTATGTCGTTTTGTGAGGTGACCCATGAAGAAAAAAAGAAAGCGCGCTGTTTTTCTCATACCTGTGCGCACACATTTTGCAGATCGCGTTTTTGCTACTGTGCTTTGCCATTTTTGCGGTGATCCTCTATTTATACGATTTGCCCGCCGATCCCGTTTTGTACGCGGCGCTGCTGTGCGCGGCGGTGGGGCTTTTAAGCTTTATTTTAAGCTATCTGCGGTTTCATAAGCAGTTTCGCCGGTTGGAATCGGCGCTTTTGAATCTGCCCGAATCGCGCGATGATCTCCCGGAGCCCTCGGGCAGCACGGCCGTGTGTTATGACGAAGCCGTGCGCATGCTGTGCACCAAGCTCGCCCAAAGTGAGACCGACCGCCGCCGTGGGCAGGAGGAGAACACCGATTATTTCACCATGTGGGTACACCAGATCAAAACGCCCATCTCCGCCATGCGGCTGATGCTCGGCGAAGAAGATACCCCGCGCAGCCGTGCACTTTCCGCAGAGCTGTTCCGCATAGACCGCTATGCCGAAATGGCCTTGAATTACGCGCGCCTAAACAGCACGTCAAACGACCTTGTGTTCGCCAAAGTCGAGGTCGAACCCGTCATAAAGCGCGTCGTGCGGCAGTACGCCGGGCAGTTTGTCCGCAAGCACATCGCGTTAAAGTGCGATATTGCCCCGGTGCAGGTCTTAACGGACGAAAAGTGGTTGGCGTTCATTTTGGGTCAGCTTCTCGCAAACGCCGTAAAATATACGGAAAGCGGCACCGTGACCGTTACCGTTACAAAGAATAAGGTCTTAAAGGTCAGCGATACCGGCATCGGCATCGCACCGGAAGACCTGCCGCGCATTTTTGAAAAGGGCTTCACGGGCTATAACGGCAGGGCAGAAAAGAAATCGACGGGTCTCGGCATGTATCTGAGCCGCCGCGCCGCCGATATGCTCGGCCACATGCTTTCCGTGCAGTCCGCTCCCGGCGCAGGCAGCACCTTTTCGCTCGATATGAAGGAAAGCAATTTACAGGTGGAGTGACCTTACAAAAATGTAAGCTCCGCCTTTCATTTTGTAAGGTAAATCGATGTTCTGCGTCCGCTTTTTGCTGTATACTTTTGTCAACGAATTGAAAAAGGAGACTTATTTATGGCTGTTTTGGAAGTCAATGGATTGAAAAAGGTATACACCACGCGGTTCGGCGGCAGCCGCGTGCAGGCGCTCACGAATGTCACATTTGCCGTGGAGCGCGGCGAGTATGTCGCCATCATGGGCGAGTCCGGCTCCGGCAAAACGACGCTCTTAAATATCCTGGCGGCGCTTGACCGTCCCACGGAGGGTGAGGTGTTCTTAAACGGCCGTGCACTCTCAACCATCGGCGAAAAAGAGATTGCTTCGTTCCGCCGCCAGAACCTCGGGTTTGTTTTTCAGGATTTCAACCTGCTTGATACCTTCACCCTGCAGGATAATATTTTTCTGCCGCTCGTTTTGGCGGGCAAGCATTTTCCGGAGATGCAGGCGAAGCTTCTGCCGCTCGCGCAGCAACTCGGCATTGCAAATCTGCTCCAGAAGTACCCGTACGAGGTTTCCGGCGGCCAGAAGCAGCGCGCCGCAGTGGCGCGTGCGCTCATCACCTCACCACAGATTCTCCTTGCGGATGAACCCACCGGCGCACTCGATTCCCGCGCGTCCGACAGCCTTTTATCGCTCTTTGGCGAGATTAACCGCGCCGGTCAGACGATTTTGATGGTCACGCACTCCACTAAGGCCGCAAGCCATGCCGGCCGCGTACTGTTCATCAAGGACGGCGTTGTGTTCCACCAAATTTACCGCGGCGGTTCCACAAATGAAGAGATGTTCCACCGTATTTCGGATACCCTCACCGCCATGGCGGCAGGCGCGTAACGGGAGGGCACGAAAATGAATAACTTATATGTGCGCTTGGCGGCGCAGAACATCAAAAAGCACCGCCGCAGCTACGTGCCGTTTATGCTGGCGGGCGTTTTTGTGGCAGCGGTCAGCTACATTTTAAATTCGCTTTCCAATAATACGGAGCTCGGTCCCACGTCGCAAATGATGTTCACGCTCGGAAGCACCGTCGTCATGCTGTTTGCCGTCATATTTTTGTTTTACACGAACAGCTTTTTGATGAAGCAGCGTAAAAAAGAACTCGGTCTCTATAATGTGCTCGGCATGAACAAAGGCCACATTGCCCGCGTCATCGGGTTGGAAACGCTTTTTACGGCGCTTATCGTTATTGTAGGCGGCTGCGCCGTCGGCATTTTGCTTGATAAGCTCACATTTCTCATCGTTGCCAAAATGATACGCATCACGCCGAATTACGGCTTTCACATCATCCCGAAAAGCCTGCAGTACGTTGCTGTTGTGTTCGGCGTAATCTACGTTTTGATTTATATCTCGAATGTGTTTCGTGTGCGCATTTTCGCGCCCCATAGAGCTTCTGCACGGCACGAACGTCGGCGAGCGCGAGCCGAAGACGAAAGCGTTCATGGCCATTCTCGGCGTGCTGTGCCTCGGCTCCGGCTATGCGCTTTCCATTCTGTCTTCCCGTGAGCCTGTCCTCGCCATCTCTCTGTTTTTCGTTGCCGTCCTCCTCGTCATTATCGGCACGTATTTCCTGTTCACGGCGGGCAGCATCGCGCTTTTTAAAGCTTTTTGCGCCGCAACAAAAATTATTATTACAAAACAAGCCACTTCATCAGTGTTTCCGGCATGCTGTACCGCATGAAGCAAAACGCCGTCGGCCTTGCAAATATCTGCATTCTCTCCACCATGGTGCTCGTCATTTTGTCCTCCACCTGCTCGCTGTGGTTTGGCGCCGAGGATATGATCCACACACGCTACCCGGCAGATGTTCTGGTGAGTATGGAAGACCCGAACCACATGGTCGACATGGACACCTTTCTGACCGATGAGCTGAAAAGTGTTCCGGGCGGCAGCTATACGTCCTATGAATTCCTGACCGGCTACGATTCCGCAGAAGAAACCGAAGACCATTCCTCTGCAATCTTCATGAAAGACGGCACCGCGCAGGTCGACTCCATCACGCGTAACGTGCTGTTCTTTTCCGCAGAGACCTATAACCGCATCACAGGCGAAAACGTGACCGTGGAACCGGGCACGGCGCTTTATATGAGTGTAGACGGCGTACCTATGCCGGACACCATGACATTTGCGGGCACGACGTATACGCTTTTACCCACGCCGAAGTCCTTTAACCTGCGCGGCAGATATCACGCTTACGTCTCAAAGCCGTATGTCGTTGTTCTGCCGGATTATGCGGAAAAAAGTCAAGTCATCACGCCCACCGAGTACTACTGCATCTCGCTCGGCAAAC
>ENA-OQNA01000399-OQNA01000399.1-human-gut-metagenome-genome-assembly--contig:-NODE-399-length-11527-cov-3.073246_pt1 | contig 11527 bp, 13 predicted proteins | sample MGYA00242625_ERZ504872 | MGnify/ENA primary metagenome ERZ504872 (study PRJEB26092, sample SAMD00036425) | human gut metagenome | host: Homo sapiens | study: EMG produced TPA metagenomics assembly of...
CCGACCGCATTCCGCAAAGGTTTGCGCCGAGGATATCGGTGAAGATCTGGTCGCCCACGACAAGACATTCCCTGCCGGGGCGTGCCGGCCATTTCTTTGCGCGCAGGTAGCCGACCGGAAACGGCTTGCACGCGAAAGAAACGAACGGCAGATTAAACTGCGCGGCAAAGGGCGCCACACGTTTTTTGTAATTGTTGGAAACAACGATCAGCTTGACGCCGCTTGCCGTTACGCTTTGTGCCCACGCCCGCACGCCGGGAAACGGCGTCTGCGAGCCGTGCGGCGACATGGTATTATCCACATCGAGCACGATCATGTGCACATTGAGCGCTTTTAAAAGCTCGGGCGTAAGCTCCGTCACGCAGTGGAGCGTGCCGGTCGGTTTAAATACCGCCATAGCTTCGGTCTTTGCCTCCTGTGTTGCTCGGGAAAAACCCGTTTACACAAAAAAGCGGGCAAAAAGCCCGCTTCTTCACGTTTGATTATTTGTACTTGCGCTTGCGAGCTGCTTCGGACTTCTTCTTGCGCTTAACGGAAGGCTTTTCGTAAGCCTCTCTCTTGCGAACTTCCTGAATAACGCCCGCTCTTGCGCACTGCTTCTTAAAGCGTCTGAGTGCGCTCTCCAAAGATTCGTTGTCTTTGATTCTGATTTCAGCCATCTATATCCCTCCCATCCGCCATCAGGCAGGGGTTTGTATTTGTTACTTAGCACGAAATAACACAAATAATTATAGTGGCAGGGGGCAAAAAAGTCAAGGCTTTTTTCCCGAAAAATAGAAGAAATCCGTTTCTCTTTGCAAAAAAATCCGTTTAGGGCCGTTTATTTGCCTTTTAAAGCGGTGCTGCACGAGTTTTTGGGGCTTCTCTTCCCCTGCTTTGCGACCTTTATGATTAGGCGAAAAACACAGCGCGGCTTTGCGGCTTTGTCATAGGTTTTTTCTTGTTTTTGCTTTTCGACAATCTGCAAAAGTGCTGATAGGAAAATTTTTCAACTGAATTTTGCCTAAAATATTGACAAGCACGGGCGTTATATTATATAATGCTTCCATAAAACCCTACGCAAATTCCTACTAAAGCGAGGTTATGGATTTATATGAAAAAGACGGCGCTTACAAAAAGCGAAAGCGAAGTCATGTATCTTTTGTGGCACACGGACCGTGCGCTCTCCGCGGCGGAGATGGTCACGCTTTCCCCACAGAAGACCTGGAAGGACAGCTACATTCACCTGATGGTGAACTCTCTTTTAAAAAAAGGGATGATCACCCCGGCCGGCTTTGTGAAAACGTTTCGCAATTATGCGCGCACCTTTGCACCGTGCATGACAGAGGAGGAGTATGCCCAGTTACAGCTGCGCGACAAAACGATTCAGGATCCCGCGCTCGTGGCGCCGTTCCTCTCTGCGATGATTGACACGGCAGATGACCCGGCTTCGATGATTGACGAGCTCATTGCAATGCTGCATAAGAAGCGCGAAAAATTAGCCGCGAAAAAACAAACATGACGGACATAACGAAAGGCAGGCTGCGTAAGTCTGCCTTTTTGTCGTATTGTAAGGATATATTCGCTGTGAAACCGCCCGAGGAGCAATACCACGCGCCGCAAGACGAGTTATAATTGGTCTTTGCCCACGGGGGTGCAGAAAAGCTTTTCAAATTCCTCGCGGGTCTCGGAATAGGCCAGCGCCCACATCATTTTGGCGATGACGGCTTCCGTTGTCATGTTGGAAGCTTCGAGCACGCGGTATTTTTCCTTGATGATATGGCCCACGCGGTAGACGGAAAGGTTGCTGCCCTCGTGCGGAACCTGCGTGGTGATGACGACGCGTACGCCGTTTTCCATTAACGCAGCAATCTTTTCCTCAAACGCGTTGTCGCCGTAGTACGGGATGCCGCCGACGCCAAAGCTTTCGATGACAACGCCGCGGCAGTGCGCGGTGATGTAATCGAACACGGACGGGTCCATGCCCGGGATGACGCGGATGGAGAGGATCTCCGGTACTAATTTATCGTAGAACACCGCGCCGGGGCACTCCGGGCGCTCATCAATATAGCACAGGAGCTTTTTATCGTAGAACACGCCGATGTCCGGGAAATCAATGCTGGAAAAGGCGTCAAAGCTCTTTGTATGCGTTTTTCTGGCGCGGGTGCCTGCAATGACGTGCCCGTTAAAAACGACGTGTGTGCCGCACGCACGGGCATCTGTGGCGTATACAAACGCTTCAAACAAATTGCGCCGCGCGTCGCCGTCCGGCACCTCGATGGATTTCTGCGCACCCGTTAAAACAACGGGCTTTTCGTTTTTCTGGATAAGATACGAGAGCGTGGCCGCCGCGTAGGACAGCGTATCCGTGCCGTGGGCGATGACAAAGCCGTCGTACTTTGCATAGCTATCGCGGATAATCTCCGCCACGTGGATCCACTGCTTCCAACACATATTGGTACTGTCTAAGCTGTACGGCTGCACGGTATCCACTGCGCACAGGTTTTTCACCTGCGGTACGGCATTTAAAAGTTCCTCCGATGTAATCGCCGGCGTGAGGCCGTTTTCCGTTTTCGCCGAAGCGATGGTTCCGCCGGTCGCAATGAACAGAATTTTTTTCATTCTGCATTTTCCCCTATTCTTCGTGAAATTGCGGAAATATCATACCACATTTTCCTGCATAAATGCAAGCCGCAGAACCGACAAAAAGAGACGAGCCGCAGCCCGCCTCTTTGCTTTTGCGAAATTATTTGAGTGAGATGTTGGACGCAAGGGACAAAAGTGCATCGCCCGTCAGGCGGTACGTTGTCCACTCCTCCATGCGCACGGCGCCGAGGGAATCATAGAACTTGCGGCTTGGGGTGTTCCAATCGAGGCACGCCCACTCCAGTCTGCCGCAGCCGCGCTGCAAAGTGAGCCGCGCAAGGCGCTTTAACAGCAGCTTGCCGTAGCCCTTGCCGCGATATTCCGGCAGCACGAAAAGATCCTCAAGATAAATGCCCGCGCGGCCAAGCCACGTGGAGAAATTGTGGAAGAAAAGCGCAAAGCCCACGGGCTTTTCGTCCTCCGAAACAAGAAAAACCTCTGCTTTTTTCTTTGGAAGACCCACTCTTTTAAAAGCTCCGGCGTTACAATGACCTGATCTTCCATATTTTCATACGCGGCGAGCGCATGAATAAACTCTAAAATGACCGGAATGTCTGCTTCGGTTGCAAAGCGAATGTTGGCTGCCATGGTTTCCCCCTTATTCTTTCGGCTTTCTGTTGCGGACAATGAGCATGAAGCGGTGCTGCACGCTTGGGATATAGCCTTGCTTTTCACACAGCGCGTCGAGCGCATCGAGCTGCGGCAAGCAGCTTTCTACTGTGAAATTGCCGAACTCCCACGGCAGAACCTTAGCGTACCACACGAGTGCGCCGACATCCAAATAGTGGTCGGTTACATAGGCTTGGTCGCAGAAATTCACCGTAAAGCCGGCGTTTTTGAAGCGCAGCAGCTCGTTTTTCGAGGTTAAAGCTCGGCATGGCGGTTTTGTTATTGCCGAGCAAAGCGCGCAGGCGCAAGTTGTTGCTGCCGCCTACCTGCTGCGTGATGAAATATCCGCCGGGCTTTAGGACGCGGCGCACTTCGTTTACGTCATAAGAATCGTGACGATTTAAAACGAGGTCAAAGCTGTTATCCGCAAACGGCAGAGGTTTGTCCTCTTCGGTTTTGCGCACGGTGATGCCGAGCGGCGCTAACTTTTTTTCGCACAGCTCAAAATTCGGCTGCCAGCTTTCCGTGACGCTTGTCTGCGAAAACGGGTGGCGCAGGGACAAAAGGAACTCTCCGCCGCCCGTACCCATATCCAAAATGACGGACTGCGGCTTTAAAAAATCGAGCACCTTTTGCTTATAATCCCACGGCAGCGGGGCTTCCTCTACACGCCCGCGGATGTGCGAAAAATCCCAGCCGTGCATTTCGGCGCTTTGCTCTTCCTGCGTCCAAAGTGCGTGTTTTTCAGTTTGTGTCATGTATTGTGGTCCACCTTGTGGAAAGTTTTGAGGTTACCCGTTTTGCCGTGACGACGGTTAAGCTCCGCGCGCACATCGTCAAGCGGGATGTTCTCGTTCACCATCATGACGGTGAGGTGATAGAGAAGGTCGCTGATTTCGCCCACGGTGTCCTCTTTTTTGCCGTTTTTCGCGGCGATGATGACTTCGCTGCACTCTTCGCCGCACTTTTTGAGGATCTTATCAAGCCCCTGCTCGAAGAGATAGCAGGTGTAGGAGCCCTCCTGCTTTTCGTCCTTGCGCTCCAAAACGGTATCATAAAGCTGCTGCAAAATGTCCATAGTGTTCCCTCCGTCAGTTTCTTGCAATCTCTTTGTAGAAGCAGCTGTGGCTGCCGGTGTGGCACGCCGCGCCTGTCTGCACGACCTTTACGAGCAGTGTATCGTCGTCGCAGTCGGCATACATACTGATGACCTTCTGCGTATGGCCGCTCGTTGCGCCCTTGTTCCACAGCGTTTGGCGGCTGCGGCTGTAAAACCACGTGTAGCCCGTCTCCAGCGTTTTCGCCATGGATTCGCGGTTCATGTATGCCAGCATGAGCACTTCGTTTGTGGAGGCCTCCTGCACGATGCACGGGATGAGCTCCGATTTCTTGAAGTAGCGCTCAAGATGGTCTTCCTCTTCTTCGCTGCACTTGAACGATTTGCCGGAAAGGCGCTGACTGGCGGTGATGGCCGCCGTTAAGTCCAACGCTTTCGTATAAATGGATTTGCCCGCAATCGCACCGTACACGCCGAGGGCGTTGAGGTCTACGATGTCCTTTAAGTTGCCGACGCCGCCGCTTGCGATGATGTTGCAGCTGACGGCGCGGTTGACCTTATCGAGCATGACGAGGTTCGGGCCGTTCATGGTGCCGTCTTTATAAATATCGGTCACGATGAGGTAGCGCACGCCGATGTCTTCCATGCGCTTTGCCATTTCGAGGTAATCCACTTCGCTTTGAGCCGTCCAGCCCTCTGCCGCCACCTTGCCCTTTAACGCATCAATGCCGACGGCGATCTTTTTGCCGTATTTTTTCACGGCCTCGCGCACGAACTCCGGGCTGTGCAGCGCCGCAGAGCCCAGAATGATGCGATTGATGCCGTGCGAAAGATAATATTCCACGGTGTCCATATCGCGGATACCGCCGCCGACTTCTATATTCATCGAGACATTATCGCGAATGGAGAAAACGGTGCTGTCGTTTACGGGGCGGCGTGCCTTTGCGCCATCAAGATCGACAAGGTGCACCCAGCGCGCGCCCTGCTCCTCAAACGATTGCGCGGTCTTGACGGGGTCTTCCGCCACCTGCTCCGCCGTGGCGTAATCGCCTTGGAACAGGCGGACGCATTTGCCGTCCTTGAGGTCAATCGCCGGTAAAATGATCATGTTATATCCCTTCCTTATTCATTCCAAATTATCGTGTATGCAAAAAAGTTAAAATTTCAAATTATTCCGAAAAGCGTGCCCTTGGTGGAAAGCACCGCGCCGGTGCTGTTTTCTGCTGTGGCATCGCACAGAGCGTGCGCGCAGGCTTTGAACAGCGCTTCGATCATATGGTGAGAATTTTTGCCGTAGGGGCAGCGCAGGTGCAGCGTGAAGCCGGCGTTATCGCTAAGCGCGCGGAAGAACTCCTCGTCATGCAGGTGTCAAAATCGCCGACGCGCTCCTGCGGGAACGCAGCGTCGAACACAAGGTACGGGCGGCCGCTGACATCTACGGCGCAGAAGCCGAGCGCTTCATCCATAGGGATCATGGCATGGCCGTAGCGCACGATGCCGCTGCGGTCGCCGAGCGCCTGCTTAAACGCACGGCCGAGCACGATGCCGGTATCTTCCACCGTGTGGTGGCAATCGACATTCCAGTCGCCCTCGGCTTTTAACCGAAGGCCGAAGCCGCCATGCACGGCAAGCGCCGTGAGCATGTGGTCGAAAAAGCCCACGCCGGTATCGACGACAACCTCGCCGCCGTCAAGCCCCAAGGTCAGCTCAATGTTCGTTTCTTTGTTTGGCGCACAACTGTTGCCGCACGTTCCATATCGTTTCCCCCTAAAAGGGCCTAAAGCCCGATTTACGCTTGCTCTTTTTCTTCAAAGAACCGCTGAATGTGCTCTGTGACCACTGCGTTTTCGCCCGTGGAGCCTGCCGTGATGCGCAGGGCGGACATGTTTTTAAAGTACCGCACCGCGATGGATTCGGCCAAAAGGCGCTCGTAGAGCTCCTTTGCGTACGGTGTGCGCAGAACGACGAAGTTCGTAACGCTCTTTACCGTTTGGAGCTTTTCCGGGAAGCGCTGCGCCATGCGGTCGAATTTCTGCTGCAATTCGTCTCGCGAAAGCAGCAATCTGCGGATGGCGGCATCGGCTTCCGCGCGGTTTTTCAGCACGGCTTCCGCCATTTTCTGCGAGCAGGTGTTGACGTTATACGGCGACTTTACAGCCTTGATGGCGCGGACAAGCTTTTCGTTGCCCACGGCAAAGCCTACGCGCAGCGCGGCGAGACCGAAGGCTTTGGAGCACGTTTTCAAGATGAGTAAATTATCGTAGTTTTCAAATTCGCCGAGCATAGATTCGTTCCAGAAGTCCATATAGGCTTCGTCGAGCACGACGAGCGCGGAGACGCCCCTGATGATTTTGCGCACGGCTTCGCGCGTGAGGCCGACGGACGTCGGATTGCACGGGTTGCTGAAAATGAGCAACTTTACGTTCTCATTGTTGCAGGTTTCGATCACCTTGTCAATATCGATTGTGAAATTTTCGTCTTTTTTGATTTCGATACCGCGGCATTCCGAAACGTAGCCGTAAAAATCATACATGGAAAAATCCGGCGTGAGCGTTGCGTAGGTCTCGCCCTTCATCAGAAAGCTCTGGAAAATGACGTTGATGAGCTCATCGCTGCCGTTACCCGCCGCAACACACGCCGGCTTTACCTTATAGCTTTTGGCAAAGGCGGCGCACAGGTCTTTTGCGGTGGGATCCGGATAGCGGTTGAGCTCCACTCTCATCATGGCGTGCAAAGCGGACGCCATAACGGATTCCGGCAGGCACAGGAACGATTCGTTTGCGTCCAGACGAATTTTATACTCGCCCGCAATGGGTTCATACGGCTCTAAATCGCGGATCTTTTCATTCAGCGTATACATAAACTACCTCCGGGGTCACTTTTTCTTGCGGACGGCGATGGAATTCGCGTGCGCGGTCAGCTCTTCGGTCTCGGCAATGCGGATGATGTCGTCGGCAGCTTTCAGAAGCTCCGCTTCCGTATAGTAGATAAAGCTCGATTTTTTGATAAAATCATCGACGGAAAGCGGCGAGAAGAAACGCGCCGTGCCGCTGGTGGGCAGCACGTGGTTTGGCCCCGCGAAGTAATCGCCGAGCGGCTCCGGAGAATAGTTTCCGAGGAACACGGAACCGGCGTTATCGAGCTTGCCGATGTATTCGAGCGGATTTTCGCAGCAGACTTCAAGGTGCTCCGGGGCGAGCTCGTTTGCGAAATCGACGGCTTCCGCCATGTTTTCGCAGACAATAATTGCACCGAAATTTTCGATGGATTCTTTAATAATGTCTTTTCTTGAAAGCGTCTGCATCTGGCGCTCAATCTCCGCAGCGGTCGCCTTTGCAAGGTCTTCCTCCGGGGTAATGAGAATGGCGGACGCCATGCGGTCGTGCTCCGCCTGGCTCATGAGGTCGGCGGCCAAGAACTCCGGCTTCGCGGTTTTATCCGCAATGACGAGAATTTCGCTTGGACCAGCAATCATGTCAATATCGATGGTGCCGTACAGTAATTTCTTTGCCGTGGCGACGAAAATGTTGCCGGGGCCGACGACTTTATCAACCTTCGGGACGGTCTCGGTGCCGTAGGCGAGCGCCGCGACGGCCTGCGCGCCGCCGATGAGGAACACGCGATCTACGCCGGCAATCCTTGCGGCGGCCAAAATGTTTTTATCCGGCTTGCCGGTACGTCCCGGCGGCGTGACCATGACGATCTCGCCGACTTCGGCAATTTTCGCCGGGATGACGTTCATTAAAACAGAGGACGGGTACGCTGCCGTACCGCCCGGCACATACACACCGACCCTGTGCAGGCCGCGCACGCGCTGACCCATCAGAACACCCGTGGGCGAGGGGTCGATGCGGCTTTGCTGCTTTTGTCTGGCGTGGAACGCGCGGATATTTTCTGCGGCGCGCTCCATCGAAGCGATGAACGCCGGATCGCAGTCTGCGGTGAGCGCATCGATCTCCTCTTTTGTGATTTCCGCTTTCTCCGGCGCCCAGCCGTCGAACTTCATCGTATAGCGGCGCACGGCTTCGTCGCCGTTATCGCGCACATCCTTCAAAATTTCGGCCACTTTATCCTCTACGCTGCGGTCGTTTTCGCTGACGCGGGATTTAAGGCTTTGAATAAACGCTTCACAGTAGGCTCTATCGCCTTTGGCAATACGGATCATACGGATTTCTCCTCCCTGTTCTTTTCAATCTGCGCTTCCATGCGGGCGGCAAGCGCTTCAATCTCCTGCTTTCTCATTTTAAGGCTGGCGGTGTTTGCGATGAGACGCGCCGAGATACCGGCGATGGTCTCCTTAACCTCCAGACCGTTTTCTTTTAAGGTGGTGCCGGTCTCGACGATATCGACGATGCCGTCTGCAAGGCCGAGCAGCGGGGCGAGCTCTACGGAGCCCTCGATTTTGATGATGCGCACGTCCATAGCGCGGCTTTCAAAGAACTGCCGTGCGACGTTCGGGTATTTGGACGCGACGGTCTTCGCTTTGTAGCCGCCGAAAAAATCCGTACCCTTGCGGCAAGCGAGCGCAAAGCGGCAGCGGCCGAAGCCAAGATCTAAGATTTCGTAAAAATGACTGCCGTTTTCCATGATGGTATCTTTGCCGACGACACCGAGGTCGCACACGCCGTTTTCGACGTAAGTGATGACATCGGCAGCTTTGGCTAAAACGACTTCGATCTCGCCGTTTCCAACGGGAAGAATCAGTCTTCTGCCTTTTTCGCGCACTTGCGTGCAATCAAGGCCGATCTGCTCTAAAAGGTTCACGGTGTCTTTTTCGAGGCGCCCTTTTGTGAGGGCAATTCTTAATGGCTTCATGCGTTTTCCTCCCCTCTAAGGACGATGACTTCCGGAATGCCGCGGCGCTTTGCGTAGCGCTCGGCCTCGTCTACCGTATCGAACACGGAGCTTTCGCAGATTTTGCCGTTTGCTGTCAGCTCGCGAATTTTCATCTGTGCTTTGATCTCCGCGCCGCTTTCCGCGTGGACGAGCACGTCCGGCGTGGGCACGCTTTCAATCCGGCCGTCGTCGAGCAAAACAGAAGCCAACGCATCGACGTTTGCAGCAAAGCCGATAGCGGGCATGGGGGCATCGAATTGCTTTAAAAGCGTATCGTAGCGGCCGCCCATCAAAACGGCGTCACCGTAGTTTTCCACATAGGCGCTGAACACGACGCCGGTGTAGTAATCATTGCGCTGCACAAGGCCGAAATCGACCATCAGGCGGTCATCGAGGCCGAGCGACGACAGCGCAGTATATAGCGTGCGCATATAATCGAGCGTTTCGGAAAGCACGGGGTGGCCTTTGCAGAACTGCTCCGCTTCCGCGAAGACCTCTGCCCCGCCGAACAGGCGCGGCAGCTTTTTGATGGCTTCGGTATACACGGATTTGGGGAGTGCGTCGAGCATATCGCCGAGAGCGGCGTAGTTTTTGGACTCAATCGTCTGGCGGATGTCCTCTTTTTTATCTGCGGAGACGGGCAGCTCATCGGCGAGCGCACCGAAGAACTTTGCGCTGCCGATCTCCAAGCGGAAGTTTTCCGTGCACGCGGAAAGCGCCTCAACAGCGGCGGCGATAACCTCGATATCCGCTTTCAGCCCCGATGCACCCAAAAGCTCGATGCCCGCCTGCGTTGTTTCGTCGCTGCGGCCGGAAAGGTCCTTGCGGTTGCGATAGATCGGCTGGTTATAGTAAAGCCGAATGGGCTTTTCCATCGCCTGCAACCGCGTTGCGGTAAGGCGCGCGATGGGCAGTGTTAAATCGGGGCGGAACACGATGAGCCTGCCTTTGTTATCCGTGGATTTATACATCTCATACTGAGGAATGGCGGCGTTTGGGGCATCGAACACGTCGTAGTATTCCATGCCGGGCGTGATGACCTCATTATAGCCGCGCATTTTGAATATATGCGTGAGCCGTTCGCTCACGGTACGCTGCGAAAGGCACTCTTCAAACAGAATATCCTTGGTGCCCTCCGGCGTGATTTTGTTGAACTTCTTCATAACGACGTCCTTTTGCTTTAATGTAATGACGTGTTACAATAATATCATGTAACTGTGCGCTTGTCAAGACTTTTCGCGTTTTGTGTATACATGTATATACGCATAGATATGCAGAAAGGCGGAAGCAACTTCTTGCATCCGCCTAATGGCATTAAAACAGTGATGTCTGGCTGCTGTCCGGCAGACCCTGCAATGCGCCGGCGCTTTTTAAAACGTCGATAACAGCGCTGGATACCTTGGCGCGGGACTGCACTTCGTCGATGGAGATGAACTCCTCGCCGCCCGTGCACGCTTCATACAAGCTGTGCGCCGCCGCCTCGCCCACACCGGGCAGGGACGAGAACGGCAGACGGATCTTGCCGTCTTCGACAAGGAACTTTTTCGCATCGGATTTATACAGGTCGACCGGCAAAAGCTCGATGCCGCGGCACAGCATTTCGTTGATGATCTGGAATGTGGAATACGCCGCGTCTTCCTTGACAGTGGACTGGTGCTCCTTTTGCTTCTGCTCCAGCTCGCGCATACGGCGCTGCACGGCGGCACGCCCCTGCACGGCGGTGGCGCCGTCGAAATCTTCACTGCGCACGGTGAAGTACGCCGCGTAGTATTCCACAGGATAATGCACCTTGTACCAGCCGAGGCGCAACGTCGCAATCATGTAGGCGGCAGCGTGCGCTTTCGGGAACATGTACTTAATCTTATAGCAGGACTCGATGTACCAATCCGGCACGTTGTGCTCCTTCATGGCGGCGATGTGCTCCTGCGTGAAGAGCTTTTTCGCGTTGCCCTTACGGGTGATTTCCATAATCTTAAACGCCATTTTCGGCTCAAGGCCCTTTAAGAGCAGGTAGGTCATGATGCTGTCTCGCGTACCGATGACGGTGGCGATGGTGCAGGTGCCGTCTTTGATGAGGTCCTGCGCGTTGCCGATCCAAACATCCGTGCCGTGGGACAGACCCGAGACCTGCAGAAGGTCGGAGAATGTCTTTGGCTGGGCATCGATGAGCATTTGGCGCACGAACGGCGTGCCGCACTCCGGCAGAGAGAACGTGCCCGTCAACGAGCCGATGTCCTCCGGCGTGACGCCGAGCGCTTCCGTAGACGTAAACAGCGACATGACCGCCGGGTCGCTCATGGAGACCTTCATGACGGGGATACCCGTGTAATCTTCGAGATAGCGATAGATGGTCGGCACATCGTGGCCGAGCTCGTCCAGTTTACAGATGGTATCGTGAAT
>ENA-OQNA01000404-OQNA01000404.1-human-gut-metagenome-genome-assembly--contig:-NODE-404-length-11380-cov-2.487870_pt1 | contig 11380 bp, 9 predicted proteins | sample MGYA00242625_ERZ504872 | MGnify/ENA primary metagenome ERZ504872 (study PRJEB26092, sample SAMD00036425) | human gut metagenome | host: Homo sapiens | study: EMG produced TPA metagenomics assembly of...
TTTAAGGAAAGCAGCAGGCTCTCCTTGCTCGTCAGGAAGTACGCGGAGAAGATAACGGAGAGCACAAACGTGAAAATGCCGCTCGCCACATTCACGGTCACGTTTACAAGCGAGCTGAAAAAGTTCGTCGTAAACTCCGTTGCGCCCGATAAAATCGAAGACCAGTTGAAGTTATTCAACGAATCCACCATCGTGGAAAAATCGAGGTCAAACTGCTTGGAAAGCTCGTCTGCCCATTTGGCAATCTGGTCTGCATACACCGGAATATTCACGCGTGCCGTCTCGCCGATGAGTTCTAAAGACTTGAAAATCTCCGGCACGACATACAGCGTGATGGCGAGGAGGATGAGCACGATCACCGCATAGGAAAGCGCCACGCATACCGGGCGCTTCAGCTTTTTCCACACCTTGTTGTCACTGCGTGTGAGCCTTCCGAACACCGTGTTCTCAAACAGATTCAAAAACACATTTAAAATGTACGCGATAAAAAGGCCCAGAATAAACGAGCTCACCGCGTTAAAGAGCACGCCGCCCACCTTCGAGACCGCATCGAACTTGAACAGTACGAAAATCAGCCCCACCGCAAAGGCGGCAATGGCAATGCCGGGCTTTACATAGTCCCACGGGGTGTATTCCCGCATCGGTTTCTTTTCTGCAGAATGGTTTTCTTTTTCCACAATGACCCTCCGGTTTCCAATACACGTTAAGGCGATACCGCAGGCTTCGCCCTAAAAATGACCCGCCGCACACGGAAATGCGCGCGGCGGGTGCTCAGAGTTTTTTATTTAAGAATTAAAATAAGAATTAAAATCAGAACGTCGCCTTTGCGCCAGTCTCAAATGCCTTGTAAGCACCGTCCATCAAACGGGTCAGCATCACAGCCTCGTCAATCGTGAACGGAGACGGCTTGCCGTTTACAACAGCATCGATCCACTGGTCGATCGGCAGCGGCTCCTTTTCCGGCAGCTCAAGGTCTACCCACTTGCCTTCGGTCGCCTTGCCACCCCACTGTACGCTGTCGCCGTGTACCATCACAGCGCCGTCCGTGCCGCTCACTTCCAGCGTGTACGGGTTGCACTCGGAGACAAAGCCGGTCTCGGAAACGCCGATCTTGCCGTCTGCAAACTCGATGACGGAAACCGCATTATCCTCAACGCCGCGGTTCGTCACCTGCGTGAACGTGGAGGTAATGGATTTCGGCTCTCCCAGCAGCCAGTAAAGCGTGTACATCGGGTGTGAGCCAAGGTCTATCATTGCGCCGCCGCCGCACTGTGCTTTATCGTAGAAATGCGGGGGAAGCCAGTTTGCGGAGCTGCCGTTGTGTACGTTGCGCACGCGTGCGTAGGTCACACGGCCCAACTTGCCGCTGTCCATCAAAGCTTTTACCGCGCGCAGCGTCGGGAACGTGCGGTGCGGGTAAGAGATCGTAAATACCTTGCCGGAAGCCTTCACAGCCTCGGCGACCTTCTCTGCGTCCTTGGGGTCGATGGTGAGCACCTTCTCGGTGAAGATGTTCTTCTTCGCCGCCGTCACCTTCATCATGATCTCCGGGTGGTCGCAGGTCGCAGTGCAGATGACCACGCTGTCAATGCTCTCGTCGCCGAGTACAGCGTCAAGGTTTGCGTTGAACGGCAGGTTCATTTCATCGGCGAACTTCTTGCCGCGCTCTGCGTCGTTGTCCCAAACTACAGCGACTTCCGCGTTCGGGTTGTTCAGTACACCCGTGGTGTACTCTTTGGTGTGGACGTGCCAGGTGCCTAAAATTGCAACTTTCATAGTTTTCAAACTCCTTGCCCTAATCAGGTCTTTTGTTTAAACTGCTTATGGCAGCGCTGGCAGGTGACAAGAATTTTACCGCGTCCGCGCGGTGCGCGCAGCTGCTGGCGACAGCCCGGACAGCGGAAGTACTTGTATTGCTTGCGCTCGCGAAAAGCCGTTTTCTTAATTCTAAACCATTTTTGCACCGGTGTCCATACCTTTAAGAAAGAATAATATTCTTTTTGCCGCGCGGGGATGTTGCGCGAGAACATACGGAACAGCGCATAGATGTAAAGTGCGTAAGAAATAATTGCGAGCGGCCAGAACCAGAAAATGCGCGAAAGGAACATCACGATGATACCGAGGATCATCAAAACAAGGTTCAGTTCGTCCGTGCCGTACCGGCCGTACATAAATCTTCTCAATTTTTCAAGAAACAAATAAAAACACTTCCTTAGAAATGAGGGTATAGAGATAAGGTTAAAAATAAAATTTTACAGTTAAAAGTATAATGCGCGAAAAACTTTTTTTCAAGAAAACCGAGACTTCTTTCACACTAAGTTTACACTTTGTTCTTAGGGTAACACTAAGGTAACAAATTGTGCATAAATCTCTGCGGTTTCAGAAGCAGAACATCACAGGACACAAGCGGACATCTTTTTCAAAACGCGCTTTTTCCGGTATTTACCGCTTGACAAATCAGAACGCATGTTCTATAATAAGAGCATAGAGAACGCATGTTCGTAACGCGCCGAAAGGAGGCAAAAGCCGTGGATCGGGTCATTCTGCACATCGATATGAATAACTTTTATGCCTCTGTGGAGACGCTTTATGACCCGTGCTGAAAGATATTCCCATGGCGGTCGGCGGCGATAAAGAGCGTCGCCACGGCATTGTCCTCGCGAAAAATATGCTCGCGAAGGCCAAAGGCGTCAAAACGGCGGAAGCCCTGTGGGAAGCGGAACGCAAATGCCCCGGCATCAAGTTCGTCCCGCCGCATTTTGAGCGCTACGCAAAGTATTCGCGCCTTGCAAAGGAGATCTACATGCAGTACACCGACATGGTGGAAAGCTTCGGCTTAGACGAGTGCTGGCTCGACGTGACCGGCAGCCGCCGCTTGTTCGGCAGCGGCCGCGAGATTGCGGAGGAAATTCGCGCGCGCGTCAAAGATGAGCTCGGGCTCACGGTGTCAATCGGCGTGTCGTTCAACAAAATTTTCGCAAAGCTCGGCAGCGACTATAAAAAGCCGGATGCCGTAACGGAGTTCACGACGCGAGAATTTTAAAGAGCTCGTGTGGCCGCTCCCGGCGGCAGACCTGCTGTTCGTCGGCAAATCGACGCAGGAAGCGCTCAGAAAATACGGCATCTACACCATCGGCGACGCCGCAAAGGCCGACCGAAAGCTGTTAAAAAGGCTGTTCGGCAAGGCGGGCGAGCAATTAAGTATGTACGCAAACGGCGAAGACAGGTCGCCCGTGCGCCGTGTGAACGAGCACGAGGAGGTCAAAAGCATCGGCAACAGCACCACCGCCGTGCACGACCTAAAAGACGACGGCGAAATTCGCGCAGAGCTCTACATGCTCTCCGAAAGCGTCGCACAAAGATTGCGCGAAAAGGGCCTTTGCGGCTACAACGTGCAGCTTTCCGTGCGCAAATATAACCTCGAGACCTACCAGCGCCAGAAGATGTTGGAGACCGCCGTGGCGGATTCCAAAAGCATTTTCGACGCCGCCTACGGCCTTTTCCGCGCCCACCACACGGGCGAATCCATCCGCAGCATCGGCGTGCGCGTGTCGTCGCTTGTGCCGCTCGGCATGTCGCAGTGCTCGCTGTTTGAAGATGCCGCACGCGGGCAAAAGGCCCAAAAGCTCGAAACGACGGTCGATTTTCTGCGCTGCAAATACGGCGGCGACATCATTGACCGCGGCATCAAGGTGATGCACAAAGACCTCTTTCAGTCCGCTGCGGAAAACCGCCGCACACACGTCGAAAACCCGTTTAAGGGCGTCGCGCTTTAAGATAGGGAGAACAGCATGAACACACAAATGGACACCATGGAAAAGCTGCGCATTTTATCGGATGCCGCAAAATATGACGCGGCGTGTACCTCAAGCGGCGTAAACCGCGCAGGCGTAAAGGGGCAGCTCGGTTCTGCCGCCGCGTGCGGCATCTGCCACAGCTTTGCAAGTGACGGCCGGTGCATCTCCCTTTTAAAGGTGCTAATGACGAACATATGTGCTTATGACTGCACGTATTGCCTCAACCGCCGCTCAAACGACACGCCCCGCGCGACGTTTCGCCCGCAGGAGCTGGCGGATCTGACCATCAGCTTTTACCGTCGCAATTATATTGAAGGGCTGTTTTTAAGCTCCGCCGTATTCGGCTCGCCGGACATCACCTGCGAAAGAATGCTCGAAACATTGCATATTCTGCGTAACGAGTATCACTTCAACGGTTATATTCACGTCAAAGCCATTCCCGGCGCGGACGAGACACTTTTGCAGCAGCTCGGCCTGCTTGCCGACCGCATGAGCGTCAATATCGAGCTGCCGTCAAACGACAGTCTAAAGCGCCTTGCGCCGCAGAAATCGAAGGAAAACATCCTGCTGCCTATGTCGCGCATTCGCGACGGCATCAAGGAAAACGCGCACGATCTCATACGGTATAAAAATGCGCCGCGCTTCGTACCGGGTGGGCAGTCAACGCAAATGATCATCGGCGCAACGCCGGAAAACGACCGCCGCATTTTGCAGCTGAGCGAAGGACTTTACCGCAAGTATTCTTTAAAACGCGTGTTTTACTCTGCGTATATACCGGTCGTGCAGGACAGAAATCTGCCCGCGCTCGACACCGCGCCGCCGCTTCTGCGCGAGCATAGATTATATCAAGCTGATTGGCTTTTGCGGTTTTACGGCTTCACGGCGGACGAATTATTGAGCGAAAAAACGCCCGACCTCGACCCTATGTTAGACCCGAAGTGCAGTTGGGCGGTGCGCCACCCGGAGGAATTCCCCGTGGAGGTGAACCGCGCGCCGTATGAGAAATTATTGCGCGTGCCGGGCATCGGCGTGGTGAGTGCAAAGCGCATCATCCGCGCCAGACGGCAAGCAAAGCTCGACCACGAGGGGCTGAAAAAGCTCGGTGTCGTCTTAAAGCGTGCTTCGTATTTTATCACCTGCAACGGCAAAATGCAGTGCCGTTTGCGCACAGACGAACCGGCGGTTTTGGCGGGCATTCTGCGCGACCGCGGGCTGCCGCAAGGCGGCATACAGCCCGAAATTCCCGAGCAGCTTTCATTATTCAACCCCACAAAGGAGGACGCGGTAAAATGTCTGACCGGACAACTGTAATGTATTACTACGACGGCACATATAACGGCTTTCTTTCCTGTGTGTTCGAGAGCTTTGCGGAAAAAGAAACGCCTGCCGCGATTTTGCCCGTTGATGAAGCAGACCAGACGTGTTTATTCGGCGCGAAGTATATCGAGACCGACCTGCGCCGTGCCGAGCGTGTGCGCGTGTCGATTCCGAAGAAAATGGGCATGGAGGCGCAGGATCTTTTGGAGCGCGCGTTTTTCACCTGTATGCCCGAAAAGGAACTGCGTATGCTGGAATTCATGCGGTTGGGGTACAAGGTCGGGCGCGGCGTGTGCGGGCGGCTGACCGAGCCTGCCGTCGATAAGATCACGAAAGCGGTGCAGTTCCTTGAGCGGGAAGCGCACTTGTACCTCGGTTTTCTGCGCTTTGCGGAGTACGGCGACGTTCTTATCGCGCAGATTGAGCCGAAGAACAGCGTTTTACCCGTTATCGCGCCGCATTTTATCAACCGTTTTTCCGGTGAAGATTTCATGATCTTCGACCGCACGCATAAGCTTGCTTTATTATATAAAGACGGCGCGACGGAATTTTTGCAGGCGGAGCACATCGAGCTGCCGCCGGAATCGCCGGAGGAGGAGAAATTCCGCGCCATGTGGCGCACGTTCTACGACACCGTGGGCATTGAGGGCAGACGGAACGACCTGTGCCGCCGCACCCACATGCCAAAGCGCTACTGGAACCGTATGACGGAGATGCGGGATAAGGTTTGAGATAAAATGAGAATGAAAAAAGGACGGCTTCCGGGGAAGCTGTCCTTTTGAAGTTTTACTAAAATTACGTTCGCGGGGTTTGGCAGACGATGTCCACAAAAAGGCGGCCGTCGGGGAGAAAGCTGACGCCGAGTGACGCGTCGCAATTTTCGGACACCGACCAGTATTCGTTGTAGACCTCGCCGGAACCGACGGCGTCGGTGCTCAGGCGGTCGAGGTGCGTGGAGATGCGGTTTTCAAGGCCGGGGTAGGTGGTCGGCTCGCCGTACTGCGCGGTGAGGGTGTTGAGGAGCTTTTCGGGCAGCTTGCAGTCCGCATCGGTCGGGTTTTCGACGAATAGGACCCTGCGGTAGCCGTAAAGCGTATCGGTGTTGAGATCGAAAAGCAGGTAGACCGAAAATCACGGTTTTCGAGCGTTTCGGTCCGGTCTAAAACGTAGGCGTTGGCATAAAGGTCGTCTTCCTTGTAGGTGAGGTTTTCCGCATCGAGTGCTGCGAGCACTTCATCCTTCGTTTCGCCGAACATGGCGGGGTAATCGAGCGCTTTGGCGCCTTTTTCCGCCGAGCAGGCGGTGAATCCGAGCAGAAGCAGGAGCAACAGAAAAACGGGGAATGCGCGGTTTGCGGCATAGTACGCAAAATGAGAAAGCGAGCGTTTTTTCATGGTATGACCTCCTGTTCAGGACGATGTTTTTTATCTTGATTATAGGAAACGTGCGGAGAAAAATCAATCGTCAAAGAAGATAAAAACGAGGGGCGTTTGTTGGGTGAAATGACGGGCTGCGGTGAACGTGCGTCAATCCCCAATCGTAATAAACTGCGTATGCTCCGGCAGATTTTGAACTTCGGTTTTCAAAAACGCCGGTCTTAAATCGATATACGGCAGCTCTTCAAACGGGAACCACGCGAAGTGGACGCTCGGTTCATTCGGGCTGTCGAAACGGTCGCCGCGAGTGATGAGATCGGTGCCGGAAGCGTCTACGGTGAAGTAGGTACAAAGCTCGTGGTAACGCTGCTTTTTGCCTGTCGGGGTGAAGAAGCTTTGGGCAATCCACACGGCGCGCTCCGGCGCGACGGTGACACCCAACTCTTCTTTTAACTCGCGCGTGAGGGCGTCCTCGGCCTTTTCACGCATGGTGACGCGGCCGCCGGGGAGGTAGTAGTGCTCTGTGCTGTCGTCTTTTGTGACGAGCAGCTTGCCGTTCTGCACGATGATGGCGGCGGTGCGGAAGTTGAACACGCCTTTATCCGTGGAGAATGAGATGTTCGGGTTATACGAGGCAAATTCCTTTGCGAGCCTTACGGCGAGCGCGACGATGTTCTCGTTCGCGCGGGATTTGTCGAATGTGCGGCAGCTTTCGCGCATGCGGCGCAGACGCTCTTTATGCTCGATGAGTGAGGACACGACGGCGGAGAAATTCTCCTTTGTGATGCGCACGCCCATATCGTGCGTTTGCAGGAAGTTGGCGTTATCTTCCTCCTGACCGGGAATGGCGTCGAACACGGCGAGCGGCAGGTTGCATGCGAGCGCTTCCGAGACGGTGAGGCCGCCCGGCTTTGTGATGATGAGGTCGGACGCGTGCATAAAGCGCTCTACTTCCGTTGTGAACTGGATAAGCTTTGTCTTTTTCGACGAGTTCGGAATTTCGCTTTCAAAGAGCTTATAGAGCTTTTTGTTATTGCCCGTGATGATGATGATCTGTAAATCGAGCGGGGAGGAGCACAGGCCGCGGTAGAGGTCTACGATGTTGGAGACGCCCATGCTGCCGGCCATGAAGAGCACGGTGGGCACTTCCGGCTCGAGGTCCATTTCGGTGAGGAGCTTCGCCTGGTCTTCCTTGTCGAAGAAGACGTCGTGTACCGGGATGCCGTAGGGGTAGATGTGTTCTTTCGGAATGCCGAGACGGCGCAGGTCGTTCACCATGTCATCGCAGGCGACGACGTAAGCGTCGACATTCGGGGCGATCCACGCCTTGTGCACGCCGTAGTCAGTCATGAGGCAGATAAGCGGGCAGGTGATGCGGCGGCGCTCCTTTAAACCGGAGATCATCTCTGTTGCGAACGGGTGCACGCTGATGATGACGTCCGGCGCGACCTCCGCTAAACGCGGATAGAGCTGGAGCGCCAGAAGCTCCGTTGTGCGGGGGACGAAATCCGCAAGGGGATTATCTTTATTTGTCGTTTTGTAGAGACGGCCGAAGAGAGACGGGGTCTTCTTTGCCATAAAGAGGTAGCTGTCGCAAATGGTTTTGTCGAGCAGCTTGCCGATGCTTTTTAAGAAGTCCATTTGAATGACTTCGTGGGTGGTGGTTTCGCGTATGTATTTTTCAAGTGCCGCAGCCGCGCGCAGGTGGCCGCCGCCGGTGGCACAGGTGAGAATCAAAATGCGCATGATACCGCTCCTTTTCAATAGCCTTTTCATCGGGTGTGTCTGAAAAATCAAAACTTATAATCAGATATTCCCTGTCCTTTGCTTCAGTTTATCACATTTTTTTGTGAATTTCCATATATTGTGCGGAAATTAAGAAATCAAATCCGAAAAAAGAGTGAAATTTGCGGAAAATTTGCATTTTTCTGGAGACTTTTTTGCGGCTTTGCGGTATACTTAAAGTAAGCGGAGAACCTACATGCGTTCAAAAACTTTTAAGACATATTTAAACGTATGTCTTTACAAGAAAAGATGCGGCAGGTATAATATTCTCAGCCGGTATTTTGCCGGCGAAAAGGAGAGAATATCTGCAAAAAAGTAAGTCGGTACGATACAGAAAAGCGGCTGTGAGAAGCTGCCGGGATTTTCAGAAAGGCGATCTCATGTATAGACATAAAACGAAAAAATATCGCGCGGCGGCGGTCGGCGCAGTTTTAGCGGCTGTCTTGATGCTGGGCTTTGCGGGCTGCGATAAGCTGCCGACGTCTTCCGACTCTGCGGCGACGGCGGCGCCGACGCCTACCCCGGAGCCGGAAGACCTGACCGTGTTTGCGGAAGGTACCACGATGGACGGCATCGACATTTCCGGCATGAAGCTCGCGGAAGCCGAAAAGGTGTGCAGAGCAGCGGCGTTAAAGCCGTATGCGAATATTAACGTCACGGTGAAAAGCGGCGATACCGAAATGACCGCAAAGGGCAGCGAGCTGACCGTTGTGGATACGCTGGATATTACGCTGACGCGGCTTTTGAAATCGAGAAAAGCGGGCGACTACGAAATGACGTACTGCCTGACGCTCAAGAATTTTGAAAATGAATTAAAGCAAAGACTCGGCGATTTCGTCGTGCAGGCTAAGGACGCGACCGTGGGCTCTTATGACTTTGACGCGGGCGACTTTAAGTTTGAAGATGCCGTAAACGGCAAAAAGCTGGACGTTTACGGAACGCTTGCCGCCGTGAAGGCGCAGTTCCTTAAGAAGACGAGCGGCGAAGTGGAGGCTGCTTTGCAGGAGACTGCGGCGAAAGTGACCGTGGACGACCTGAGAAAAGATTTCGGCATGATCTCCTCGTTTGAGACGGTCTCGACGAATACGGAAAACGGCAACCACAACATGGGTCTGGCGCTTTCCCGCGTGAACGGCACGGTTTTGAACCCGGGCGACACATTCTCTTATGAAAACATCGTGGGCGATTCCACAAACGCTTCCACGGGCTTTTTGCCGGCGGGCGGCCTTTCCGGCGGCGCGCTGGTGCAGATGTACGGCGGCGGCATTTGTCAGGCTTCTTCAACGATCTACGGCGCCGCGCTGCGTGCGGGTATGACAATCACGCTGCGCGACTGCCACTCTTCACCGTCTACGTACGTGCCGATCGGTCTGGACGCGACGGTGAGTTACGGCGAGATCGACTTCCAGTTCCGCAATGATCTTGACACCCCGGTGTACATTATGAGTTGGATGGACGGTGTGACGCTGCATGTGCAGTTCTACGGCAAGCACCCGAAAGAGTGGGACACGATCAATGTGTATTCCCAGACGACGAGCGAAATCCCGCCGCTGAGCACTGTGAAATACGTGGTGGACCAGAACCTTAAAAAGGGCGAAAAGGTGCTTTCCACAAGCGGCAACTGGGGCTATGAGGCGAGCGCTTGGCGCGACTTTGTGAAGGACGGAAAGGTCATCCGCACCGAGACGCTGCCTTCCTCCTACTACGGCCCAAGCGGCACCATTTACCGCATCGGCCCGGGCACGGAGACGTCTTCCCCGAGCCCGACACCTACGGCAACCCCAACGGCAGTGCCCACTGTGACCCCTGCGCCGACGGCTGCCCCGACTGCGGCGCCTACGCCGGAGCCAACCCCTACGCCGACCGCAGAACCGACTGCAGAACCGACCGCAGAGCCGACGGCGGCCCCCACAGAGGAGCCCACACCGGAGCCTGTGACGGCGGCCGAAACCGGCGAATGAGAATAAAAACAGTTTCCCCCTGCTCTTTTTTCGGCAGGGGGAATTTGTGCAAGTGAATATAATTGTGTCACCTCCGGTGACACTTGAGAGGAGCTTATTTGTGAGCATAAAAATAGACGGAATGGTGCGCGTGGCGGCGGCTACACCGCACGTGAAGGTGGCGGACTGCCCGTACAACAAAAACGAGATGGCGAAGATGATCCGCGAGGCGGCCGCAAACGGCGCTTCGGTCATCGCGTTCCCGGAGCTTGCGATGACGGGCTACACCTGTGGCGACCTGTTTAAGGACAGAAAGCTGATGGAAAGCGCGAAGGCGTGCCTGTTTGACCTCATCGAAGAGACGGAAGACCTCGATATTCTGTGCGCGGTGGGTATGCCGATCCCGTCCGGCGGGGCGCTGTATAACTGCGCGGCGGTGTTCAGCCGCGGCGTTTTTGCTGGGCCTGCCGGCAAAGCAGCATATTCCGAATTACTCCGAATTTTACGAGCTGCGCCATTTTTCCCCCGCGCCGGAAAGCGGCATGCTGCGCTATGCAGGCGACTGGTACGGCTGCCGTGACGTGGTGTTTGAGCTTGCGCCGGACGTGACCGTGGGCGTGGAGATCTGCGAGGATCTGTGGGTGCCGAATCCGCCGTCTACTACGCTGGCGCAGATGGGCGCGCACATTATCGTCAACCTGTCCGCATCGGATGAGATCATCGGCAAGGCGGGCTATCGCCGCGACCTTGTTCGTCAGCAGTCCGGACGACTGCTGTGCGCGTACCTGTATGCGGACGCCGGCTTCGGCGAGTCCACGCAGGACCTTGTTTTCGCGGGTCACGACCTTATCGCGGAGAACGGTGCGCTGCTGGCTGAGAGCAAGATGTTCTCGCAGGGCATCATTTACGCGGATATCGACCTCCAGCGTCTGGCGCATGAGCGTCAGCGCATGAACACATTCGAGTCTATCGAGGGCAGCGTGTTCTCGTTCTCGCTCGAGCCGGTGGAGAACGATCTGGTCGACCGTACATTCCCGCGCACGCCATTCGTTCCGGCGAACAAGGCGCTCCGCGACGAGCGCTGCGAGGAGATCCGTGACGCTGCACGGCTAACCGGTCTGGCAACTCGTCTGCGCCATACGCACGCCAAGACGGCAGTTCGCGG
>ENA-OQNA01000405-OQNA01000405.1-human-gut-metagenome-genome-assembly--contig:-NODE-405-length-11378-cov-6.763221_pt1 | contig 11378 bp, 9 predicted proteins | sample MGYA00242625_ERZ504872 | MGnify/ENA primary metagenome ERZ504872 (study PRJEB26092, sample SAMD00036425) | human gut metagenome | host: Homo sapiens | study: EMG produced TPA metagenomics assembly of...
TGTTACCATGGGGCGTTATGAGCGAAGAAAACTATATGCGAATCATTGACCTGCGTGGCAAGAAGCTGACCCGAGCTGAAATGCTGGAGGCTATGCCTCGCGCCGAGATGGGCACCAACGAGGCCACTGAGCTCGTACAGCCGATCCTCGATGATGTGAAGGCCCGCGGCGCTGCGGCCCTGCGCGACTTCGCGGAGAAGTTCGACCATATCCGTCCCGAGCATCTGCGTGTGCCGGTCGAGGCCATGAAGGCCGCCGTCGACGAGCTCGATCCGGAAGTGCGCGCCGCCATCGAGGAATCCGTGCGCCGTTGCCGCGCCGTATCCGCATCCCAGGTGCCGGCCCCGTTCCACACCGATCTGGCCGAAGGCGCGCGCGTCGCCGAACGTTGGATTCCGGTGCAGCGCGTCGGCCTGTACGTGCCGGGAGGCAAGGCCGTCTACCCGAGCTCCGTCATCATGAACGTGGTGCCGGCGCAGGCCGCAGGCGTCGAATCGCTGGCCATCGCCACCCCGCCGAGCCGCAGCAACTCCGACGGCCTGCCGGACAAGACCATCCTCGCCACCTGCGCCATCCTCGGCGTGGACGAGGTGTACGCGGTCGGCGGCGCTCAGGCCATCGCCATGTTCGCATACGGCGCCAAGGGCTCCGAACCGCAGGACGGCGAGATTCTGTGCGATCCGGTGGACAAGATCACCGGCCCGGGCAACATCTTCGTCGCTACCGCCAAGCGCATGGTCTCCGGCATCGTCGGCATCGACGCCGTCGCCGGTCCGACCGAAATCGCCATCATCGCCGACAAGGGCGCCAACCCAAGCTGGCTCGCCGCCGATCTGATCGGCCAGGCTGAACATGACGAGCTCGCCGGTTCCGTGCTTATCACCGACAGCGAAGACATCGCCGACAAGGTGCAGGAAAGCCTCAAGTACCGCGTGCCTCGCACCGAGCACGCCGAGCGCGTCAACACGTCGCTGCGCGGCCGCCAGTCCGGCATCATCCTCACAGACGGCATCGAACAGTCCATCGACGCGGCCAACGCGTACGCGGCCGAACACCTTGAAGTGCAGACCGCTGATCCGGATGCCGTGATCGCCAAGATTCGCAACGCCGGTGCCATCTTCCGTGGCCCGTACTCTCCGGTGCCGCTGGGCGACTACATGTCCGGCTCCAACCACGTGCTGCCGACCTCCGGCACCGCGCGCTTCGCCGCCGGCCTCGGCGTGCACACCTTCATGAAGCCGGTCGAAGTCATCGAATACGACGAGCAGGGATTGAAGACCCTCGCCGCCCGTGTGAACGCCTTCGCCGTCTCCGAAGATCTGCCGGCACACGGCGAATGCGTGCTGAGCCGCTTCATTGACGACCCGTACAACAAGGCGACCATCAAGGAACAGGAAGAGCAGGCCGGCCTCCGATGAGCGAGACTTCCAGCAACGCGATTCCGGCATATCTGCCGCTGCGCAACGACCTGATCGGCGAAGAACCGTACGGCGCGCCGCAGCTCGACGTGCCGGTGTGCCTCAACGTCAACGAGAATCCGTACGCGCCCGAACCGGCCGTGGTGGAAACCATCGCCCAGCGTGTCAAGGAGATCGCCCCGACGCTCAACCGTTATCCGGACCGCGAGCACATCGAACTGCGCAAGGCGTTCTCCACATATCTGGAACGCGAATCGGGCGTGAAGCTCAGCGTCGACCAGTTGTGGGGCGCCAACGGCTCCAACGAAATCATGCTGCAGCTGTTCCAGGCGTTCGGCGGCCCTGGCCGCATCGCGCTCGGCTGCGATCCGACGTACTCCATGTATCCGGAATACGCGCGCGACACGTTCACCACGTGGAAGCTTGCGCACCGCAACGCCGACTTCACGCTTGACGTGGACGCCACCATCAAGGCGATCGAAGACGTCAAGCCGGCCATGATCGTGCTCACCAGTCCGAACAATCCGACCGGCACCCCGCTCAAGCCGGAAAATCTGAAGCGCGTGCTCGAAGCCGCCCGTACCGCCGAAGTGGCAGGCGCCGCCGAAGGCGTGCATCCGGTGGTCGTGGTGGACGAGGCGTACATCGAATTCCGAGATCCGGGCACGCCCACCGCGCTGGAACTCATCGGCGAATACGAAAACCTCGCCGTCAGCCGCACCATGAGCAAGGCGTTTGCCTTCGCCGGCGCACGCGTCGGCTACCTGGCCGCCAACAAGGGCATCATCGACTGCGTGCGCATCGTGCGCATGCCGTACCACCTGTCCGCCGTCACCCAGGCCGCCGCCCTCGCCGCGTTCGAACACACCGATGAACAGCTGAGCCGCGTGGCGCACCTGCGCGAAACCCGCAACGCCACCTCCGCATGGCTCAAGGAGCAGACCTACAAGGGCCAGCCGCTCGAAGTGGCCGAAACCCAGTCGAACTTCATTCTCTTCGGCGGCCATTTCGACGACCGCGACCGCATCTTCGACGAACTGTTGAAGCGCGGCGTGCTCATCCGCGTCGTCGGTCCGGAAGGCTGGATGCGAGTGTGCATGGGCACCGACGAGGAAATGGCACGGTTCCGTGAGGCGTTGGTCGAAGTGCTGCGCATCGTGGAACAGGGCTGAACAAGCCGGAACGCAAGCTGGGATACTGTCCGGAACGGAAGTTCGTGACAGTATCCGGCAATAAGCTTGAAACAGAACAGAATCGCGGTGGCTGCGGAAGACGCAACCACCGCAATCGCAATATCGTAGCTGTAATATCGCAACTGCAACATCGCAAAAGGAGTCGCAACATGGCACGTACTGCAACCATCGTTCGTGAAACCAGCGAATCCAAGGTGGAGCTGAGTCTCAACCTCGACGGAACCGGCAAAACCGACATCGACACATCCGTGCCGTTCTACAATCACATGATGACGGCGCTCGGCAAGCATTCGCTGATCGACCTGAAAATCAAAGCCACCGGGGACACCGACATCGACGCGCACCACACCGTCGAAGACATCGCCATCGTATTCGGCGAGGCTCTGAAGCAGGCCCTCGGAGACAAGCGTGGCATCCGCCGTTTCGCCGACGCCACCGTGCCGCTCGACGAGGCACTCGCCAAAGCCGTCGTCGACATTTCCGGCCGCCCGTACTGCGTGTGCACCGGAGAGCCGGAAGGCTTCGAATACTGCATGATTGGCGGGCATTTTACCGGTTCGCTCGTTCGCCACGTCATGGAATCCATCGCCATGCATGCCGGCATCTGCCTGCACCTGCACGTGATTTCCGGCCGCGACCCGCACCACATCGCCGAAGCCGAATTCAAGGCTTTGGCCCGCGCATTGCGTTTCGCCATCGAACCCGATCCGCGCGTCGACGGCATTCCCAGCACGAAGGGCGCGCTGTGATGTCCGACGACAAGGACGATTTGAACGGTTTCGACGGCTTGGGGAAGACCAACGACGACGGCATGCATTTCAGCGAAGAGGAGCTGGAAGCGGCCATGGCCGGCTTCGAAAAGGAATTCCAGGACGAGGAAGCTGCCCAACAGAACGATGCTCCCGCGCAGGTGCCATTCGATCAGCCGGATGAGACGGTTAATTCCGATGCGTCTTCCGACGAATCGCAGGACGGCCTGCAATCGAAGGAAGCCGACGCGGTACTGTCCGAAGCCGAGAACTCGCTGTCATTCGACGACGAGTTGCAGGGACTGCTGGGCAACCGTGCGAAAGTCGCGGTGATCATCACCCGACTTGCCTCCGCACGCCTGTTCGCCGCGTTCTGCCAACTGTCCGACATCTCCGCGCAATGCCTCGCCTCACCGCAAGGCGCGGTCGCTGTATTACGCAATCTCGACGGCGATGGCCCGGAAGCGGCCATCAAAGATCTGACCACCGTGGTCTCCGGCATGCCTGCCGTCCTCGCGATCAACCGTGCGGACAAGCTCGAGGCGACGATGTACCTGCAAGGCAAGGTCGGCCAGACGTTCGCGCCACCGGTGCTGCTCACCTCCACCGCGCCGTTCGTCGAAGACCTGCTGCTGGGCATCACCGACGTTCAGGGGGTGCGTGATTCCGGCGTGGAAACCGTCGATTCCGCAAGCCTGACCCGTGATGACGCCATGAAGATCCTCGCCGAGCACACGCGATTCGGTCGTGGTTCGTCAAGCATCGAATAAGTTTTTCCCCGAAGGATGGATTCTTCGGCAAGCAAAAGAAGGAGAGCGCCCATGACTTCCGTGGTGGTGTTCGATTACGGTTTCGGCAACGTGCGTTCCATGGTGCGCGCGCTGGCCAATCTCGACCTCGACGTGACCCTCACGTCCGACCATCGTCAGGCTCTGGAAGCCGACGGACTGGTGGTGCCGGGTGTGGGCGCGTTCGGCGCATGCATGGAAGGACTGAAAAGCGTCGGCGGAGACAGGGTCATCAAAGACCGTCTGCGCGCCGGCCGCCCGGTGCTCGGCGTCTGCGTGGGCGAGCAGATCATGTTCGAACGTGGCATGGAACATGGCGACGGCACGCCCGGTCTCGGTCTGATCAAGGGCGATGTCGAGCTGCTCGACGCCGACGTGGTGCCGCACATGGGTTGGGACACCGTCGAAGCGCCGGAAGGTTCCGTGCTGCTCAAGGGCGTGGAGAACGAACGATTCTATTTCGTGCACTCCTTTGCCGCGATGAGCGCTTCGCCTGCCGACACCTCCGCCGACCAGCTGGACTTCGGCGACGCGGAAGAGCATGTGACGTGGTGCACCTACGGGCGCAGCCGATTCGTGGCCGCCTACGAACGTGGACCGTTGTTCGCCACGCAGTTCCATCCGGAGAAATCCGCCGAAGCCGGCGCGCAGCTGCTGCGTAACTGGGTTGCGACGTTCTGAACGCGGATTCGCGCAAGGCAATCGCAAAATCGCAAAATCGTAAATTCAAATCGGTAATCGCAAGATCCGTTGAACGGCCGAAAACCGTTCAACGCAACGAAAGGTATGACATGTCTTTGACGCTGCTTCCCGCCGTCGACGTCCGTGATGGCAAGGCCGTGCGCCTGCGCCAAGGCGAATCCGGCTCCGAAACCGACTACGGCTCCCCGCTGGAAGCCGCCCGCACGTGGGTGGAATCGGGTGCGGAATGGATCCACCTCGTCGATCTCGACGCCGCATTCGGCACCGGCAACAACCGTGACCAGCTGCGCGCCATCGTCAAGGAACTGGGCGACAAGGTCAACATCGAAATGTCCGGCGGCGTGCGCGACGACGCCTCGCTCGACGCGGCGCTCGAAGCCGGCGCGGCCCGCGTGAACATCGGCACCGCGGCTCTGGAGAACCCCGACTGGACCGCTTCCGTCATCAAGAAGTACGGCGACCGTGTGGCCGTCGGCCTTGACGTGCGCGGCCACACCCTCGCGGCCCGCGGCTGGGTGAAGGAAGGTGGCGACCTGTTCGAGACCATGAAGTTCCTCGACTCCGTCGGCTGCTCCCGTTACGTGGTCACCGACGTGGCACGCGACGGCATGATGAGCGGCCCGAACATCGAGCTGCTGCGCGAAGTGGCGTCCCGCACCGACGCGAAGGTCACCGCATCCGGTGGCATCTCCAAGCTCGACGACCTGCGCAACATCAAGGAGCTCGCCGAACTGGGCGTGGACGCCGCGATTCTCGGCAAATCGCTGTACGCGCGCGCCTTCACGCTGGAGGAAGCCCTCGAAGTCGCACGCTGACATGTCGCGACACGGCATGTGTTAACGACGTTCGTAACATGCGCATGGAACGATTGGACACTATGGATAAACAGCAAGAGTTTGCTTTGCGCACGGTCGAGGAACGCGACGTGCGCTTCATTCGTCTATGGTTCACGGATGTGTTGGGAACACTGAAGTCCGTGGCCATCGCGCCGGCGGAACTGGAAGCCGCATTCGAGGAAGGGCTCGGATTCGACGGTTCCGCCGTGGAAGGCCTCACCCGCGTGTCCGAAGACGATATGATCGTCAAGCCCGATCCGTCGACGTTCCAGATTCTTCCGTGGCGCGGAGGCCCGCAGGGCACCGCGCGCATGTTCTGCGACGTGCTCACGCCTGATGGTGAGCCGTCCTTGGGTGACCCGCGCCACGTGCTCAAGCAAGCGCTGGCCAAGGCCAAGGAGAAGGGTTTCACCTTCTACGTGCATCCGGAGATTGAATTCTATCTGTTTGAAAAGCAGGATGACTGGGCGCAGACTCCGAAGCCGATCGATGAGGGCGGCTACTTCGACCATGTGCCGCGCAGCCCCGGCATGGACTTCCGCCGCGCCACCGTCAACATGCTCGAGCAGATGGGCATCTCGGTGGAGTACTCGCACCACGAGGCGGGGCCAGGCCAGAACGAGATCGATCTGCGATATGCGGACGCGCTCACCACGGCCGACAACATCATGACCTTCCGCACCGTCGTCAAGGAGATTTCGCTGGAGCGAGGCATCCATGCCAGCTTCATGCCGAAGCCTCTCGCTGACGCTCCGGGCTCCGGCATGCACACGCACTTGAGCCTGTTCGAAGGTGACGCCAACGCGTTCTACGAGGCCGGGCAGGAATTCAACATGTCCGTCACCGCACGACAGTTCGCGGCCGGCATCCTGTACCACGCGGCCGAGATCTGCGCGGTCACCGACCAGTACGTCAACTCCTACAAGAGGCTGTGGGGCGGTGCCGAGGCGCCGAGCTATATCTGCTGGGGCCACAACAATCGCTCCGCGTTGCTGCGCATCCCGCAGTACAAGCCCGGCAAAGGCAATTCCGCACGTATGGAATTCCGCGCACTCGACCCGGTCGCCAATCCGTACCTCGCGTATTCCGTGCTGCTCGCAGCCGGTCTCGACGGCATCGACAAGCAAATGCAGCTGGGCGAGCCCACCAGCGACGACGTGTGGGAGCTCACCGACGCCGAGCGTCAGGCCATGGGCATCCAGCCGTTGCCGGAATCGCTTGATGAGGCGCTGAAGATCATGGAGAAATCCGATTTCGTCGCGAGCGTCCTCGGCGAGCACGCGTTCGAATACTTCCTGCGCAACAAGCGTCAGGAGTGGAACGAGTATCGTCGACAGGTCACGCCGTTCGAACTGAAGAAGTATCTGCCGAAGCTGTGATTGCGTAATCGCAGGTTAGTGCATAAACGACATCGAAGGGGCCGTCATCCGGGTTGATTTCCAGATGACGGCCCCTTCGGTGTCGTTTATGCGGAGCTGGGATTAGGCTTCTTGTTGAGATGGAAGCCGCGTCGACTACACCACAGTGCCACTGCTGGGTTCGAAATCCTTCTCGAACAGTACGGTGTCATCGCCTTCAATGGTGAGCTTCACAGAGGTCCGCTCATCATCCAGCTCATAAGCGTAGATAGAGGTGGCCAGCACATCCGCTTGGGCTCTGAGAATCAAGCCAGAGTCGTCGCCGTACAGATAATCCTGGTCAAGCGTCTCGGTTCCCTGTCGTGCATTGACGCTCGCATGGTATGAGAATGTTTCATACGTGGAAGTGTTCTCAAGGTACCAGGAAATGCGGGCCACCATAAGTGGTTCGTCTTCATCATTCTGCTGTATCTCAAGAGAGTCCAATCGGAAATGAAGTATGGTACCGTTCAATTCTTCAACGCGTCCGTCTTCGACGAACGCCGCTTTATCGACCTTCGGTGCTTCCGGCACGTCGGAATAGTCGATTCTGGTCAGTGTCTCGTTGCTGCCATCGAAGGCGAACGCGGAACGAACCAGATTCTTGTGTCTGAAATTGCTTACCTGCATGGCGATGGGAGTCTGCATGTCGGAAAGTACATGATAGCTGACTTTTTCGGATGTTTCACCTGATTTGATTTTCTTGCTGGCCAGATCAAGATTCCCGTTGTATCCCGTCACCACCGCTTTTCGTAACTCTATGCCGTTCTGTGTGACGATGGAATCGGCCACGGCGTTGGGGTAAATCGCGCGCCGGCTCAGATTCCTGCATCCATAGGTCACTTTCACCGTCGGCTGTCCGTTGATGTCAGTTGGTCCGACTTCCATGTTCTTGATGGTGACGGTGAGCGCCATCCCACCGTATGAGTACAGATTGCCGCTGGTTTCGTTGATGGTCTTCTGTTCGGAGAGCTGCTCATATTTTTCGGTGTTCGGATCAAGTCTGTCCGCTATTGAGTCCAGTCCGCCGTGGCTGACGATTGTGCCGACGAGGTTCATCGCGATGATCGTCAGCACTGCGATGGCGATGATGATTATCGGTATTCTTGATTTTTCTTGTGCGTGTCGTTCGGCTGATTGGTGTCTGTCGGTTGACGAGCGCCTGTTGTGGTGTGTGACGGGGCTCCGTGTGGGGGTGTGGGGGTGCGTTGGGGTGTCTGCTGTTGTTTGGCGTAGCGCTGCTGTTCGTATGCTTCGCGTTGTGCATGCTCGCGGTCCACGTTGCTGGATAGTTTTTCGGCGTTTTTGCCGGGGTCGATGTAATCGGCTCCCTTGAATGGGTCGATGTAGTTGTCATTGTTGAGCAGGCCCATGAGGCTCCTTCGGTTCATTCCTTCCTAGAGGTATTCTACCGGAATTTTTCCGAAATATCAGTCTCGTGGATTGCCGAACATCGAATTGTAGATGATCGCGAAATTGCGGTTGCCGTACGTCGAGCACGCGTCGCCTTCGCCTGCGCCGGCCTTCAGCGCGGCCTCGTTCGGCTGGTAGGGCGTGTAGATGTACAGCAGCGCGGTCGCCTTGTTCTCGATGTAGACGTCGCTGCCGCCGCAGCCTGCGTTCGGATTGTATCGTACGTAGTTGAGAGCGCCGGCATGGTACGCGTATTGCGATTCGTGGCGCACGTAGTACTGGTATCGCTTCGCCGCCCCGTACACCTGGTTGAAGAATCCGGCGTATTTCGCATCGCAGTTCGCGTCGTCCGGACAGCTCAGGCCCATTGCAGATTTGAATTGAAAATCGCTTGGATCGGTGGCGGTGAGCAGATGCTGCTCCTTCTGCAGTACGGTGAGCAGCACCTTCTGGCTGATGCCGCATGCGTTGCCCGCCTTATAGATGATGGCTGCCGCGCTTTCGTTCTGTCCGCCCTTATACGCTTGGCAATATTCGTCCGCCGCTTGCGATTGCGTGGTGAACGTCATGGTCTTCAGACACTTGTCGCCGGTGCACGTCGCGCCCTGCTGGTCGAGGATGGTCTGCACCTGCCGCTCGCTTAACGCGTTGCCGTTGAAGAACGCGCCGTCGGATATGATGTTGCCCGGGTTGAAATCGTACAGCGATCGCATCTCGCTCTGCGCCGCTTTCGCCTCACTGACCTGCACACGCCAGCCGACAAAGCGGATTAGGCCCGCAATGATGGCTATCGCCGCGACCGTCGCCACCAATGTAGTGGCGATCATGCCGATGCGTTGCTTGAGGCTCGCCTTGTTCCATGTATTGCGCAGTTTTCTGCGCAGATTCTTTGGAACAAGGGATTTGCGGTTGCCCGTCTTGCGATTGCTTGTTTTGCGGTTGCGTGACCTGTTTCCGCCGGTTTTCCCGCCGCTGTTTCCGCTCCGATTGGTTTTGCGTGTCATCTTGCGTGTCATCGGTACCGTATTGTATCGCGCGCGGTTTATCCTTTCCTGAAGAAAGTAAATCGTCAATCGATTGACGTAAGCGATGCTAAACAAATCGAAATATCGGGAAACGAATAGGGGAATGCGAACGGAAGCGGAGAGCGGAAAAGTGCGAATCGACAAGGAACGGTTCTTCAATCTGCCGGTGGTGATTCTCATCGCATCGAGTTTCATGCTTGGCATGAGTGAATTCATCGTGGTGGGCATCCTGCCCGACATCGCAGCCGATCTGAAGATATCGGAGGTGACGGTCGGCAATCTGGTGTCCCTGTTCGCCTTCGTGTATGCGCCCGTCACCCCGCTCGGATCCGCGCTGTCGGCACGGTTCCCGCGATTCGCTACGCATCTGACGCTGATCGGCATATTCCTCGCAGGCAACATCCTATGCGCGTTCGCGCCCAACTACGCGGTTCTGGTGGTGGCGCGCATCATGATCGCCTTGGTATCCGGAACGTTGGTGGCTGTGGCTATGACGTACGCGCCCGATGTGACAACGGACAGATTCCGTACGAAATTCATCGCATGGGTGTTCTCCGGCTTCTCCATCGCATCCGTGGTGGGCGTGCCGGTCGGCACATGGGTGGCCAACACGTTCGGTTGGCGTTGGGCGTTCCATATGATCAATGTGCTCACCATCGTTCTCATCATCGGCATGGTCATGGTGCTGCCGCGCAACAGCCACATCGTGAAGATCGGATTCCTGCCGCAGTTCCGCCTGTCTTCGACCGCCGCATCCAGTTGGGCGTGCTCGACGTGGTGTGCGGCGCGGCCGCCAGCTACGTGTTCTACACATACCTGACTCCGATCATGCGCGATGAAGTGCATGTGCCTGAACAGTACTTGAGTGTCGGACTGGTGATCTTCGGCGCGGCCTGCCTGTGGAGCAACCTGTATGGCGGCAAGCTCGCGGACCGGGGCAGGGGAGTGGAGCCGCTGACGCACATCCGTCCCATCTACTGCGCCCATGCGGTGCTCATGGCGTCGCTTGTCGTGGCGCATTGGGTACCGGTATACGGCGCGCTGCTGCTGGTGGTGCTCGGCATGTTCATGTACCTGCAAAATTCCGCGTCCCAAGTGCTGTATATGGACGTCGCCTCGCAGTCGCATCCCGGATCGTTGAACCTGGCCGCGTCGCTCAACTCCATGTCGTTCAACATCGGCATCGCGATCGGTTCCGCGGTCGGAGGTCTAATCAACGGCCATTTCGGACTGATGTGGCTCGGCCCCGTCGGCGCGCTGTTCCTGGTATGCGCCATCGCCATCACCACGTTCCTGCGCCCGTTCGTCGCGCAGGAACGAGACTTCTATGCTGATATATGACGGGGAACACGGTGGTCAGCCGAGCGGCTTCCACTGATCGGTGTCATTGACGTCCCCGAACGACGCGCCGTTCGCCACCCAACAGCTTTGCATTTCCGCGTTTGAGAAATCCACTGTGGTGGGCTGGTTTTTGGCGTGCGCGTCCAAATCCTTCTTGTACGCTTCCTTGTCGTAGTTTTTCGGCACGATACCGGCCTTATGCAGGCAATCGACCATGGCCTGGTCGCCATCGGAAAGCATGCCGGGATTGCCGATCTGCATCTGGTATACACCGGTCACCGCAATGACTTCAGTGTTATAGCATTTGTTCTCATCCTCGTTGAACTTCTTGCGCTGTTGGTCGCTCATGCCGGTGGTATCCCGCATGGCGATCATGTACAGGCCATTGGAGAACTGCCTGAGCACCGGTGTCGTATACCCATAGCCGGTCACGCACTGCTTGTAATTCGACCAGGCAAGCTCGTAATCCGGTTTCGATACGCTTCCCGACTTCCTGGAACGTTTCAGAATCGTCTT
>ENA-OQNA01000407-OQNA01000407.1-human-gut-metagenome-genome-assembly--contig:-NODE-407-length-11324-cov-4.450121_pt1 | contig 11324 bp, 8 predicted proteins | sample MGYA00242625_ERZ504872 | MGnify/ENA primary metagenome ERZ504872 (study PRJEB26092, sample SAMD00036425) | human gut metagenome | host: Homo sapiens | study: EMG produced TPA metagenomics assembly of...
GACAATGTCGGGTCCCCATTGAGCAGCCGGGATACCGTGGCCTGCGAGAAGCCTGATTTCTGTGCGATTTCCTTCATCGTGACCATAGTTGAGCCTTCCACGCCTCAGTACGTAACAATACGCAGTATTTCAGTAAATTACTTTACTACATAGTGTAACTCACGTCATCCCGCTGTCTATTGAGAAGTGCAACGCCCTTGTTCGTTGGTTAATTCCAGCAGTTCGTCGACGAGTGCCTCGGGGATTGTTCATATACGCGGCCCCCAATGCAATGGCCTCAACCAGCACGAATATGACGTGCGGGTTGAGGCCATTGAGAGAAACTACCGAAAACCGGTCAGGACACAAATAGCTCACGAATCTGGGCGGCGGAACCGTAAGACGCTTGGGCACCCAGACCGGTAGCCGCATATGCAGAAACGAACGAAGCCAGCTGAGCCGCTTCACGCAGCTCAAAGCCTGAGGCCAGTCCTGCCAGCACGGCACCCATGAACGAGTCGCCGCAACCGGTGGTGTCCACGGCTTCGACCCGAACCGGTGCGATGCGGGTCACCGAAGCAACAGCACATGATGCATCCAGCACCATCGAGCCATCACCGCCGAGCGTCACCAATCGACCCCGGTGAACCCCGAGCTCCCGCATACGATCGGCCGCAGCCAGCCAGTCGAATCCGGACCAGTCGCCGTCTTCGGGTTCGGCGATACCGAACATCTGCGCCATCTCATGCTCGTTGACGAGCAGGATATCGGCAAGCTGCACCAGCTCGTCCAGCAGCACCGGCGTAAACGGCGAATTGTTGAGCAGTACCGGCACACCGGCTTCATGCCCGATACGCGCAGCCGCGGTAACGGTCTCGATCGGGCTTTCCAAGCACAGGCCAAGCACATTCGCCGAAGTCAATTCACCGCGCATCGCCTCGATATAATCAACACTGACCTGCGCATTGGAGCCCGGAGAGTAGACAATCGTGTTCTCTCCGTTCGCGTCCACGGTGATGACCGTGGTACCGCTGGCCCCCGGTACATGACGCACGTGCTGGGTATCCACGCCGGCTTCTCGCAATGCACCAAGCAGGAACTCGGCATTGGCATCGGAACCCACCGCTCCAAACATGTGAACAGTGGTGCCAATACGTGCCGCAGCAGCAGCCTGGTTGCCGGATTTGCCGCCGGGCAACACTTGCAGCGGGCCGCCGGTGACAGTCTCCCCCGGTCCGGGCAGACGCTCGGTGACCACGGTGTAATCGGCATTCATCGAACCGACGACGCAAACCGTGCCTTGGATTCGATCAAGTGCCGCAAGAATGTCAGATGCTGTCATAGCATTTCCTTTCGTTGTCGTTGACGAATAGAGCCAACGATCACTCGCCGATCTTTTTGCGGATGACGAGATAGTAGATCACGCCGATAAGCGGCACACAACCGGCGATGAGCAGCAGGTTGGAGTAGCTTGCGGCGTGCTCAGCGAGCGCGGTAATACGGGTCATGAATTCGTTCAGGAAGCGAGGCACGCCAACGCTTGGTCTCCTGGTACGTGAGCAGCGTACGCAGCGTCACGTCGAGGCCGATCATGGTGGCCGGAGCACCGGATGTAATTCGCCGCTTCGGGATCCTGCGAGATATTGGCTTCGGTCCATGCATTCACGTTGCCCGGTACGGTCAGAGCACCGTCCATCAGTACGATACGGCCGATTTCGTCCTTGATTTCCGGGGCTTTCTTCAAAGCCGCAGCAATTGTTCGTCATTGGACCGGTCGGCACATAGATTAGCTCCTTGCCGTAGGTCTTGACCGCGTCGATGATGAAGTCCACTGCGGATTCGGTTTCCGGCGCACGGCTAGAATTCGGAATTTCAACATCATCGATGCCGTTGACGCCGTGGATGAAGGCGGAAATCTCGCCCACGGTGAAGGAATCGGTGGTGCTGGAATGTGGTAGACCCTGGTAAACCTCGACTTCCGGATGATCGAGCAGTTCGGTGATGGCGAGCGTGTTACGCACACCTTGGTCAATCGGCTCGTTCAAGCTTGGGGATGGCGAACGAAGCCAGCAGAGCAAGGCCCAGAAGCACGGCCGACGCGATCATTGCCGCCGAGTAACCGGCAGTGCCGCCCGAGGAGCTCGCGAATGCGTTCATCACGGCATATAGCACTGCGTAGCTCAGGCCTGCGCCGAGGTTGAACGCGCCCGCATTGAGGCCGGGCAAGTATCCTGGGTTGTCGTCCGGCGACAGCACAATACCCAAACCGTTGAGCATGATGTTCGCCGTGCCCGCGTATGCCACACCGAGCACCACCGAGATAACCAGCAAGGCCCATACGCTCGGGAAGTGTGCAACGTATACGCCGAACAGCACGCCGACCAAACTGACCAGAATGCCCACGCGGAGCATGCGATGGTAACCGAACTTGGAGGCAAGCACACCGGCGACCACGCCGAAGACCAGACCAACCAAAGCATATGGGGTCAGCGTGGCGAACGACACCACGTCGGCTCCCAATCCGGTGCCGAACTTACCGTCCTGAGCCAAGGCCGGCACAACGCCGTTCATGATGGCGAACACGCCGGTCATGGTGAGCAATGTGGTGAGCAGCAGGCCCCAGGTGCGCGGCTGCTTGAGATAGTGGGTGGTGACCATCGGTGCGGGATTGCGGTTCTCGACCTTCCAGAAGATCACGAAGGCAACCGCAGCCGCTACCACCTCGATAGCGACGAGCACCCAATTCGCGTCGCCGAGTTTCTGTATTTCATTGATGGCCAGATAGGCTGCCAGGAAGGCGATGCCAAGAACGATTGCACCGGCCCAATCCATCTTCGGGGTCTCTTTGGCCGTGCTTTCATCGGCGAACATCGACACCAGCACGATTGCGACCACGGCGACACCGACCATCACCCAGAACACGGAACGGAAGCCGAACGTGCCGGCAAGCCAGCCGCCGAGGATGGCGTCAACACCGCCAATACCGCCGTTCACCGAGGTAAGAATCGACATCAGTCGCGCATATTTGGCGTCCTCAGTCACCTTGGCGTGCAGCATGATGAGCGTCATCGGCACCACCGGTCCGCATACGCCCTGCATCACGCGACCGACCATCAGCATGGGCACATTCACGGCCAACGCCGAGATCACACAGCCGATGGCGGTGATGCTCAGCATGCCCAGCAATACTTTCTTGCGGCCTGCGAGATCGCCCAGTCGAGGCAGGAACAGTGAGAACAGCGCGCATGCGGTGAAGAAGACCGTCTGGGTGAGACTGATCTGTGAACTGCTGGTGTTCAGCTCGCGCTCCATAGTGGTAAGCGCCGGCGAAAGCATGGAAGCGTTGAGCTGAAAAGCGAAGACCGACGCCATCAGCGCAGCCATCAAAGCGACAATGGACTTGCCGCCCTCATCAAGCATTTTTTCGGATCTGACTGTCGACATGACTACTCCCTTGTCCTTTTACGCATTCTTCTTCGTCCGTCAGCCGATAGCAACGATGGCATCGACAATGAGATCCCAGAACTTATCGAAGTCGAGTTTCACCGCGACCTGCGTATGGCATTCCTCGGCGGACGGTTCCGGGCCACGCAGGTCGGCAACGGTCATGCCCAATGTCAGGTCACCGTGGATTTCGACATCCAGCGGGCAACGGCGAGTCGACACCACGCTCGGATCAATCAGATAGGCGACCGTGCAGGGATCATGCACCGGCGGATCGATGAAGTCCTGATTATCCTGATAGGTCTTGCGGAAGAAGTCCATAAGTCCGCTGGCGAAGTGTGACGAATCAGTGCCGATGGCATCAATGCGATGCTGAACCTCCGGAGTGCACAGCGCCTGATGGGTCAGATCAAGGCCAACCATGGTTAGCTTCCACGGCTCGTTGAACACGATGTGCGAGGCCTCGGGATCCACCTTGATGTTGAATTCCGCTACGGCGCTCCAATTGCCGACGTGGTATCCGCCGCCCATCAGGACGACTTCCTTGACGCGGTCTACGATGCGCGGCTCCATACGGGCGGCCATGGCGATGTTGGTCAGAGGGCCGGTCGGCACAAGCGTGATTGTTCCCGGCTCGCTGGCCATAATCGTATCGATAATCCAGTTCACGGCATGGCCGGAATCCAGAGGACGGGTGGGAACCGGCAATTCAACGCCATCCAAACCGGTCTCGCCGTGAATCGATGCGGCGACCTCCTGCTTGCGGACGAGGGGCCTATCGCAACCGGCGTGCACCGGGATGTCCGTGGCCTTCGCCATTTCCAGAACGGACCGGGCGTTGTACGTCACCTTTTCAAGGCTCTGATTGCCGCCCACCGTGGTCACACCCACTAGGTCAATTTTGGGGTTGCCTACAGCAAGCATGATGGCCATGGCATCATCATGACCGGGATCGCAATCCAGAATAATCTTTTCCATCGAAGTGCTCCTTTGCTTCCATAACAGCCGCTGGGTCATCTCTGACTTCTGATGATTTAACGTTTCGTCATCAGCTTATTTGATGATAAAACGTTAAAGCACTATTGTCAATGCCTCATCTACCTGCGTGTCAAAGGTATCCGCGCATTCCTCTCGAAGCCGCTTGAATCACACTTCCGCTGATTGATTGGCGACGGACGCGGAACTAACCTCACCCACAGATTCGCGTTTGATGAACATCGTGGGCACGGAATGCGTGATGCCGCCATCCATGGATCCCGAACGGATGAGTTGCAGCAATAGCTCCACACCCTGCTTCCCCATCAAATCCGCCTGTTGGGAAATCACGGCGATGCGCGGCGTCATCACGGTAAACGCCGAAATATCATCGAACGACACCAACGACATGCGTTCGCCAATCGCCACCCCACGGTCATGCAGCAGTCCAATCACCGTGACCGCATCCGGCGAATATGCGCACAATATTGCGCTCACCCCTGCACCCAGCAGCATCTCTACCGCAGCGGCACGCGATTCATAAGTGGAGTCGCAAGCTGCGACAACGCCATCGCCGTCAGCAAGCACATCGGCGGCAGCTTCCCGAAATGCGGTCTCTCGTTCGTCAATACTGAACGATTCGAGCGAGGGATGAGACATATAGCCCACATGTCGATGGCCCAGACGCACCAGTTCTTCAAGAGCCTCACGAATTCCCGTATATGGATCAGAAACCACAAACGGCACCGACTCGACACCGGGAACGCGACGATCAACGAACACCAACGGCAAGTCTCGTTGTATCAACGATTGCACTCCGGGGGATTTCACACCCTGCGGTACGACGATAGCCCCATCAATGCGTTGGCCCAAAAGATTCTCGATAAACACATCCTGGCGTTCCACGCTTTCCGAAGACGTGCCAATCAGAGTGGAGACCCCATGCCGGTAGAGTTCATCCTCCATCGAAGCAACCAGATCGGCGAAATACGGATTGCGCAAATCAGGAACCAGCAGGCCAACAGTCTTAGTATCCGACGAGCGCATGGAGCGAGCACGTTGATCGGGCACATACCCCATTTCCTCAACAGTTTTCAGCACCAACTGTCGCGTATCGCTAGAAAAGCGGCCTTTATTGTGAAGTATCTGGGAGACGGCAGCAGCCGACACACCGGCACGTTGAGCGACATCCTTCAACGTCACGAACGCCATAGTCCCCTCCTTGCGGCCGATACATCGTCAAAACAACAATTCAAATGTACCCTTTTCACCGCCAATATTCGCAATCCTGCGCCAGCACACGGCTCTCAACATAGAAAACCGCGCCCCCAACTACCGGATAAGAATTACTTCAACCCGATAATCGAGGTGCGGTTTTTGCAGGCGTACCGGCTACTCCAGTTCCACCGCGCCGGTGTACAGCTGGTAGTACTCGCCCTTCTGCGCGATCAGCTCGTCATGCGAACCACGCTCGATGATGTTGCCGTGGTCGAGCACCATGATCACGTCGGAGTTGCGCACGGTGGACAGGCGGTGGGCGATGACGAAGACCGTACGGCCCTTCATCAGGTTATCCATACCAGCTTGCACAACCTCTTCAGTACGCGTATCAATCGAGGACGTGGCCTCGTCAAGGATCAGCGCAGGCGGATCGGCCACCGCCGCGCGAGCGATGGAGATCAGCTGGCGCTGGCCCTGGGACAGGCCGGAACCGTCGCCTTCGAGCACCGTGTTGTATCCCCCGGGCAGCATGCGGATGAAGCTGTCCGCATTGACCAGACGCGCGGCCTCGATGCATTCCTCATCGGTGGCGTTCAGGCGGCCGTAACGGATGTTGTCCATCACGGTGCCGGTGAACAGGTTCACGTCCTGCAGCACGATGCCCAAAGACCTGCGCAGGTCAGGCTTCTTGATGTCGGCCACGGAGATACCATCATACAGAATCTGGCCTTCCTGAATGTCGTAGAACCGGTTGATGAGGTTGGTCACGGTGGTCTTGCCGGCACCGGTGGCGCCGACGAGCGCGATCTTCTGGCCGGGCTTGGCGAACCAGGTGATGCCGTGCAGCACCGGCTTGTCCGGGTTGTAGCCGAAGGTCACGTTGGTGAAGCGCACGTCGCCGCGCAGCAGGGTCAGTCGGCCGTCGGGCGAGGTGATCGCCTGCTCCTTGGCCTTCATCGCCACCTCGCGGGCCGAGCCCTTGAGCTTTTCTGCGGCCTTCAGAGACCTCGTACCGTCGTCGCCGACCTCGCGCTTCCATGCCCAGTGGCCGGTCTCGTGGTCGACTTCGGTCATGGTGCGGCCATCCTCGCCAAGTTCCACGTTCACGAGCGTCACGGTGCCCTTGTCTTCCTCGATGGGCTCATCCATCAGCTTGAAGATACGGGAGGCACCGGCGAGCGCCATCATCACCATGGTCAGCTGCTGAGAGACCTGACCGATCGGGTTGATGAACGAGCGGGATAGGGTCAGCAGGGAGACGAGCGTGCCGAGGGTGAGCGGCTTGACGCCGGTCAGACCGATGTCGTTGACGCCGGCCAGCGAGACGGCGGCGCCGACGATGGCAAGCAGGATGTAGAGCAGGTAGCCCATGTTGCCGACGACCGGCATGGTGACGTTGCCCCAGGTGTTCGCTTCGGCGGACGCCTCGAAGAGTTCCTCGTTCTTCTCGTCGAAGGTCTTCTGGGTGGCGTCTTCATGGTTGAAGACCTTGATGACCTTCTGGCCGTTGACGGATTCCTCCACGAAGGCGTTCACGTCGCCGATCCACTGCTGCTGCTTGACAAAGTAGCGGCCGGAGCGGCTCACGATCTTGCGCACGATGAAGTAGAGCAGAACGGTGAACACGATTACGAACGCGGTGAATGGAATGGACAGCCACAGCATGGACAGCAGCGCCGCGACCGCGGAGATAATCGAGGAGAACATCTGCGGGAACGACTGCGAGATGGCCTGGCGCAGCGTATCGGTGTCGTTGGTGTAGTGGCTCATGATGTCGCCGTGCTCGTGGCTGTCGAAGTAGCGGATCGGCAGCTTCTGCTGGTGGCGAACATGTCGTCACGAATCTTCTTGAGCGTGCCCTGCTCGACGGTGACGATCAGCCACTGCCACAGCCAGGACGCCACGATGCCGGCCACATACAGGCCCGCCATCAGGCTGATGGCCCGCAGCAGCGGGGCCCAGTCGGAGTTCGACTCCCCCACCATCGGCAGGATGTACGTGTCGATGAGCGACTGGAGGAACAGCGCGGAACCGGCCTGCGCGGCGGCACCGACCAAGATGCACACCACGATGGCGATGACACGCCACTTGTACTGGAAGATGTAGCTGAAGATGCGCTTGATGGTGCCAGGCTCGGCTTTGCCCATGGCGGGCTTGCGGTTCTTGAAACTCTGGTCGTTGCTCATCGTGCTTCTCCTTCCTTGGTATCGGCTGCATTGGCATCAGCTGCGCTGGTATCGGCCGTGGGCATGGTCACTGTCACCGTCACGGTTTCGGACGGCTCAGCGGTAGATGACTCAGCAGCCTGTTCGGCAGCGGCCAGTTCTTCGGGCTGGGCCTGGTTCTTGGTCTGGGATTCGTAGATGGAACGGTATTCATCGCAGGTGGCGAGCAGTTCGTCGTGTGTGCCGGACGCCATGATGCGGCCGGAATCCATCACCAGAATCATGTCGGATTCCTGCACGGAGGCCACGCGCTGGGCGATGATGATCTTCGTGGTGTCCGGAATCTCGTTGTGGAACGCGGAACGGATCAGCTTGTCCGTCTTGGTATCGACGGCGCTGGTCGAATCGTCGAGAATCAGAATCTTCGGCTTCTTCAGCAGCGCACGGGCGATGCACAGGCGCTGGCGCTGTCCGCCGGACACATTGGTACCGCCCTGCTCGATGTACGTGTCGTACTTATCGGGGAATTCCTGAACGAATCCATCGGCCTGCGCGAGCTGCGCAGCATGGCGAATCTCTTCATCGGTGGCGTTCGGGTTGCCCCACCTGAGGTTTTCGGCAATAGTGCCGGAGAACAGCACGTTCTTCTGCAACACCATGGCCACCTGATCGCGCAGCGCCTCGAGATCGTAGTCGCGTACATCCACGCCGCCGACCTTCAGCGAACCGGAGCTCACGTCGTACAGTCGCGGCACGAGCTGTACCAGAGACGACTTTGCCGAACCAGTACCGCCGACAATGCCGACGGTCATGCCGGAGCGGATCTTCAGGTTGATGTCGTCAAGCACGGGCTTTTCGGAACTGTCGGAGTAGCGGAAGGTGACATGGTCGAATTCGATGGAGCCGTCGGCCATGTCAGTCACCGGCTGTGCCGGGTTCTGCACCGTGCTTTCCTCCTGCAGCACCTGGCAGATACGCTCGGCAGAAGCCTGAGAAATAATCACCATGACGAAGATCATGGACAGCATCATCATGGCCATAAGGATCTGCATGGCGTAGGTGACCAGTGCGGTCAGGTCGCCGGTGGTCAGGCCCACGGCGGGGTTGTTGCCGGAGGCGACGATCTGCTGCGCGCCCATCCATGCGATGAGGATCATCGAACCGTAGATGCAGATCATCATCAGCGGGCTGTTGAAGCTCATGATGCGCTCAGCCTTGGTGAAGTCCTTGAAGATGCGCTGGGAGATGCGGCCGAACTTGGAGACCTCGAAGGATTCGCGGTTATAGGACTTGACCACGCGGATGCCCTGCAGGTTCTCGTCGACCACGTTGTTCAACGCATCGTAGGTGTGAAACACGCGCTCGAACACCGGATGCACGAGCACGGCCAGACCGCACAGGCCGATGGCCAGAATCGGGATGCAGGCCAGGAACACCATGGAAATCGACGGGGAGATACGGAACGAGAACAGCCAGGATACGACCACCATAATCGGGGCACGCACGCCCAGACGAATGATCATCATGTAGGCGTTCTGCAGGTTCGTCACGTCGGTGGTCAGTCGGGTCACGATCGAACCGGTGGAGAACCGGTCAATATTGGTGAAGCTGAAGCCCTGCACCTTCTCGAACTGGTCCTTGCGCAGGTTCTTGGCGAAGCCCGCGCCGGCCACGGCCGCGTACTTTCCGGACAGGAAGCCGGCACCCAGCGAAACCATCGAGCACACCAGCAGAATCACGCCGAACTTGACGGTGGCCGGCATGCTGCCACCGGTGATACCCTCATCGATCAGCGAAGCCATGATGGTCGGGATCAGGATCTCCAGGATGCCTTCGACCGTCACGAACACCGGAGCCAGGATGCTGGCTTTCTTGTATTCACGAATCGACTGGCCCAACGTGCGCAGTACATGTTTGGGCTTGTCCGGTTCGACGGCTTTGCGCGCCTGCGCGATTGCCTCTGCGGTATCGCTCATTCGTTCTCCTCCTTCGTGTTAGCAACCTCTGCTCCGTCTTGATCGGGAGCCATCACCACAGGTGACTGAGGGAGTGTTTGATGTTCAAATTCGCGTTGTGCGCGCTCGATGTTCGCACGCATGCGTGCGACGTAGTCGCGCAGAGCGGCCTTCTCTCCATCGGAGAAGCCGCCGACCAGCAACCGTTCGACCCGATCGCCGTTCGCCTTGAGATCGGCGACGATCGCGTCCGCCTTGTCGGTCAGGACGATGCGCTTGCAGCGCGCGTCATGCTCCACCGATTCACGGGCGATCAGGCCCTTCTTCTCCATCAGGGCCAGCACACGCGAGGCGGTGGACCGGGTGATGCAGAATTTCTGTTCGATGGTGTGCTGGTATATCTCACGGCCGCGGTTACGCGCCAAGAACATGATGATATGCGCGTTGCCGCCGGTGGTTTCCCTGGCGGTTTGCGGCATGCTCTCGCCCAAATAGCGGTCGACGGCTTTGGTTACCGCGCGCATTTCGATGCTGAGAATATGCTGATCCATTGTCCTCCGTACCATGCGGGGGCCGTGTGCGTTTGTACCTTCACCCCACATTGTTGTATACGCAACAATTCATGATAAAGAGACCTATATACAACAGTTGCACATACAACAATCGGCGTGTTGTAGTATCTCCAAACAACTGTTGAGCCTAAACAAAGCTGGCTCCCCTCAGGAGAGGGAAGCCAGCTGTATTACGCCGTGCGATTGCCTCGCTTCAGCCCTTACTTCGCGAGCTTGGCGTACTCGTCAACCATGAACTGGGCGATCTTCTTGCCGCCTTCGCCCAGCAGGGTGGGCAGCGAGTTGATCGGCATGGGGTTGAGGAACATGCGCATCATGGCGTTGTCGGGCAGCTTCGTCAGCTCGCCGGCCTCGCCGGCGGCGGCCACGGCGGCCACGATCTTGGCGCCGAACGGATCGGCCTCCCACTCGCCGTAGGTGGACCATTCGGTGAGCGGCTGGGTCTTGCCGTCGCCATCGAGGGCCACGGCAACGGTGTCGGCAATGTCGCGGGAGCTCACGCCCACTTCGATGGCATATTCGCCGGCCTCCACGTGCCAGTCGTTGTATTTTTCGGACCAGTAGGCGAACGCGCGCTCGTCGAGGTCGATGGTCACGGTCTTGGATTCGCCGGCCTTGAGGAACACCTTGGTGAAGCCCTTGAGCTCGTGCTTCGGGCGAGCCACGTCGGCCTTGCCCGGCACAACGTACACCTGCACGGTTTCGGCGGCGTCCACATCGGAGGTGTTGGTCACGGTGGCGGTCACGGTGGCGGTGTTCGCGCCGGTCTTGGCGACGGCGACACCGGTGATCTCGAACGTGGCGTAGCTCAGGCCGTAGCCGAACGGGTAGTCGACAGCCTTGCCGTAGGTGTCGTAGTAGCGGTAACCGACGAACACGCCCTCGCCGTAGTCGACGTGGCCTTCCTCGCCCGGCCAGTTCAGCATGCTCGGGTCATCGTTGATGTCCAGCGGAATCGACTGGGCGAGCTTGCCGGACGGGCTGACCTGGCCGAAGATCACATCGGCGAGCGC
>ENA-OQNA01000412-OQNA01000412.1-human-gut-metagenome-genome-assembly--contig:-NODE-412-length-11185-cov-4.597305_pt1 | contig 11185 bp, 10 predicted proteins | sample MGYA00242625_ERZ504872 | MGnify/ENA primary metagenome ERZ504872 (study PRJEB26092, sample SAMD00036425) | human gut metagenome | host: Homo sapiens | study: EMG produced TPA metagenomics assembly of...
GCGCTGGTTTTTCAGCGGCGCGGCGGGTGCTGGTATCGGCGGTAGGGTCCTCCCCGCGCTGCAGCTTTTCAATCTCATCACGCAGGAATGCGGCGTGCTCAAACTGCAGCAGCGAAGAGGCCATTAACGCCATCAACAAGAAAACGGGGCGTAATATGCCGCAGGCCATCGCCACAGGGGCGGTGCTCGTCATCCTCATCTTGGCGTGTCTGCTGATCAGCATTGACTTGTTCGTCTATCTGGTTGTGCTGTTCATGGTGCTTGCCCTTTGGGAGCTGCGCGTCGATTTCGCCACTGCGGGACTTCATATTCCCGTGGCGGTGTTGTGGGTATGTTCGGCGGCGACGTTGCTGTCCACCTATTACAGCGAACGTCATATCGTCGCCATGACGGTATGCGTGCTGGTGTCTTTGGTGGTCGTAGCGATCGCCGCCAGCGCTAAAGTGACGTTCGGCAGCCGCATCTCTCTGGCCGTGGCGGATAAGCTTTCCCACACCGATGCAGGCGCAAGACTTGAATCCTCCTTCAACCATGAGCAGGGAGAGGTAAGCCATAGCAGGCTGAGCCATGTCGCGGTCTCCATGTTCACCGTGCTGTACATTCCGCTTCTGGCTTCCTGCCTCATCATGCCGTTGACATTCAATGATCATCCCGTCGCGCATGCTATTATGATGGTATTCATGCCCGCGTTGAGCGATACCGGTGGTTTGTTCGCCGGGGCATGGCTGGGCAAGCACAAGCTAAGCCCCCGCATTTCGCCGAAGAAATCGTGGGAGGGTCTTGCAGGTTCCATTCTGTTCTCCATGATCGGATCTTTTGCCGTGATGTTCTGCACGTACGGGTCGGATGTGTGGATTTCCCGCTGGTGGGTCCCTGTCGTGGCCGGTTTCATGATCGGCATCGCCGGAACGTTTGGCGATTTGTGCGCATCCATGTTGAAGCGAGATATCGGCATCAAGGACATGGGACACCTGCTTAAGGGACACGGTGGCGTGATGGATCGTGTGGATTCCATTCTGCTGTGCGCGCCGTTCGTGTGCGTGCTGCTGTGGGCAACTGGAATGTGAGAAAGGCAAACACAAGCATGAGCGACTCCGTGAATTCCACGAAGGATTTGCCGGAAACCGGTATTACTCCAGGAGGCACTACCGGTGCCTTCCGCGACGTGCTTTCCAAAGATCATGCGCGTCGAGGCAAGCCGCCGCTGCATTTTGCTGATATGACTGAAGACGAACGTATCGCGAAAGCCAAGGATCTTGGACTTCCGAAATTCAGAGTCAAGCAGCTTGCCAATCATTACTATGGGCATTTCGACGTCGCTGCCGAAGAGTTCTCTGACTTTCCTGCAGCGAAACGAGCCGAAGCCGCAGAGGCGTTTTTCCCAACGCTCATTACCGAAGTGACCCGTCAAGTGGCCGATGAGGGCACTACTATCAAAACGCTATGGCGTCTGTTCGACGGTTCTCTTATTGAGTCCGTGCTCATGCGGTATCCCACCCGCACCACCTTATGCATTTCCAGCCAGGTAGGCTGTGGAATGGGCTGCCCGTTCTGTGCCACAGGTCAATTGGGTCTGACGAGAAACATGTCGGCAGGCGAGATTCTGGAACAGGTTCGTGTGGCCGCGAAAGCCATGCACGACGGCGAAGTCGCTGGTGGTCTCGGGCGCCTGAGCAACATCGTGTTCATGGGCATGGGCGAACCTATGGGCAATTACAAGTCCGTATTGAGCGCTGTACGCCAAATCAGCGCCATGCCACCTGAAGGTTTCGGCATTTCGGCACGCAACATCACCGTCTCCACGGTCGGTGTGGTACCAGGTATCAAGAAACTCACGGCAGAAGGCATTCCGGTGCGTTTGGCCGTGTCCTTGCACGCTCCGAGCGATGAGTTGCGAGACGAGCTCGTTCCAATGAACAAGCGTTTCAATACTACGCAGGTGCTTGATGCGGCACATGACTATTACTTGGCTTCGAAACGTCGCGTAAGCATCGAATATGCTCTGATGCGCGGTATCAATGATCAAGCCGAGCATGCCAAATTACTTGCTAAGCGATTGAACCATTACGGTGACAATTGGGCTCATGTCAATCCGATTCCGCTCAATCCCATCGAAGGATCGAAATGGACCGCTTCGAAGCCTGAGGATGAACAGCAGTTCCTTGATATCCTTCATAAAGCAGGCATTACTGCGACGTTGCGAGACACGCGCGGGCAGGATATCGATGGTGCATGCGGGCAGCTCGCAGCTAAGGAACAAGATTAGATTTCAAGGAAAGATGCTTGTTCTGTCCGCTACTCGGACTTCCGACGAACATGCGTAACGTAAAACGGTTACTCTTGCATTCGTTGCACACATGATTATGCGCGAAGGAGTAAAACAGCATGTCACTGGCAGTCCGAGTCATTCCATGTCTTGATGTTGATGCGGGACGAGTAGTCAAGGGCGTGCATTTCGAGAATCTTCGCGATGCCGGCGATCCGGTTGAACTTGCCGCGGAATACTACCGTCAGGGTGCCGACGAACTGACTTTCCTCGATGTGACCGCTTCGAGCTCGCATCGGCAGACCATGGTCGATGTGGTGAGTCGAACTGCCGAACAGATTTTCATCCCATTGACCGTGGGTGGAGGCGTACGTGCCCCTGAAGATGTGGATTCTCTGCTGCGTTGCGGAGCTGACAAGGTAGGAGTCAACACTGCGGCCATCAATGATCCGACGCTGATTGGCCGTGTCGCAGAACGATTCGGCAACCAAGTGCTCGTATTATCCGTCGATGCACGCCGTGAGCAGGGCGAGCGACACACTCAGTCGGGCTTTGAAGTAACCACCATGGGAGGCCGCAAATCCACCGGCATTGACGCTATCTGGTGGGTCAAGCGTGCTCAGGAGTTGGGCGCGGGGGAGATCCTGCTGAATTCCATGGACGCGGATGGTACCCAACAGGGTTTTGACTTGGAAATGATTAAAGCCGTGCGTAAGGAAGTGAAGATTCCGATCATCGCTTCCGGAGGTGCGGGCAAGGCTGCCGATTTCCCCCCGGCGATCGAAGCCGGAGCGGATGCCGTGTTGGCCGCGTCGATCTTCCATTACGGCAAAGTCACCATCGGCGAAGTCAAGGATGCCATCAAGGCCGCCGGCTATACCGTGCGATGAAAGCCGAAAACCGCAAAACAGGCGAATAACGTAATCAATAATCGAAGAACCAAATCAATAACACCATCATGACCAACGAAGCATACGACAACAGCACTATTCTTGACCCACGAATCGCAGAACGTCTCAAGAGGGACGATAAAGGACTGGTGGCAGCCGTCATCCAGCAATTCGACACCAAAGAAGTGCTGATGGTCGGCTACATGAACGACGAAGCCATACGACGCACCCTGATGACTGGTCGCGTCACGTTCTGGTCGAGGTCCAGGCAGGAGTACTGGCGCAAGGGAGACACTTCCGGACATGCCCAGTATGTGAAGTCCTTCGCACTGGATTGCGATGGGGATGCCATTCTGGTTGAAGTCGATCAAGTGGGAGCGGCCTGCCATACCGGCAAACGATCCTGCTTCGAAGAAGGCGGGCAACTGCCCGTGGTCGTAGGATACCGTACCAAGGAACAGGAGGGCCAGCGATGAGTGAATGCAGCGTACAAGCACTCAAGTGGGGCGCCACCTGGCCGAGTCGCGAACAATTCCACGAATTGGCTGATCAGGGATATCGTGTGATTCCGATTGTGCGCCGACTTCTGGCTGATTCGTTGACTCCTGTCGGATTCTATGAACGCCTTGCTGCAGGACGTTCCGGCACATTCATTCTTGAATCCGCGGAATTTGGCGGCACGTGGAACAGATACAGCTTCATCGGTGTGAATTCCATGGCTCAGTTGCGTTCCAACAACGGCAAGGCCGATTGGTTGGGTCAGGTTCCCGCAGGCGTGCCTACCGAAGGCGATGTGATGGAAGTCGCGCATGCTGCGCTGAAAACACTGAAAGCGCCGCATGTCGAAGGACTGCCGAACCTGACCAGTGGTCTGGTCGGTACCGTCGGTTGGGATGCGATTCGCCATTGGGAACCGACCTTGCGTGCCGAGGCGCCGAACGAGACCGGGCAGCCGGAAACAGTTCTGGCATTGGCCACGGATATTGCTGTGGTCGACCATGTGTCCGGATCGGTATGGATGATCGCCAATGCGGTGAACGTAGACGATCGATCCACCCGTGCCGATGCGGCATACGACGAGGCGGTGGCGCGATTGGATGATATGCAGCGTAAGGCCGCCACGCCTGTCGAAGGTGAAGCTCGCGTCAATGTGTTGGATGAGACCATTAGCCAGCCCGAGCTTCGTTTCCGTACGGAGAAGAGCGATTATGAGCGTTCCGTTGAAATCGCCAAGCAGCACATCATCGATGGTGACGTGTTCCAGGTGGTCATTTCCCAGCGTCTTGACATTGATTCGCCAGCCGATCCATTCGACGTGTACCGCGTGCTTCGTACGCTCAACCCCAGCCCATACATGTATTTCATGTCGTTGACCGATGCGCAGGGGCGTGACTTCAACGTTATTGGATCCAGCCCGGAAACGCTGATCAAAGTGGACAATGGCCATGCCATGACCTTCCCGATTGCCGGTTCGAGGCCTCGTGGCACCACTATTGAGGAAGACGAGCAACTTGCCAAGGATCTGCTTGCCGATCCAAAAGAACGTAGCGAACACATCATGCTCGTTGATCTTTCCCGCAATGATCTGAGCCGTGTATGTCTTCCGGAAAGCGTGGAAGTCGTATCCTTGATGGATATCAAACGATTCAGCCACATTATGCACATCTGTTCGACCGTTACCGGGCGAGTTAACCCCGACATGACGTCGTTCGATGTGTTCACGTCGGCATTCCCAGCCGGGACGCTTTCCGGTGCGCCAAAACCACGTGCCATCGAGATCATCGACGAGCTTGAGCCCGCAGATCGTGGCATTTATGGCGGCACTGTCGGCTATTTCGATTTTTCAGGCAACCTCGATATGGCAATCGCCATTCGAACGGCATTCATCCGCGACCATGAAGCGAGCGTGCAGGCCGGAGCCGGAATCGTACTTGATTCCGTGCCGGCCAGTGAGTGGCAGGAGACTCGCAACAAGGCCGAGGCCAGCGTCGAAGCGGTGCAGATCGCCTCGCAGCTTCGCCAGTTGTGAGTCAAATCAAGCTAACCAATCGAGTAAAATGCTGAAAGGAACACCATGTCTGTACTCGATGAACTGGTGGCGGGAGCTGTCGAAGACCAACGAGCACGTGAACAGAACATTTCCCTTGATGAGGTGAAGCGTCAGACATTCGAAGCGCCGGCCCCTATTGATGCGCGACAGTGGCTGAAAAAAGCGGATGGCATTCCGGTGATCGCGGAGATTAAAAGGGCTTCGCCATCGAAAGGGCACCTTAGCGACATTCCTGATCCTGCCGCATTGGCCAGGGAATACGAAAAAGGAGGTGCCAGCGCGATTTCCGTGCTGACCGAAGGTCGTCGATTCCTTGGATCGCTTGACGATTTCGATAAGGTCCGTGCAGCCGTGAAAATTCCAGTGTTGCGCAAGGATTTCATTGTCACGGAATACCAGATTTGGGAGGCACGGGCGCATGGCGCCGATTTGGTGCTGCTGATTGTTGCCGCGTTGGATGACGACAAGCTCAAGTCTTTGCTTGAACTGGCGCATAGCCTCAATATGACGGTGCTGGTCGAAACGCACACTCGCGAGGAGATTCAGCGCGCGATCAATGCCGGAGCGCGAGTCATCGGCATCAATGCACGAAATCTCAAGGATCTCAAGGTCGATGTGAACAAATACAACGAGCTTGCCGCCGATTTGCCGGACGATGTGATCCGCGTAGCGGAATCCGGAGTGTTCGGATCGGTGGAACTTGAGGATTATGCCCGCGCCGGAGCCGACGCGGTGCTGGTTGGCGAAGGTGTCGCAACCGCATCCAACCATGAACAGGCTGTGGAGCGACTAGTAAAGGCAGGAGCAAGAGTGAAAGCATCCGAACAAACCCCGTTGGCAAGTCATGAAGGACCGTATTTCGGTCAGTTTGGTGGACGCTATGTGCCGGAAGCGCTGATTACAGCGCTTGACGAGCTTGAACGTGTCTACGAGGAAGCCAAGGCTGATCCGGAATTTCATAAGGAACTGGCTCGATTGAACCAGCAGTATGTCGGTCGTCCGTCACCGTTGACCGATGCGCCGCGCTTTGCCGAGCGTCTGAGGGAAAAGACTGGTCTTGACGCCCGCGTGTTCCTCAAGCGTGAGGATTTAAACCACACTGGCGCGCACAAGATCAACAATGCACTCGGTCAGGCCCTGCTGGTCAAGCGCATGGGCAAGACTCGGGTCATTGCTGAAACCGGTGCAGGTCAGCACGGTGTCGCCACCGCTACGGTGTGCGCCATGCTTGGACTGAAGTGCCGTATCTACATGGGCCAAATCGATGCGCGTCGTCAGGCCCTGAACGTTGCACGTATGCGCATGCTTGGTGCGGAAGTCGTGGAAGTCACCTTGGGCGATCACATCCTTAAGGACGCCATCAACGAGGCTCTTCGTGACTGGGTTACCAATGTAAAAGACACTCACTACCTGCTGGGCACTGTTGCCGGTCCGCATCCATTCCCGGCTATGGTGCGCGATTTCCAGAAGATCATCGGCGAGGAAGCTAAGCAGCAGCTTCAGGATTGGTATGGTATCGATCACCCGGATGCGGTTTGTGCATGCGTCGGTGGCGGTTCCAATGCCATCGGCATCATGAATGCGTTCCTTGATGACGAACGCGTGAACCTGTACGGCTATGAGGCAGGCGGCAATGGTCCGGAATCCGGACGCCATGCCATTCGCTTCGCACCGGGAACCGGTGAACTGGGTATGTTCCAAGGTGCCAAGAGCTATCTTCTTGAGAATTCCGAAGGCCAGACCCTCGATACGTATTCCATCTCCGCTGGTTTGGACTACGCCTCTGTGGGCCCGGAGCACGCATGGCTCAAGGAAATCGGACGTGTCAATTATTCTTGGGCGACCGATGAGGAAGCCATGAGCGCTTTCAAGGATCTCTGCGAGACCGAAGGCATTATTCCGGCGATCGAAAGTTCCCATGCCGTTGCAGGCGCATACAAGGCGGCTGAGGATCTCAAGGCCAAGGGATATGAGCATCCGGTCATGATCATCAACATTTCCGGTCGTGGGGACAAGGATATGAACACTGCCGGCAAATGGTTCGGTTATCTGACCGACGAGCAAGCCAAAGCGCTCGAAGCCAATGGAGCCCAGGGCAATAACGCGGACGGCGAGTGAAAGAAGGAGTATCCATTATGACGAACGCAACAGTAACCACGCCGTCCGGGCAGCCTCTCGGCATCAGCCATAAGCCGAGTCCGACGGAAGCCATGTTCGATGAATCCAAAGCGGCGAACAAGCCTGCATTCATCGGTTATCTTCCATATGGATTCCCTGATTCTGACTATTCGTTGAAAGCATTCCGCATCATGGTTGAGCATGGCGTCGATGCCGTCGAGATTGGTCTGCCGTATTCCGATCCGGTTATGGATGGTCCCGTCATCCAAGCGGCTTCGCAGATCGCCATTGACAACGGCGAGAAAATCGCGAACGTGTTCAAAGCCGTCGAAACCGTGGCCAACGCCGGGGGAGTCCCTCTGGTGATGAGCTATTGGAACCTCATCTACCATTACGGCGTGGAACGTTTCGCACGCAATTTTGAAAATGCCGGTGGCGCCGGCCTGATTACTCCGGATCTCATTCCAGACGAGGCAGGTGAATGGATCGAAGCTTCGGACCGTCATGGACTTGACCGAATCTTCCTCGTGTCCCCGGACTCCACCGACAGCCGTTTGAAGGTCGTGGCAGGCAACGCTCGCGGCTTCGTCTATGCGGCAGCCCGTATGGGCGTCACTGGCGAACGTTCCACCATCGATGCTTCTCCGGAAGAGTTGGTGGCACGCACGCGCAATGCCGGCGCGAAGAACGTCTGCGTTGGCATCGGCGTTTCCACCGCCGAACAAGGCGCGCGAGTCGGCTCATACGCTGATGGCGTCATCGTCGGATCCGCATTGGTGCACACCATGCTTGACGAATCCGGGAAAAACGCAGTCGATGAGGCCACGGGTCTCAAGGCGTTGGCCGCCAAAGCCGAAGAGCTTGCGGACGGCGTCCATAACGCGCGTGTCGCAAAGTAAACCATTCTGACGATTTCGGTGGTCCACGCACCATATCGGATGCGTGGACTACCATCAGGAAACCATGACACTTGCATACATTCCATCGCCAACGATTTCGCAGTTTTCCATCGGTCCAGTAACGATTCATATCTATGCGTTGTGCATTTTGATGGGAATCGTCCTTGCAGTATGGATAACCACCACACGTTGGAAAAAGTTGGGTGGCAATTTCGACCAAGTGCTTGATATCACTCTGGTCAGCGTGCCTGCGGGCATTATCGGCGCACGACTTTATCACATCATCACCACGCCTGAACGTTTCTTCGGACCGGATGGCGACTGGGCGGAAATGTTCCGCATTTGGAATGGCGGACTTGGCATCTGGGGCGGCGTGCTGTTCGGAGCGCTGGCCGCATGGGCATGGTGCCGTCATAAGCACTATCCAATGGCCTTGCTGGCTGACGCCATCGCTCCGGGCCTGTTGGTAGCGCAGGCTGTTGGGCGTTTGGGCAACTGGTTCAACCAGGAACTGTATGGCGCTCCGACAACGCTTCCATGGGGTTTGAAACTCAACATGGAAGGCACTGCCATCGGGCATAGCGAACAGTGCTATGACGGAGCCACATGCCCGAGTGGCACGCTGTTCCATCCGACGTTCTTGTACGAGATGATCTGGAACCTCATCGGCGCCGCGATTATCGTATACATCGGTTCCAAAGCCATGAAGAAACTCAAGGCAGGTTCCCTGTTTGCCGTGTACATCATGTGGTACACCCTGGGACGCACTTGGATTGAATCCCTGCGTATCGATTATGCGCACGAATTCTTGGGCGTGCGCATCAATGTGTGGGTCTCCATGGCGGTGTTCGTGCTCGGCGCGGTGTCATTCATCGTCGTGCAGCAAATGGGCAAAGACACTGACCTGTTGGCGGAGAAGCTTCGTACCGTCACCGAAATCGAGCAGCGTCTTGAAAACGGTGAATCGGAGGATTCTTCGGATTCCGTGGTGTCTTTCCCCGAGCAAACGGTTGATGAAATCAAAACCAACGATGCCGAAACTGTCTCGAATACCGACAAGCAGCCCGGCATCAAATAACAGCAAGTCGATTACCTTTCATAGAATAAGAGCCATGACTATTCAAATCGCACCAAGCATCCTGTCCGCTGATTTCTGCAACCTTGAGCGCGACCTCAAGGCCATCTCCAATGCAGATCTCGTTCACGTCGACGTGATGGATCATCATTTCGTTCCGAATCTGACCTTGGGCGAGCCGATTGTGGCTCGTATCTGCGAAGTCACCGATCTTCCGGTCGACGTGCATCTGATGATCGAGGACCCGGATCGTTGGGCACCCGAATATGCCAAGTTGGGCGCTGCATCCGTAAGCTTCCACATGGGGGCAACCCACGCTCCGGTGCGTCTGGCGCGCCAGCTGCGCGAGATGGGTTGCAAGGCTTGCTTCGCGGTGCGTCCGGCCGAACCTGTCGAGCCGATTTTCGATATTCTCGACGAATTCGACATGATTCTTATCATGACCGTCGAGCCCGGCTTCGGTGGCCAGAAGTTCCTTGACAACCAGATGGCCAAGGTACGTCGTCTGCGTGACGAGATTACCCGTCGCGGCCTCGCCACCAAGATTCAGGTCGATGGCGGTGTCAGCCCGAAGACCGCGCACATTGTAGCCGAGGCCGGTGCCGACGTACTGGTCGCAGGTTCCGCCGTGTATGGTGCCGAGGATCCTGCGGAAGCCATTGATTCCATCCGTGAGAAGGCTGAAGCCGCATTCAAGGCCTGAACCTACCAATATTTCGAGGATAGATACGAATAATGAAGACTTTTGAATCCCTCTTTGCTGAATTGAGCGAGAAGGCCGCAGCCAAGCAGGCTGGCTCGCTGACTGTCGACGAACTGGGCAAGGGCACGCATTTCATCGGCAAGAAGATCGTCGAAGAGGCGGGCGAAACCTGGATCGCAGCCGAATACGAAGGCGCCGATCGTACTGCGGAAGAGATGAGCCAGCTCATCTACCATCTGCAGGTCATGATGATCGACCGAGGCATCACACTCGAAGACATCTACAAGAATCTGTGAGTTTTTGGCCGTGCCATAGGAGGCGTGGCCTTTTTGGGAGGGAAAATGCTGAGAATCGCCGTGCCCAACAAGGGCATGCTGTCCGAACCTGCATGGAACATGCTGGCCGAGGCCGGCTATCGCCTGAGGAGCAATCCGCGTCAGCTGGTCGTAGAGGATCCCGACAATGACGTGGAGCTGTTCTACCTGCGTCCGCTCGATATCGCTGTCTACGTTGGCCGAGGCACCATCGACGTCGGCATTACCGGTCATGATCTGCTGCTCAACTCCGGTACGGATGCCAAGGAGCATATGGAGCTTGGCTTCGGCGCTTCAACGTTCCGTTTTGCAGCCCCCAATGATTCTCCGATTAGCAAGCTCGAAGATATCGAAGGCAAGCGCGTCGCCACCAGTTTCGACAAGCTTGTGCATGATTATCTGGCTGAGCATGGCATCAACGCTGAAACCGTACACCTTGATGGTGCCGTCGAATCGTCAGTGCAACTCGGTGTGGCTGATTTGATCGCCGACGTGGTATCCACGGGCACCACGCTCCGTAACGCCGGCCTGCGTATTTTCGCGGAACCGCTGTTGCATTCCGAAGCCATACTCATTCGTTCCCCGCGTCTTGCTGAAGATGATGATCGTTTGACGATTCTTAGCCGTCGTCTGCAGGGCGTGCTCACTGCTCAGCGTTACGTGCTCATGGATTACGATATTCCAGTCGAGAAGGTTTCCGCGGCTGTGGACATCACGCCTGGATTCGAAAGCCCGACGGTTTCCCCGCTTCATGACAAGCAGTGGGCGCCGTGCGTGTCGTTGTGCCGAAGGCCAAGGTCAACCGAACTCATGGACCAGTTGTATGAAGTTGTGCTCGTGGCATAATCGTCACCGCTTTGCAGGCCTACG
>ENA-OQNA01000413-OQNA01000413.1-human-gut-metagenome-genome-assembly--contig:-NODE-413-length-11181-cov-2.483716_pt1 | contig 11181 bp, 13 predicted proteins | sample MGYA00242625_ERZ504872 | MGnify/ENA primary metagenome ERZ504872 (study PRJEB26092, sample SAMD00036425) | human gut metagenome | host: Homo sapiens | study: EMG produced TPA metagenomics assembly of...
GCATGCCGCCGATGCCCATGCCGCTCTTGAGCAGGCCCATCTGATAGGTGCCGGCCTCGGTCACGCCCACATGCAGTGGATAGTCGGTAACGGCACTCAGCTGGCGGTAAGCCTCCATCATGCGGGGACGTTATGTTGCAAAGAACATTGTAGCTGCAGGCTTTGCAAAGAAGTGCGAGGTGCAGCTTGCATACGCCATCGGTGTTGCACACCCGGTTTCCGTTATGGTCGATACATTCGGCACCGGCACGGTGGAGGATTCCAAGCTTGCCGAGGCTGTGCAGAAGGTCTTTGACCTGCGCCCGAACGCGATCATCCGCAACCTCGACCTGCGCCGCCCGATTTACCGTCAGCTCGCCGCTTACGGCCACATGGGCCGTGAGGAGCTCGGCGTGCAGTGGGAGAAGACCGACAAGGTCGAGGCTCTGAAGGCTGCCGTGCTTTAATTTGCACAAAACAGAATAAGAACCGAATGCACCTTCGCGTCATAGACTGGCGCGGAGGTGTTTTTTATGGAGCCTATCGGGATTGCCTTGGTGTGCGCGTTTACGCTGTGTATCTTTTTATTTGCTGTGCGGAGCGTTTGCCTGCGCGTGACACGTTCGAAAATGCTGGAGGATGCGCTGCCGTTTACGGTGTATGCGACGATTCGCCGCGCGGACGACGCAGAGTATATTGTGCGCAGTGTTTTGGAGCGCGTGAAGTGGCTGGATTTATACGGCATGTGCCGCATTGTGTGCCTAAACCCGACAAACGACCCGGAGATCGACGCGATTATCCGCAGACCTGTGCAAAAATACCCGTTTGCGGAGATTGGGGCTTTTCAAACACGAAAGAATGTTCTATAATAGAAGCGTAGAAATTTAAGTAATGAAGGCAGTAATGTTTCAGTGAAATATTCGGCTTTGCCGAATGTGAAATAATACTTACGTATTGTGGAATTTTTCGCTTGCGCGAAAAGTGAAATAAAACAAACCCAAAGGATTTGTTTGATGATAAATCAAGGAGGCGCAACCGATGCCGCAGGAAAAACGGGCTGCTGGAAAATGGAAGGCAGCGTGGAAAATATCGTCTACCACAACGACAGCAACCAGTACACGGTGTTGGAGGTCGATTGCGGCGAAGAGCTCATCACGGTAGTGGGGACGTTCCCGTATGTGAGTGTGGGGGAGCGGCTGCACCTGTATGGCACGTGGACATCGCACGCGACGTTCGGGCAGCAGTTCCGCGCACAGGCGTTTGAGCGCTCCCGTCCGGCGGACACGGCTGCGATGCTGAAATACCTTTCGAGCGGCGCGGTGAAGGGCATCGGCGGCGCTTTGGCGGGGCGAATTATAGAAGCGTTCGGCGATGAATCCATTAAGGTGATTGAGGAAGATCCGGCGCGGCTTGCAACCGTGAAGGGCATTACGCTGAAAAAGGCGAAAGAAATCTCCGAGGAGATGCAGCGCGTGAACGGCATCCGCGATTTGATGGCATTTCTCGGCAGCTTTGGCGTGCGCCCGGAGGACACCGTGAAGGTGTGGAAGGTGTACGGGCAGGACTCTGTGGCGTGCATTCAGGAAGACCCGTACCGGCTGTGCAGCGATAAGATCGGCATTTCGTTTGCGGTGGCGGATCAGCTGGCGGAGTCGCTGGAGTATGACCGCGACAACAAGGAGCGCGTGAAGGCGGGCGTGCTGTATGTGCTGCGGCACAATTTGAATAACGGGCATACGTGCCTGCCGGCGGATAAACTGTGCGCGGCGGCCGCGAAGCTTTTGGGCGTGCCGCCGGAGAGTGCGCAGGAGGCTTTACTTGAACTGTGCCAGACGTTTGAGGCGGTGAACGAGAATTTTAACGGGCGTGACTTCGTGTTTTTGCCGAAGCAGCACCGTAGCGAGGTGTACTGCGCCGACCGCATCCACATGATGCTGCGCTACCCGCCGGAATCCATTACGGGCATCGACCGGGAGATTGCGGAAATCGAGCGCACAGAAGGCATCGAGTATGCCGAATTGCAGAAGGATGCGATCCGCGCGGCGCTGGAAAAGGGCCTTTTGATTTTGACGGGTGGCCCGGGCACAGGCAAAACGACGACGCTGAACGCGATTATCCGCATTTTGATGGAAAAAGGCGAGACGGTATTTCTGGCGGCGCCGACGGGGCGCGCGGCGAAGCGCATGTCCGAGCTGACGGGCGTGGAGGCGAAGACCATTCACCGCATGTTACAGGTGGACTGGGACGACAACGATGACCCGGTGTTCCAGAGAAACGAGCGCAATCCGCTGGAGTGTGACGCAGTGGTCATCGATGAGCTTTCCATGGTGGACGCGTATGTGTTTGAAAGCGTTCTGCGCGCGCTGCCCATCGGCTGCCGTTTGATCTTGGTCGGCGACAGCGACCAGCTGCCGAGCGTGGGGCCGGGCAATGTCATCGGAGACCTTATTGCGTCGAAGGTATTCCCAACAGTGCAACTGAAGGAGATTTTCCGTCAGTCGATGGAGAGTCTCATTGTGATGAACGCGCACAAGATTGTAGAGGGCGAGATGCCGGAGCTTTCCGTGCGCAGCAACGATTTCTTTTTTATGCCGCGCGAGGATGCGCACTCCGTTTCGGGGACGGTGCAGTCGCTTGTGGTGACGCGCTTGCCGAAAAGCTACGGGTATTCGCCGGTGACGGACATTCAGGTATTATGCCCGGGACGCAAGGGCGAGCTTGGCACGGTGGAGCTGAACCGTAAGCTGCGCGAGCAGATTAACCCGCCCGCGAAAAACAAGCTGCAGGTGACGGTGAACGGCACGGTTTTCCGCGAGGGCGACAAGGTGATGCAGATCAAGAATGACTACAACCTGCCGTGGAGCCGCGAAGACGGCACGGTGGGCGAAGGCGTATATAACGGCGACATGGGCATCATCATCGATGTGGACAAAGATGCCGGTTGTCTGCGTGTGGAAATCGACGACAAAGAGGTGTTGTATGATTTTGAGCACGCGGCAGCAGAACTGGAGCTCGCCTACGCTGTGACGGTACATAAGAGCCAGGGCAACGAGTTTACGGCGGTGGTGATGCCGATGTTCCCGGGCGCGCCGCAGCTGAGCTACCGAAATTTGCTGTATACGGGCATTACACGCGCGAAAAAGCTGTTGATTTTGGTTGGCAAGCACAGTGTAGTCGCCGATATGGTGGCGAACGATAAAAAGACGCGGCGTTTTTCCGGCTTGCAGCACTTTTTGCTCGAAAAGCCGGAGGAAGACGGGCCGGAGCAGAATGAGGAAGCGGAAGCATGAGCGTTTTAGAGAAGATTCTCACGTTCTTTTACCCGAAGCGATGCCTTTTGTGCGGGCGTGCGGGAGCGGTGAACGGGGACGAGTTGTGCGCGGACTGCGCGAAGCTGCAGCCGGATATTCGCGTGCGGTTTTTCGCGTTGCATGCAGGAAGACGGGATTACACACTGGAATGCCGTGCGCCGCAGCGGTACAAGGAGCCGTTTCGGTCATCCTTGTGGCGATTCAAGTTCAAAAACGGAACGAACCTTGCGAAACCGCTTGCAAAGTTAATGCTGCCGGCAATCGATAAAAACCGGGTTTGGGACTGTATTGTGCCGGTGCCCATCAGCCGGGAGAGGCTGAAACAGCGCGGGTACGATCAATCGGTGCTGCTTGCAAAAGAGGTATCGAATCTGACGGGTATTCCGTGCCGCACGGATATTTTGGAGAAGACGAAGCACAACCGCACGCAGCACAATTTGAGCGCCAAGGAACGTGAAGCGAATGTGCGTGGGGCGTACCGCGCGGAGGGTGCGGCGCGGCTGCGCATTCTGCTTTTGGACGATATCGTGACGACCGGCGCGACGGCTGTGGAATGCGCAAAGGTGTTGTACCGAAACGGGGCGGATTATGTGGGCTGTGTTTCGTGCGCGACGGTCGATTAGACCTTGCAAAACGGGAAAAAGTCATGTAAAATAAAGGACAGTATAACGCGAGAGGATGGTACCATGGCCGGTACGGATATTGCGATCGATTTGGGTTCGGCAAATTTCAGATTATATGTAGACGGCAAGGGCGTTGTGGTGGATGAACCGAACGTCATCGCCGTAGATGAAGACTCTAACCGTGTGGTGGCCGTGGGCCGCCGCGCGTATAAAATGCTTGGCAGGACGAGCGATCGCGTGCGCGTGGTCAAGCCCGTGACGGGCGGTGTGATTTCCGATTTGACGCTGATGGACGCGACGCTGCAGCACTACCTGAAAAAGGTGACGAACAGCCGCGTTTTTATGCCGCGCGCCGTTGTGGCGGTACCGAGCGGTATTACGGAAGTGGAGCGCCGTGCGGTGGTGGACGCTGTGGCAGCGAACGGCATTCGCAAGGTGTGCTTGATCGAAGCGCCGGTGGCGGCGGCGATCGGTGCTGGGCTGGATATTTCCCGCCCGCACGGCAGCATGGTCGTCACGCTCGGCGAGGGTGTAAGCGACATCGGCGTGCTTTCGATGAATCGCCTTTCCGTAAGCGGCAGCATTGCCGTGGGCGGCGCGGTGTTCAACGAGGATATTATCAAATACGCGCGCAGAAAGTTTGACCTGATTATCGGCGAGCAGACGGCAGAGGCGGCAAAGTGCGCCGTGGGCTGCGCGTTCCCGCTGAAGGACATTGAAAAATACGAGCTGCGCGGCAGAGACGAGCGCAACGGCCTGCCTGCAAAGGTGGAAGTGACCTCCGACGAGATTGGCGAAGCCATGCTGGAATCCGTTGTGAAGGTTGTGCACAAAATTCAGAGTGTGCTGGAGGAGACGCCGCCGGAGCTGACGGCAGACATCGGCAACGCAGGCATTGTGCTGACAGGCGGCGGCGCGAAGCTGCGTGGGTTGGACACACTTATCTCGAAGCAGACGAAAATGCGCGTGCGCATTGCGGAAGAGCCGGAGGACTGCGTGATTCTCGGCGCAGGGTGCGCGGTGCAGTGGATAGACAGCGTGAAGATGGACGCGGGCAAGGAAAACGGCAATGTGCCGCTGACCGCGTATTATTAAGGAGCGGCGTATGGAAAAACGGGTGCCGAAAGGCCGCAAAATGTGGACGGTGCAGATCGACGAAAACGGCGGTGTGCATATTCCGAAAGAGGCCTTGGCGCTTATCGGGCTGAAGGCCGGGGAAAGCGCCGTGCTGACGGGAGACAAACGCCGCGGGTTGGTGCTTGTGGCCGAAAGCCGCGCGGAATCGGTGCAGGAAGCCTTTTTGAAAAACGAAGAATAAGCTTGGCGCAGAGGAATTCTCTGCGCTTATTTTTTACGGAAATTTGCGTGCCGGTCTTGCGTGCGGCGGGCTGCGTCGCTGCCGTCTCGGGGGAAAGTGAAGCTGCGCAAGAAGAGCGGGCATTGGGGATATAGGTAAAAGCAGAGTAAATGAAGATAAAGCCGGGTTATGGAACGCGGCTTTCGTTCTGTGAAAAACGGCGGGGTGAAAGCTTCCGAATAAAAAGTTTAAAATAGGGGTTGACAAATGTATACGAGTTTAGTATACTATGAACAAGTTAGTTAGCGCTAACTAAGATGATAACACATAGCGGTGTGAATCCGCGTAATTTAAAGCAAAGCGGTTAGCGTAAGCTAACCTAAATCGAATGCAAAGCCCGGTTTTGCGGGCAGCCTGTGAAACGCTTTTGCAGGCGGAAAGGATAGAATATGAGCGTAGTGATCGTTGGCGGCAATGAACGCATGGTATGTCAGTACATGGACATCTGCAAGAACCATGGCTGCAAAGCAAAGGTGTATGTGAAGGAGAACGGCTCCTTGAAAAAGAAGCTCGGCACGCCGGACTACCTTTTGCTTTTCACCAGCACGGTCTCGCACAAAATGATGCTGAGCGCTTCCAAGGAAGCGAAAAGAAATAACATTCCGATCGCGTATGTGCCGAGCAGCAGTGCCTCGGCGCTGCACAGTGTACTGGCAGATTGCTGTGCGGCTGTGCGCGGAGAGCGTGCTTTCAATGCTTGAGAAATACTTGATCGAGCATTGTGCGCCGACGCTGGCGTCGCTTAAAACGGCGAGTTTATTTTCCTACCACGCGGCGCAGGACCCGGAGGACGATGTAAAGCATTTGAATCGCATATTCCGCGATAAAGGCGTGGAGCTGCTGATCTTAAAGCGCGAAGAAAATGCGATGCTCATTTATGTGTGCCGCCGCACGCAGCTTGCAAAAGACCTGGAGCGCCCCGGCGCAAAGGAGCTTTTGGAGCGCTACGGCTACACCGACACGAGCGTGGACGGCGCGATAGAGCGGCTGCGCATGCGGCTTGCAAGCGGAGACGGGTTCCCGCATGAGATTGGGCTTTTCCTCGGCTACCCGGTGGAGGACGTGCTTGGGTTCATTGAAAACGCCGGGCAAAACTGCAAGTGCTGCGGATGTTGGAAGGTGTACTGCAACGAATGCGAGGCAGTGCGCACATTTGCGCGGTATAAGAAGTGCCGGGACATCTACAAGCGTTTGTGGCAGGAAGGCAGAAGTGTTTTGCAGCTTACCGTAGCTGCCTGACATATAAAGAAATTTTTGAAAAGAGGTTACAAAAAATGCGTAAAACAGCAGTTGTTTATTGGAGTGGTACAGGCAACACCCAGATGATGGCGGAAAAGGTTGCAGAAGGCGTTCGCGCAGCGGGCGCAGAAGCAGATGTATATAACTGTACAGAGTTCTCCGCAGACTTGATGGATAACTATGAGGCTGTGGCGTTCGGCTGCCCGTCTATGGGCTCCGAGCAGCTGGAAGACACGGAGTTTGAGCCGGTGTTTACCGAGTGCGAAGCAAAGCTTTCCGGCAAAGTGATCGGCCTGTTCGGCTCTTACGGCTGGGGCGACGGCGAATGGATGCGTAACTGGGAAGAGACCTGCCTTGGTGACGGCGCGGTCTTCGCAGGCGACAGCGTCATCTGCAACGAAGCACCGGACGACGAAGCAGACGCAGCGTGCATTGCGCTTGGCAAGAAGCTCGCAGGCGAATAATCTACCGGCAAATTTTAGAGTATAACGTGTAATACCACACATTTGCGCATAACAGGATAGAAAAAACCGACGGCATGAGGGAACTTGTGCCGTCGGTTTTCTTATACAAAAGGAGTCGCTCTCGGAAACGTGAGCGACTCCTTTGCAGTTTATGATTACATGGACGTCGGGACGGTGATGTTGAACATGGTGAGGACGTTGCGAATGACCGTTGCGGTGGCGCGGCAAAGGGTGAGACGCGCCTGCATGAGGCTTTCTTCCTCGCCCTTTACACGGCAGGCATTGTAGAACTTGTGGAACTTTGTTGCAAGCTCGATAACATAGCGCGTGATGCGTACCGGGTCGTAGTCCTTTGCGGCGCCGATGATCTCATCGGTGTAAGACGCGATGTGCTGGATGAGCTCAAGCTCCTCCGGCGCGGTGAGCAGTGCGAGCTCCTCTGCGGTGCAGTCGCGCGGGGTGACGCCCTCGGCTTCCAGTGCGCGCAGGATGCTGCAAATACGCGCGTGGCGTACTGAACGTAGTACACGGGGTTCTGGGAATCCTGCTGCACGGCGAGGTCGAGGTCGAAGTCGAGCAGGGAGTTCGCTTCACGCATGTTAAAGAGGAATCTTGCGGAATCGACCGGAACTTCATCAAGCAGGTCACCAAGCTGGATGGCCTTACCGGTACGCTTGCTCATGCGCACGGGCTGGCCGTCACGCATCAAACGGACGAACTGCATGAGGATGATGTCGAGCTTATCGGCGCTCTGACCGATGGCGTCCATCGCGCCCTTCATGCGGGCGACATGGCCATGGTGATCGCTGCCCCAGATGTCGATGAGCAGGTCGAAGCCGCGGTCGAACTTATTCTTGTGGTAGGCGATGTCCGCCGTAAAGTAGGTCGGGTTGCCGTTGGCGCGGACGAGCACTTCGTCCTTTTCGCCGCCGAACTCGGTTGCCTTGTACCAGACAGCGCCGTCTTTTTCGTAAGTGAGGCCGCGGTCGCGCAGGTAATCGACGACAGCCATGACTTCGCCGTCCTTGTGCAGGTCGCTTTCGAGGAACCAGCGGTCGTAATGGACGCGGTATTTTTCCATATCGGCCTTCATTTTCGCGATGTTCTTCGGCAGGCCGAAGCCGACGAGTGCCTTGCGGCGCTCTTCTTCGGTGACGTGCATCAGTTCATCGCCGTGCTCTTTGGCGTACTCTTTGGCGAGGTCAAGAATGTCTTCGCCGTGGTAGCTGTCCTCCGGGAGCTCCGGCGGATTTTCCGCGAAGAGCTGCTGGTAGCGAATGGAGAGGGAGAGACCGAATTTGTCGAGCTGATTGCCGGCGTCATTGACGTAAAACTCACGCCAAACGTCGTAGCCTGCGGCATCCAGAACGGAGGCGAGGCAATCGCCGAGCGCGCCGCCGCGGGCGTTGCCCATGTGCATGGGACCCGTGGGGTTGGCGGAAACGAACTCGACCATGACCTTGCGGTGGTTGCCGTAGTCGCTTCTGCCGTATGCGCTGTCTTTTGTGAGCACTTCGGTCAGCACATCGCTGTAAAACGCGGAGCCGAGGAAGAAGTTCATGAAGCCGGGGCCGGCGGTCTCGGCCTTAACGAAGTAGGTGCCGTTGAGGTCGAGATTTTCCATGATAGCCGCGGCGATCTTCGGGGGCGCCATGCGGAATGCACGCGCGGAAGCCATGGCGGCGTTCGTTGCGAAATCACCGTGAGAGCGGTCTGCCGGGCGTTCTACGGTGAAAGCGGGCAGCTCTGCTTCGGGCAGCATGCCCGCAGTCATCGCTTTTTTCATCGCCGCTTCAATGACGGCAGAAACCTGTTCTTTTGCAATGCTTACTGCTTTAGACATAGGGGATGTTCCTTTCGGTTTATTTATTGAATAGATCACGCTTGCGCAGGCGAACGCAGATTTCGTTGCTGGAGGAAAGCTGGGTATCGATGTCGAGCGTATAGCGGATGCACAGCTCACCGCCCGCAGCGGAAAGGTCATGCTTTAACGTCTGTGTATATACGCCGAGGGAGAGCACGCCTGCGCCGGTATCATAAAGGCATTTGTGGCGCTTGCCTTTTTCCAGCACCAGACGGGTGGGCGTGCCGGGGGTCAGCATGGTGACGGTATCCTCATTTTCGATTTTGAGCACTTTGAGCTGACCGTTATACGGCGCTTCATCGGCATATTCCGTGTAGGAGATATACTTTGCGCCGCCGCGCTCGGTGTAATCGCCGAGCGTATCCACCTGAATTTCATCGGTCTGTGCGTCAATCGTTTGGCGACCGATGATGGTGATTTCGTAATCTTCGCGCATAATCACTCAGTACCTTTCAATATCTATACATTCCACGCAGCTTTCAACGCTTTGCCCGAGGAAGAGCTCGGCGACTTTATAAAAGCTTTCGGTGTCGTCGCTGACAAAATACTGCTGTGTGCCGTCGGTTTTGCCGTCGCACAGCAGACCGTTTTCCTCCAGCACGGTGCGGCAGCTTTTGGCGGCTTCGCGGCCGGAACTGATGAGTGTGACGTTTTCGCCCATGACGCGGCGGATGGTCTCGCTGATGATGGGGTAATGCGTGCAGCCCAGAATGAGTGTATCTACGCCGGCTTCACGGATGGGCGTTAAGTAGCGCTCGGCCGTCAGGCGCGGGATAGGGTCATCCGGCGAGACGAACGCGTTTTCTACGAGCGGCACGAATAAGGGGCACGCCTGCTCGAACACTTCGGTTTTCGGCGCGAGACGCTCGATCTCCTTGCGGTAGGAGCCGGAAGCGATGGTGGCGGCGGTGCCGATAATGCCGATCTTGCCGTTTTTCGTTTGCTCCACCGCGGCGCGCGCCGTGGGGCGCAGCACATCAAAATAGGGGACGGGCAGCGCATCGCCGATGTCACGGGCAACAGAGCTGACCGTACCACAGGCGGCCAACACGGCTTTTACGTCGTGTCGGATGAGAAAATTCATATCTTGTTTTGCGTATTTGCGGATGATCTCGCGCCCGCGCGAGCCGTAGGGCACGCGGCCGGTATCGCCGAAGTAGAGGATACTCTCGTTCGGCAGGGTGCGAATCAGCTCCCGCATGGCGGTGAGGCCGCCAAGGCCGGAGTCAAATACGCCGATGGGTCTGTTATCCATAAATTGCGCCTCGCGTTAGTCTTCACGCGTAAAAGCGCAGTCGATGAGCTTTTCAAGCAGCTCGCTGTACGGGGTACCGGCGTTTTCCCAGAGCTTCGGGTACATGCTGATGGACGTGAAGCCCGGCAGCGTGTTGATCTCGTTTAGAATGACCCTGTGCTCCTTTCGGTGACGAGAAATCCACGCGGGAAAGGCCGTCGCAGCCGAGCAGGTTGTAGGCGCGAACAGCCGTCTTGCGCACTTCCTCCGCAACGTCTTCGGGCAGACGCGCCGGGATGAAGAGCTGTGCGACGCCGTTCTTATATTTGTCGTCATAATCGTAGAATTCTGCACCCGCACCGATCTCGCCGACCGGGGAAGCGACGCTTTTGCCGCGGTTGCCGAGCACGGCGCACTCGACCTCCTGCCCGACGATGCCTTCTTCAACGACGACCTTCGTATCGTTTTCGGCGGCAAGGCGGATGGCGGCGTCGAGCTTTTCGGGAGCCGTCACCTTGCTGACACCGACGGAGGAGCCTGCATTTGCCGGCTTTACAAACACCGGGAAATTGAGGCGTGCGGCAATTTTGTTGCGGATCTTCTCGCCGTCTGCGAAATAGCGGTCGGCGTAGAACCACAGGTAGTGCGCCTGCTCGATGTTCGCGGCGGAAAGCAGCGTGTGGGTGACGGCTTTATCCATGCACACAGCGGAAGCCAGCGTGCCGCAGCCGACATAAGGGATGCCGCTGAGCTTAAAGAGACCCTGAATGGTGCCGTCTTCGCCGTTTTTGCCGTGCAGCACGGGGAAGAGGACATCGACCTTCAAAACGGTACAGCTGCCGTCTGCGTTCAGAACGACAAGGCCGTTCGTCGCTTTATCGGGAGAGATGAACGCGGGGCGCGCGGTTTCGCTGTTCATCCACGTGTTGTTTTCAATGTTTTCCACAGCACCCGAATAGAGTAGCCAGCGACCGTCCTTTGTGATGCCGAGGGTGAGAATGTCAAATTTCTCTGTATCGAGTATTTCGGATGATCGAAGCGGAGGACATCAGCGAAACTTCATATTCCGAAGACGCGCCGCGAAGATCACGCAAACTGTTTTTTCATGAT
>ENA-OQNA01000416-OQNA01000416.1-human-gut-metagenome-genome-assembly--contig:-NODE-416-length-11122-cov-8.977990_pt1 | contig 11122 bp, 11 predicted proteins | sample MGYA00242625_ERZ504872 | MGnify/ENA primary metagenome ERZ504872 (study PRJEB26092, sample SAMD00036425) | human gut metagenome | host: Homo sapiens | study: EMG produced TPA metagenomics assembly of...
GAGAGGGCGGTCAGCACCTGCTCCTTTTCCAGCTTCTTGCTCAGTTTCTTGGCGGTGATGAACTTTGTCCGGCCGGGCGGGCAGTAGCTCAACCGGCCTCGGCTCTCTTTCACGGCGATGCCGTGTTCCTGCATGAGCAATGCAGAAAATTCCTCGAAGGTGGTGGTCTTGTTCAGCACAGCGTAGATCTGCTTTCGCAGCTTGTCCAGTTCGGTCTGATAGACGGTCTGGGTGGGCTGCTGCCCTTCGGCGGCAAGTTTGGCGTTGGCATGGTCGAGGCGGCGTTGTCCGCGCCGCTGCGCCCAATACTCCCGCTCGGAAACATGGTCGCCTTGGGCTTCCAGCAGGTTGATCTGGTTCAGGTCGGCTTGCTCGCACATTTCCATGACTGCGACACGAAGGTGCCGGAGCATGGCAGAGGTGCAGCGGTGCTTCTTGCCCGCTTCCCAGTCGCACGGCTTGTCCATGAAGGGCTGCCGTTCCACGGTGCGGACGCGCAAGCTGCCGATGACGATGTGGATGTGGATATTCCCGGCACTGTTGTGACCGTCCGGGTGGGTGCAGACGATGGCGGGATGACCGGGGAAGTTGTCCTTGCAGAACTGCAAGCCAAGGGCTTGCGCCCGCTCCATGGTCAGGCCGTTCTCTACTGCGTCCTTCAGGTCGAAGCTAATGATATAATGGTGGGTCTTCACGTCCTCCCGCCTGCCGTTCTTGCCGTACTTGCGATTGGCAATCAGGCAGGCCATAGCGAACGAGGATTCGCCGCACTCAAGGGTGTCGAGCAGGTACGAATCCCGCAGCTTGGGTCTGCCCTTCTCGTCCAGAATGGGCAGGCCGGTGTATTCGTTGTGCTGAAAGGTGAGATAGCTTTCGGCGGCGGCATAGTTAGAGTTCTTCGAGCTTAAATGCTTGATGGTTGCCATACAGTTCACCAGCCGTTTCTTCGGCTTTCAGCCGAAAGTTCGTGAGTGCGGACAGTTCCTCTAGTATTTGCGCCCGGAGCTGCTCGGTGTCTTTGCCGCCGGAGTTGAAGTGCCGTGCAAGCTGGTTGAGGTTGCTGCCCACCTTGCTGCACTGGGCAGACAAGGCGGCAAGCGCCGCCAGTGCATCCTCGCCGCCCTGCGCCACCACAACGGTGTGCTTGACGTTTACGCCGTACAGGACGCGGCGGACGAGTTCGGACTGGGTGAGGTGGAGTTCTTTGCAGGCGTATGCGATCCGCAGTTTTTCTTCTGCGGTCACCCTGACTTTGATGATGTGTGTCTTTCGTTTTCGCGGCGTATCATTGCGGTTCTTCTTTGCGTGTACGTTCGGACTTTTCATTTCAGTCATATTCGACCTCCTGTGAAAATGATAAATGCCCGCTCCGGGATGGAGAGGGCTATGTAATGCGACACGCCGCATTCGCACCAACGGTGCGAAGCTAGAGCAGGGTTTGGGGAAGGCACTCCCCAACAAGTGGCAGACCATGTGACAGAACATTTTCAAGCATTGAAAATTTGTGGCCACAGGTCGATACTTGCTTTCGCCCTTTCCGTGCAACACTGAAAATTTCAGAAGTCGAACCGCAATGCACGTTGAAAATTTTGCAGAGCAAAACGTGTGAAAAGGCAAAGCCCCTGCTCATGGTCACCGTTCACACCGAACGCAGTTCCTGCCCCTGTTTTGCAGCGGCGTTGTCCGGCTCGCCCACAGAAAGTGTGAGGTCATGGCGCAGTATCTCGTTCAGACGGCTTATGTAGGATTCAAGGCACAGCTCCCCAAAAGAAAAATACCGCCCTGCAAGACAGGCGAAAAATTTTGTCGGGTGAAACAGCGGCAAAATAGATCGGATGTGTTGCGGGGCGGTAAAAATCTTCATGGGGAATAAATCCTCGCCGCTCTGTACTTTTCTACAAAATTGATGGGATTTGCGGTAAAGAGTATCATGGATTGCGGAGTGCGTCAAGATGGTTTTGCAAATTTTATTGCAGTAAAGCGGTGATAGTAGGACTTATATTCTGGGAAATTTGATGGAAACCGGTGCTTGTATGCACGGTTTTATCGCAGCAGTGTCGAGGAGAGCACGAACAGTGTCGAAAGCACGGGATTTAATCACCAAAAAGACTGTCACAATGAAATAAAAACTGTGCAGGGTGTATACTGCAAGCACAAGGAGGGATGTATATGAGAACTGTAATCCTAGCGTCACACGGACATTTGGCATCCGGCATGAAGAACACGGTGGAGATGATCCTGGGAGAACAGGAGGCGCTCAAGGCGTTCGATGCCTACACAACGCCGGAGTGCAATGTCCATGACACACTGGAGGCGATGCTCCGTCAGGCAGACGGAGAATGCGTCATCGTTACGGATGTGCTGGGTGGCAGCGTGAATAAGGAAGCTGTCGTCTTTGCGGCACAGCCGGGTGTGCGCGTGATCACCGGAATGAATTTGACGCTGGTCGCAACTCTGCTGACCGAGGAGGAGTTGCCGCTGGACGAGCTGGTAAAAACCAGCATTGCAGAGGCACAGGCTTCCATTCAGCAGCCGGAGTTCGTCAGTGAAGAAGAAGATTTCTGATAAGGAGGAAAAAATTTATGATCCAACTGCTACGCGTCGACCATCGTCTGCTGCATGGTCAGGTGGTTTTCAGCTGGTGTGGACAGCTGAATCCCAATTGCATCCTGATCGCAAACGATGCGGCCGCTACCGATGATGTGCGCAAGGCTGCGCTGCGTCTGGGCAAGCCCAACAATGCCAAACTCGTCATCAAGACGGTGGATGATTCCATCGCCGCCATCAATGAAGGCAAGACCGACAAGTACAGCCTGATGATCGTGACCGGCAATGTCAAGGATGCGGTGCGTCTGGCGCGGGAGACCACCCAGATCAAGAGCATCAATCTGGGCGGCACAAAGTCTGCGCCGGACCGCCACGCACTGTCCCATGCGGTCTATGTATCGGACGAAGAGGAGAAGCTGCTGCACGAGGCCGCTGCGGAGGGCATTGAGGTGTTCATCCAGGCAGTGCCCAGTGATGCCAAGAAGATATTGACCTGATCCATCAAGAACAGGAGGAGAACAACATGCTTGTAAAGACATTATTGATCGCACTGGTTTCCTTTATCGGTTTTCTGGAATGCGGCGTCGGCAACTCCATGATCCAGCGACCCATCGTGATGGGCCCGCTGGTCGGTCTGGTGCTGGGCGATGTGAACGCGGGTCTGGCCGTGGGTGCTACGCTGGAGCTGGCCTTCATGGGCAATGTGACCATCGGCGCAGCGCTGCCGCCGGAGATCACCGCAGGCGGCATTCTGGGCACTGCGCTGGCCATCGTTTCCGGCAATGGCACAGAGGCTGCCCTTGCACTGGCACTGCCTATTGCAACGGTGGCTCTGCTGATTAAGAACACCTACTATCTGACCGTCCGCAGCTGGTTTTTGCATAAGTCTGATAAATATGCGGCTGAAGGCAACGCCGCCGGCGTGAATGCCATGCACATGATCAGCTTCCTTTCCTACGATATCGTCATGTCTCTGGTCATCGCTATCTGCTTCTACTGCGGCAGCGACGCGGTGCAGAGCTTCCTTGCCATCATCCCCGCATTCATCATCCGCGGCATTTCCGTGGCCGCCGGCATCCTGCCTGCACTGGGCTTTGCTATGCTGGGCAAGATCCTCGTCAGCCCCAAGGTTGCTCCGTATTTCCTGCTGGGCTTCCTGCTGGCTGCATACCTCAATGTTCCCGTGCTGGGCATTGCACTGTTGGGCGTGATCATTGTGGCTCTGATGCTGGTCAACGACCAGAACAAGCCGAATAATACTGCTGTGGTTGACGGAGGTGCTGACGATGACTTCTAATAACGAGAAAAAGCTGCTCACCAAGAGCGATATCAACAGGGTTTTCTGGAGATCCTTTACGGTCAATGCATCCTTTAACTACGAGCGTCAGATGAGTCAGGGTGCGCAGTATGCGCTGTCCCCGATTCTACAGAAGCTGTATCCGGACAAGAAGGAGCTGGGTGAGGCACTGCAGCGTCACGCCGAGTTCTTCAACACCACGCCCATGCTCTGCCCCTTTATCTTCGGCATTACAGCGGCCATGGAGGAGGAGAACGCCACACAGGAGGACTTTGACCCCAACACCATCAACTCGGTCAAGGCTGGTCTGATGGGCCCTCTGGCCGGTATCGGCGACTCGGTATTCTGGGGCACCCTGCGTCCTCTGGCCGGCGGCATCGCCTGCTCGCTGGCACTTACGGGCAACCTGTTTGCGCCGTTCCTGTTCCTGCTGCTGTTCAACATCCCCAACGTGCTGGTGCGCTACTTCGGCTGCCACTGGGGCTACAACTCCGGCATGAAGGCGCTGAACCGCTTTGAGGAACTGGGTCTGACCGAAAAGATTTTTACCGCGGCAGCCATCATCGGTCTGCTGGTCATCGGCGGCATGTCGGCCTCCATGGTTAGCGTCAACCCGGTCGTTGCCATTGGCAGCGGCGACAACGCCATCAAGCTGATCGATGTCATCAACGGCATCATGCCCAAGATGCTCTCGCTGCTTACCACATTGGGCGTCTACAGTCTGCTCAAGAAGGGCACGAAGCCCAACACGATCCTGCTGGGCATCATCGTAGTCAGTGTGCTGCTCACTGCTATCGGTATTTTCTGAGCAGAACTTTTCAAGACGGCGATTTTATAGTAAAATGGAAAGCGGATGGGAGCGTGGGCTGACATCCGCTTTCCCACTTATCAGGAGGCTGCAATGAACTGTACCGAAGAATTTATTGCGAAAATGAAGCAGAAGGATATCGTCATCAACTTTGTGCAGGCATGGCGCAATGATACGCTGGAGGAAAGCTATGCCCGGCTGGATAAGCCTACGCGTCTGCACGCTTATTCGGTAAGCAAAAGCGTTACCTCCATCGGTGTGGGGCTTGCCGTGCAGGAAGGGCTGCTGCGACTGGACGACCCGGTGCTCAGGTTCTATCCGGAGTATGACCCCGCAGAGCTTGCACCGAACCTGCGCCGCATGACCGTGCGAGACCTGCTGATGATGGGCTGCGGCTCCAAGGATAAAATGTTCTTCTGGAATGATGCGCAGCGACTGCAGTGCAGGGACTGGCAGGATTATTTCCTGCACAATGAGTTCCCCTATGAGCCGGGCACCCGGTTCGAGTACAACAATTTCAACAGCTATATGTGCAGCTGCATCGTGGAGCGCGCTGCGGGCTGCACCCTAAAGGACTACATGACGCCCCGCTTTTTTGATAAGCTGGGCATCGGCAACCCGGACTGGCTCACCTGCCCCATGGGACATTCTGCCGGAGCGAACGGCCTGTTTTTGAGCATTGATGAGATGTCCCACATCGGGCAGTTCCTGCTGCACGATGGTTGCTGGAACGGCGAGCAGCTTCTGGACCCCGCATATTTGCATGAGGCAGAAAAAAACCAGTACCCGGTCAATGCCCCCAAGCACGGCTACGGCTATTTCTTCTGGACGAACCCGGACGACGAATCCTACCGCGCAGACGGTATGTATGGTCAGTACATCGTGGTGGTGCCCAAGAGCAAAGCGGTGATCACGGTGCAGGCGCTGGACAGTAAAAAATTCTTCGACGATGTGTGGTCGGAGCTGGTAGTCCCCTTTCTGAACAAGGGCTGAGCGTAAAAAACAACAGGAGCAAAGGTGACAATGGCAAATCTGCAGAAGCTGAATCCGACCCAGCAGGAGCTGTACAACTATCTGGAACAGCAGACCGGACAGGTGAACTTTGAGGTGCTGCAACCGTTTACCACGCAGGAAATGGGTGCGGTGCTGCACATCAGCCGCAACACGGTGAGCCAGTACCTGAACGAGTTTTTCAAAGAGGGCTGGATGGTCAAGATCAATACCCGGCCGGTCTATTATTTCCTACGGGAGACGCTGAGCCGGAAATTCAACGTTCAGACGCTGGATACTGAATATGAGGATCTGCAGTTTCTGCAGCAGGATCTGAACCATGGCCGCCGTGCGGACAGCTGCTTTGCGGGAGTCATCGGCTATCACCTCAGCCTGAAATCCGCCGTGGAAAAATGCCGTGTGGCGGTGGAGTATCCGCCCACCGGCCTGCCGCTGGTGCTGGCGGGCGAAAAAGGCACCGGCAAGCGTCTGCTGGCCGGCAAGACCTGGGAGTATGCAAAGGAAAAGCAGGTCGTGCCGGCAGAGAGCCGTTTTGCCGAGCTGGACTGCGCCATGTGGGGCGCAGCAGAGCCGGGCGGCACCGGCTTTGCCGCTTCGTTCAAACGCAGGCTGGAGGCTGGCACCGGCAGCGATTTTTTGTACCTGCACGGCTTTGACCAGCTGGAGAGCAGTGTGCAGGCCGAGGCTGTGCGCTTTTTAACGGCAGTGCTACCGGAGCTGGGCGCGAAGTATCCGCGCCTGATCTTCGGTGTGCAGACGGTGCCGCCCTCGCTCAAGAACAGTGTGCCGGTGCAGGCAGAGCTTCTGCCGCTGCGCAGCCGGTCGCTGCTGGAGAAAAAACGGCTCATCTATCGTTTTCTGATGCAGGAGGAGCAGCGCATCGGCCGCAGGGTGCAGGTGACGGGTCAGGCATACCAGATGCTGATGCAGTATCCGTATGAGCGGAACGTGGGTCAGCTGGAGCAGGTCATCCGTACCAGCTGCACCAATGCATACTCCCGCAGCCGGGACGGCGGCATCTGCATCGGTCTGCCAGTGCTGCCGGATGCCGTGTTTGAGAGCTGCCTGCTGCTGCCGGAGGCCGGTGCGCAGAACCGTGCGCTGACACTGGACGACCTGCGGGAGGACTGCGGCTTTGAAAGGGAGCACCGTCTGCTGGAGGAGATCCGGGAGCAGGGGCGGCTGTATTTACAGGGCAGTCTGGAATGTGCCGGATTCTGCACCCGCATGGTGCACCGGCTGGAGGAGTACAACAACTATATCCTGTTCCAGAACAAGATCGCAGATGAGCGCATCAAGGGCATCGAACAGGGAATGCTGCGCATCTCGGAGCGCATCCATGAGCTGTACGGCGTCGGCTTCCCCAACAGCTTTATCCTGATGCTGGCGCGGTGGGTGTATTTCGGCAATGTGTTCGATGATGCCTTGCCAGAGGACAGCGCCGAGATGCAGCAGCTGGTGGCAGACCTGACCGAGGCTGTCCGGCGGGATGCGCCCTACAGTTTTGCGGTGGCAAGTGATCTGCTGCTGATGGTGCAGAACACCACCGATGTGCATTTCTCGTCCATCGGCATCCTGATGATCAGCGCCTTTGTGGAGGTGCTGCACCGCCCCGGCAACAAGCTGCCAGTGCAGGCGTTCATCATCTGCCACGGTTACGCTACGGCCAGCAGCATTGCAGACGTGTGCAACAAGATGCTGCATAAGTATCTGTTCAACGCCATCGATATGCCCTATGATGTGCCGGTCAGCGAGATCGTCAGTCAGGTCAAAAAGATCCTTTATTTCAACGAGAACCGTGATGTGCTGATCCTGGTAGACCTCGGCTCACTGGAAAACATCACCGAGCTTCTGGACGACCTGCCGAATGTCAACCTCGGGATCATCAACAATGTTTCCACAGCGATGGCACTTTCGGTGGGCAGCCATATTCTGGACGGGATGCCGCTGGCAGAGGTTCTGGAAAATGCCAAAAATGCTTCGCAGATCCGCTATAAGATCTTGGAAAAAGCCCGCAAAGAGGATGTGATCCTGTTTGTGAGCGAGAGCGGCAGCAACGTCGCTGCAAAGGTGAGCGAGCTGTTCATGCATAGCCTGAATCATCTGAACACGAAGGTAAACGCGCGCTTTTTGTGCTACGATGTGCAGACCTATGAGCAGCTGCGTCAGAATGGCCACTGGGACACCTGCAGCGTGTTGTTTGCAGCGTCCACCATGGAGCTTGGCCCGGCGGATTTCCCGGTGGTGGCCGTGGAGGACATCATCACCCAGCGCGGACTGGATAAGATCAAGAGCGGTCTCAGCGGCTATCTGACCGAGGAAGAGTTCGAGCACTTCAAGCAGAATCTGGTCAATCTGTTCTCGCTGGAGAACGTGGTGGAATCGCTCACCATCCTGAATGCATCGCGGGTGCTTTCGCTGGTAGCAGATATGCTGGAGGAGATGCAGCGGGCGCTTGGCTCCCACTTCCAGCCCAAGACCGTGGTAGGTCTGAACCTGCACATCAGCTGCCTGATCGAGCGGCTGGTGAAAAAAGAGGAGATCAAGAGCTACCGTGAGCTGGAACGCTTCTGTGAAGAGCACCGGGACTTTGTGGCACTGGCGCGGCGCTGCTTTGCCAATATTGCCGAGCAGTACCGCATCAACCTGCCGGACAGTGAGATCGGCTATATTTACGATTATATTTCCCACGATTACAGCGATGAAAGTCCTTGGAAAAATGAGTTTTGAACCAATGGGAGGAAATTCAAATGGATTACAATAAAGCTGCTCTGGAAATGCACGAGACCCACAAAGGCAAGGTGGGCATCGTGAGCAAGGTGGAGGTCGCCACCCGCGACGACCTGTCCACCGCCTACACCCCCGGCGTGGCAGAACCCTGCCGCAAGATCAAAGAGAATCCCGACGACGTCTACAAGTACACCTTCAAGGGCAATATGGTGGCCGTCGTCTCCAATGGCACGGCTGTGCTGGGGCTGGGCGACATCGGCCCAGAGGCCGGTCTGCCGGTCATGGAGGGAAAGGCTGTGCTGTTCAAGGAGTTCGGCGGCGTGGATGCTTTCCCCATCTGCATCGACGCCCACGACGCGGCCAGCGTCATCGCGGCCTGCAAGGCCATCGCCCCCACCTTCGGCGGCATCAACCTCGAAGACATCAAGAGCCCTGAGTGCTTTGAGATCGAGGAGACCCTGGAGCGTGAGCTGGACATCCCCGTCTTCCACGATGACCAGCACGGCACGGCCATCGTCGTGACCGCCGCCCTCATCAACGCCCTGCGGGTGGTGGGCAAGAAGATGGAGGACGTCCACATCGTCCTGAACGGCCCCGGCGCTGCCGGTACGGCCATCATCAAGATGCTGATGACCGCCGGCGCGAAGGACATCATCGCCGTGGACCAGTTCGGCACCCTGTACAAGGGCTGCAACAGCGCCGAGGCCCACAAGAACTGGCTGGGCGAGGTGACCAATCCCCGTCAGGTCAAGGGCGGCCTGAAGGAAGCACTGGAAGGTGCCGACGTGTTCATCGGCGTTTCCAAGCCCGGCATCCTGACCACCGAGCTGTGCAAGACCATGAACAAGGACGCCATCGTCTTTGCCATGGCAAACCCCACCCCGGAAATCATGCCGGATGAAGCCAAGGCGGGCGGCGTGCGCGTGATGGCTACCGGCCGCAGCGACTTCCCCAATCAGGTCAACAACGTGCTGTGCTTCCCCGGCCTCTTCAGGGGCGCTCTGAGCGTCCGCGCCCGCGACATCAACGACAAGATGAAGCTGGCCGCCGCCTACGCCATCGCGGACCTCATCACCGACGATGACCGCAGCGAGGAGAACATCATCCCCGGTGCCTTCGACCCCCGGGTGGCCGAGGCTGTGGCGAATGCTGTGGCAGAAGCTGCCCGCGAGACTGGTGTGGCAAGAGCTTGATCGAAAATAAAACAACCACCTATTGCACGATTTTGTGTAGTAGGTGGTTGTTTTTTCATATCTATAATATTAATCTTCCAGTCTGCCATGGTCGCAGCCGAGAGAAAGATAACGCTCCATCTCCACTCTCAGCACAAGCCGGGTATACTCCAAGGGCTTATTATACAGCAGCCAGTCCAGCTCTGCCCGCTGTGCCGGGGTGTTGCCGTACTCGTCCTCCACAGCGATGCAGTCGATGGCAAGGGTGGTGCCATCCTCGAACCGGGCTTCCACCCGGTTGGTGTCCGTATTGTAGCGGCAGGAAAGCAGTTTATTCATGGTGAACCTCATTTCTATATCAAACGGTGTCTGTTCGGATGTCCTAAACCCTGCCATAGAACCGGTGTGTCATGTAAGATTGTTGTTTGGATAAAACTGGAAGATTTTGCACAATAAATACCGTTGAAATCCAGCTTTTGGCGCTGTGCGAAACAGCCTGTTTTGCCGGGCTGATTTTGGCTCTGCACACTTTTGCACATTTTCTGCACATCGCAAGGATGGATAACAGGTGCAAAGGCGTGCAAGCAATGCAAAGAATGCAACAGAACAACAACTGAAAAATAACGGTAATTCGATTAAAATGACGTTTTAGCGTCAAATGATGAAATGGACAAAATGTGCCATTCGGTTCCTACGAATCAGTAGGCCGGGGGTTCGAGTCCCTTCCATCGCACCAAACCATGAAAATCCGAACCTTTTCTCGATAGGAGAAGGGTTCGGATTTTTTGTTTTCTTCGGAAACGAGAACAACGGCTCTTCCCTGACGGCTGTGTGCCCAAAACCTTATCAGAAAGACCGTATCACGAAGGTCACAACTGTAAGAGTGCCGTAAGGCAGGAAGGACACGATTATGAAGTACGATGCAAGAGCCTGTTCGTTCAACATGGATACCGGCTGTGTGGAGCTGCTGCTCCGGGATGGCAGAAAAGTTTCTATCGACTGCACCGGGGTCGAAGATGCACTGGATGTTACCATGGCACAGCGGACTGAATTGGACTATCTCATCTACAATGACCCGCTGGCGTATGCCGAACTGATCGTTGAAACGGTGAGCCGGACGAGTATCTGAAGAATGTAACAGGTAGTCACGGATTAGAGGATTGAACGCAAAAACAGGGGTGCGCCCCTGCCGGACGCAACCCTGCAAAAATCCACACACGATAAGTAAGGCAGGGAGTTCCCCAGTGGGAACTTCCTGTTTTTTCTTTTGGTTGCAATATGAGCCTGCTCCGCCTGCCATGCGGCAAACTCCCGTTGACCTTCCTCGCTGTTCCAGCAGGCAAGGATCGCCGGGTAAAATGCCCGTGCCAGACGTTCGATGGCTTCATCGGGGTAAGGGGAAATATTTGTGGACTTTTTCTTTTTTGTTTCAAACGCACACTCCTTTTGGACTTCTGTTGACAGCATACAATGTGCCTGTTGTTATGCTGTCTGCTCATCCTCTGCGAGCGCAGATTCCAGAGAAGCAAGGTACTCCTTGTGCTTGTGGATGATTTC
>ENA-OQNA01000418-OQNA01000418.1-human-gut-metagenome-genome-assembly--contig:-NODE-418-length-11094-cov-3.383241_pt1 | contig 11094 bp, 11 predicted proteins | sample MGYA00242625_ERZ504872 | MGnify/ENA primary metagenome ERZ504872 (study PRJEB26092, sample SAMD00036425) | human gut metagenome | host: Homo sapiens | study: EMG produced TPA metagenomics assembly of...
ATCCGGTGTCCAGTGGTGGTCGGTCTTAAAGTACAGATGCTGATCCTTATTGGCGCGGTAATCGTCGCGCATATCGATCACATCCGCCCCGCTGGCCTGCACTTGGGCAAAAATGTCATCCAGCATGGCATCTTCGTCCACCATGGGGGCATTGGCCGGCAGCATTTCCGGGTAGATATCGCTGGCCGAAGGTGCCAGCAAAAAGTGACCCGGCCGGGGTAGCGCTGGGCAAAGTTTGTGACGGCACTGATATTTTTCCCAAGCTGCTTCTCAGTATCCGTACTGACGGTAAACAGCTTGGTGAACATCCAGCCATCTTTGCCGTTTAGGATGCCGCTTTCCTCCGTTTTGCCAAACGCGAGGGCATTGACGGCGCTTTCCAGGTTGATCCACCCATCGCGCAGGGCAACTTGGTCCTGCAGATAGGTGGAAAAATCATCCTGCCATTTGCCGTTCAGCAAAGTTTTTACGCTGAACACTGGCATTTGCGCCAGTTTGCGGTTTTCCAGCTCCGAGTTCTCGCGCTTGGGCCAGAACAGGTTGACCAGTGCAAACCCGCACAGCAAGGCGGCAAAAACAATCAGGGAAGCTGGCAGCAGATGACGGTCGGATCTGCGGTGAACATATTTTTCCATAAAGCCATCCCTCCCCTTAAAAGTTTGCATACAGTGCGGTGGAACCCGTTGCTGCTACCACATACGCCGTGCACAGAACAAAGCAGACGCCGCAAAGCGCTGCCCGTAGCGGGGCTTTGCCTTTGCACCACTGCCAGAACCGCCCCGGCAGTTGGGTGGAGCAAACGCAGCACACAACCAGCAGAACCGCATAATTGCGCAGGAAATACAGCGCCGAAACGCCGCCCTGCGGGATGAACAACCGGCTGAGCAGCAGCCCCAGCGGTGCACCGGGGGCGTTGCAGGTGAACAGCCCCCAGCCCAGTACCACCAGGAACAATGTGTAAATGTGCGGCCAGACCTTGCCTTTTTTCAGGTACTTCATCAAAAAGTTCTTTTCGATGACAAGCAGTACGAAATAGTAAAGGCCCCAGCAGATAAAGTTCCAGTTCGCACCATGCCAGATGCCGGTCAGCGCCCAGACGGCCAGCATGTTCAGCATCTGGCGCCCGGCACTGCAGCGGTTGCCGCCCAGCGGGATATAAATGTAATCCCGGAACCAGCCGGAAAGGCTGATGTGCCACCGCCGCCAGAATTCGGTAATACTGCCTGAAATGTACGGCAGGTTAAAGTTCGCCGGGCATTCAAAGCCCATCATCAGGCTCAGGCCGTTGCTCATCTCCGAGTAACCCGCAAAGTCAAAGTACAGCTGCAAAGAGTACGCAATAATGCCCAGCCATGCCAGCGGCAGGGAAGCGTTCGCCAGCCCAATGCCGCCCATTCCGATGATATCCTGCCAGAGCGCCGCAATGGAATCCGCCAAAATCACCTTTTTGGCAAGGCCGAACACAAACATTTCAGCACCATCCTGCGCTTTTTGCAGGGTGCAGCGTCCCTGTGTCTGGTGTAGGACATCCGCCATATCCCGGTATTTCACGATCGGGCCAACGATCAGCTGCGGGTACATCAGAACATATACCGCAAAGACCACCGGGCTGCGTTCCACTTTTACCTTGCCGGTATACACATCCGCAGTATAACTGATGAGCTTAAACGTATAATAGCTGATGCCCAGTGGCAAAACATCCAAAAAACTCAGCTTGGCAAACCCGGTGGAAGCGATAACGTTGAGCGTGTCCAGCAAAAAGTTCGTGTATTTGCAGTAGACCAGCGCCGCTGCCGTCAGCACAATGGCAGCAATCAGCACGGCTTTTCGCTTGCCCCCGGCGGGCAGGCGGGCAAGCAGAAGCCCCGCGCATAGTTGATGGCAACCATGCCCACGGCCAGCGGCAGCCATGTAATACCGCCCCAGCAGAAAAAACAGCAGGCTTTCCACCAGCAGCACCGCATTTTTGACCCTGCCCGGCACAAGGTAATACAGCCCCAGCGCCAGCGGCATAAAACAGAATAAAAAGACAACGCTGTTAAAATTCACAGCGGTTCCTCCTCTCTTGGTTCAGGGAGTGTGGGGAACAGCCCACCAAAAAACAAGGCCGCAGCCTGTTGGGGCGCGGCCTGTTTGGTATCGGTTTGTGCTATCAGGCAAGTGCCCCGTCAATGGCGGTGTCGATTGCGGAATAATCCAGGCCATTCACACCGGCAATGACCATGACCACAACATTGCCTTTTACCACAATGCGTGCATCCTGTGCCTTGGCAACTTTATCAGCAAAGTCAGCATACAGCGTGCTGCTCATTGATTCCTTATAGGCTTCCAGTTCAGCTTTCACGGCGTCAGCGGTGCCATCTTTGACTTGGGCGGCGAATACCAGAGCACAGTCTGCCTGGTCGTTGGTCACATCGCCCTGGAAAGCAACAATGTTATCCGGGGTCAGGTTCATCTCGTTCTCCATGGAGAAGTCATCGATGGCACGGGCATTGGGCACTTCGTTCACAGCCTCAATGGCGGTCACGATGGCGCCCAAATCTACGCTGGCAGTGGCTTCCTCGGTGGAGGAAGCATCGGTGCTGGCTACCTCAGAAGCCGTGCTGCTGGCAGCTTCCGAAGAAGCACTGGCAGAGGAAGAAGCGCCGCTGCCGCAGCCAGCCAGCAGGGTGGCAAACAAAACGGCTGCCGCCAAGGCAGAAATCAATTTTTTCATAATATAGTTCTCCTTTGTTGGTTCGGGGTTCAAATTTATCTCTTTGGCCCTCTGGGAATTTAGATCACCTACTATAGTACACCAGAATAATGTACTTATATAGGATACACGATTTACACCTGTTTTTCAAGTCCCGCAGGGTAAATCTCACACACTTTCACATCCACAATTTTGCGCAAAAATACCGGCGCTTGACAAACTTCGCCCGCCACCTTACACTTTGAAATACAGAATCCATGTAACTTATAAGGCAACACCGCACAATTCCCGCCTTGCGGCTTAAGCACCGCTCCGGCATCTGCCGCACCTCGCTCGCCGTATCGGCACTTAGAATTATGCGGTATTGCCATAAAATAATGGAGGAATCCCCCTTGCAGAACTACAAAGCCAGACAAACCGCCCTGCTTGGCATGCTGTTTGCCCTTTCCATGGCGCTCTCTTTTTTGGAATCCATGCTTACCCCGTTTTTTGGCCTGATGCCCGCCATGAAGCTGGGGCTTTCCAATATTGTTGTCATGTACGCCGTTTTGTTTTTGAACCGCCGTTCGGCGCTTTATCTTGTGCTGCTCAAGGCGTTGTTTGCGTTGCTTACCCGCGGCGTTACAGCCGGGTTTCTTTCGCTGTGCGGGGGCGCGCTTTCCCTAGCTGTGTTCTGCCTGCTTCTGGCATTGCCATTCACCATCACAGGCTACATTTTTTCGGTCAGCGGGGCACTGGCGCACAACTGCGGCCAGCTGCTGGGGGCTGCAGCGCTGCTTTCAGACAAAATGGCAATCACCTATGCGCCGATGCTGCTGATAGCGGGTCTTATCGTTGGTTCCTGCACCTATATGGTATCGCGCCTGATCCTTCCCGCTGTCAAGAGAATTATTCCGCCGAAGAGCAAAGCGGAAAGCAAAATTACATTTTAAGATAACGTCTTAAAAATTTTTAAAAAAGTGTTGACATTTCACATTTCTGCGGCTATAATATAACCATAGCACAGGAAACGAGTTCAAAAAAGTGAACGTCTTGTGCGGCTCATAAAACTAAAAACCAAGAACAAACCATTATTTTGATTCGGAGGTATTTCTTATGAAAAAGTATGTTTGCACTGTCTGCGGCTACATTGCTGAGGGCTCCATCCCCGATTTCTGCCCCGTCTGCAAGGCTCCTGCTTCCAAGTTCATCGAAAAGACCGATAATTCCTATGTGACCGAGCATGTTGTCGGTATCGCCAAGGACGCTCCGGAAGATATCATCCAGGGCCTGCGCGAGAACTTTAACGGCGAGTGCAGCGAAGTTGGCATGTACTTGGCCATGAGCCGCGTTGCCGACCGTGAAGGCTACCCGGAAATCGCCGAAGCTTGGAAGCGTTACGCTTTTGAGGAAGCTGAGCATGCTTCCAAGTTCGCAGAACTGCTGGGCGAAGTCCTGACCGACAGCACCAAAAAGAACCTGCAGATGCGTGTGGATGCCGAGTCTGGTGCCTGCGCAGGCAAGATGGAGCTGGCCAAGAAGGCAAAGGCTCTGAATCTGGATGCCATCCATGACACCGTGCATGAAATGGCAAAGGACGAAGCCCGCCATGGCCGCGGCATGCAGGGTCTGCTGGACCGTTACTTCAAATAATTGAATTCCTAAACCGCAAGGGGGTCGGGTAACACCGGCCCCTTTTTGCTGTCATTTTTTCTGTATTTATTCTCCGCGGCAGGCAAAAAAGTTGTCCTGATCATCACAGGCAGCATAAAACGTTTCGCTCAACTGGCCGATGCCCGCGCGAGAAAGTTGGGTGTTCAACCAGGTGCGGTCCTTTCCGCTGGTGTGCAAGTTTTCTTCAATCAGCTTGCCATCCAACACCAGGTCATACCACTTGCTGGCCGGATCTGTCTGGATGGCAAGGTCCTGCGGGGTGACCGGGCGGTTGAAACTTTTGGGTAAAAAGCTGATCTGGCCGCTGGTTTCCAGCATGGCACACTGCACTTCATTCAAATCAAAATATCCGGCTACTCTGGCTTGTGCTAAAAATTCATTCAGGTCTATTTTTGCGCGGTCCAGCTCCGCTTTATAAATCGTTCCGTTCTCCATCAGTGGAATGGCCTGTCCGCTCAACCAAAGGCGGACGTTCCGGTTTTTGCAGGTGCCGTAATGCACCGCAAAAGCTGCGATACCATACACGATCATGGCGGTAAGCGGCGGTACCATTGTTCCAGGTTGGTGGCCATCTCTGCCGCAATGGAACCAATGGTAATGCTGTTGACATAATCAAACAAGTTCATCTGGGCAATCTGCCGTTTGCCGCCCAGCCGCGTTAAAATAAACAGTACCGCCACGCGAAACCACACTGGCAACAAACACATTGATAATTTCCTGCACTGCCTGCATCTTTCCCATCCGCTCCCTTATCATTTGCCATGCAACCCGCATGGTAACCTTATTGTGGCCCCACCAGCGGTGCATTATACGCACAATGTACCAACGGGGCTTGCACAGGAAGGGGAAAATGTTATAATAAAGTTGTTTCTGTATGCTTCGACTTCCGGCGGCTTTGGGCCCGCTGCGCCGGAGCCGGGCAGGAATTGGCAGCAACTGCAGCTTGATAAGAATTGATATCAGGATGTGAAATCATGCAGATTACCTTTTGCGGCATGGGCAGACAGAATATAACGCCCAACACCGGTACCAGGGTCAACAGGACTATCCCGCTTTCCGCCGCGGGCCGCGCCCAGCTGCGCCGGCCGGGTTTATGCCGGATGTTGCCTATGTCAGCCCGCTCATCCGTGCACGGCAGACGGCGGAAATCTTTTTCCCCGGCTGCCCGCAGATCATTGTACAGGACTTGCGGGAAATGTGCTTTGGCAGTTTTGAGGGGCGGCATTATATCCACATTGAGCACGACCCCGACTACCTTGCCTGGCTGGAAGCCAACAAGACTGCTGCCCGCCCGGATGGGGAGCGCATTCAGGATTTTTGTAACCGCAGCTGTGCCGCCTTTGCCAAACTGGTGGAAGAAAGCCTTGCGCAGCACAAACAGCAGCTGGTGATTGTAGCGCACGGCGGCATCCAGATGGCGGTTATGTCCCGTTACGGTCTGCCGCGGCGGGATTATCACGATTGGTGCGGTCCCAACGCGGGCGGCTACCGCCTGGATGCCGCCAACTGGCAAACAGACCACACCTTGCAGCTGTTGGAAACCGTGCAGTATACCAAAGCCACACAAAGCGAGGTAGCCTTATGAGCAATGGCTTGATTCATTTATACCACGGTGACGGCAAGGGCAAAACCACAGCTGCCATGGGCCTGGCTGTGCGGGCGCTGGGCTGCGGGCGGCGCGTGGTGATCGTGCAATTTTTGAAAGGCGGTGCAACCGGGGAACTGGAACCGCTGCAAACCCTTGGCGCTACCTTCTACCGCGGCAAAGCCGGGCAGAAGTTTGTATTCCAGATGAATGAGGAAGAAAAGGCCGCCACCCGTGCCCTGCAAACTGAAAACCTGCGCCGGGCGCTTGCCGAACCGGCGGACCTTTTGATTCTGGACGAAGCCTGCGCCGCCTGGAATCTGAACATGGTGGACCGAGAGTTGCTGCAAAACGCCGTACTGCACAAGCCTGCCGAGCAGGAACTGGCAATGACCGGCCGCGACCCGGCCCCCTGGATGCTGGATGCCGCAGATTACATTACTGAAATGTGCTGCCGCCGCCACCCATACGAAAAAGGCATTCCGGCAAGAAAAGGCGTTGAATTTTAAGTTTGCCGCAGCGCAGTTCCATACAGGGAAGCGCACCAGGCAATAAGAAATTAAAAGTATTTAGGACAACCAGAAAAAGAGAAAAACAGCCTGCCCAAACAGCAGGCGGGGAGGGGTATCATCATGGCTACACATAGCCGCCAAATGTCCGATGCATTCCGTACGACAGTATTTCTAACCCTGTCCGGCGGATTTCAGGACGCTTACACCTACATGGGCCGCGGCAAGGTTTTTTGCCAACGCTCAAACCGGCAATATCGTGCTGATGGCCACCAATTTTTTGTGAGGGTGATTTTGCCAAAGCGCTGCGGTATCTTTTGCCGCTGCTGGCCTTTGCTGCCGGTGTCTATTTTGCCGAGGGCATCCGCAACCGCTACCACCTGATGGAGAGATTCCACTGGCGCCAGCTGATTTTGCTGATTGAGATTGCACTGTTGTTTGTTGTTGGCTTTATCCCCAACAATCTGGACTGGCTGGCCAATATGCTGGTCAGCTTTGTCTGCGCCATGCAGGTACAATCTTTCCGCAAGGTGCACGGCAATGCATATGCCAGCACCATGTGCATTGGCAACATGCGCAGCGGTATGCAGTACCTGTACACCGGCCTGCACACAAAAGACCGCGCTGTATTGCGCCGCGCCATGCAGTATTTTGCTGTAATTGCACTGTTTGCTGTGGGGGCCGCTGCCGGCAGTCTGCTGACCATCCATTTTGGCAACCGTGTGATCTGGTTCTGCTGTGCTTCGTTGCTGGTCAGCCTTAGCTTCATGTTTATCCGTGAAGACATTGAAGAGAACCCTGAACTGCAGCGGGAAGCCGCCGCTTTGCACCAGGATGTAAAAGCCATGGAGCACACCATCGGCAAAACCTTGCAGGAGCAGCAGGAAGAACTGCACCCCTTAAATCACAAGTGATATGGACAATATATAAAATTTGAACAAAACTTTCGCAATCTCGCTTGTCGTTTTCCGGCACAAATGCTACAATACAGTCAAATGTTAAATATGTGCGCGAAAGCGAGGGATTTCCGTGAAAATCATCACCGTTACACTTGCTCCTAACCAGGCTGTTCTGACCTGCTATCTGCAGGACCAAAGCCCTAAAATGCCAAATGCCGCCATCCGCCCGGCTATGCTGGTCGTGCCCGGCGGCGGCTACCAGTATTGCTCTGACCGTGAGGGCGAACCGGTTGCCCTGGCTTATATGGCACAGGGGTTCAATGCGTTTGTTCTGCGCTATACGGCAGATGCAACCACCCCGATTGACAAAGCGTTACAGGATGGTGCCGCCGCAATGGATTACCTGCGCGCCAACGCCGCGGAGCTGGAAATTGACCCGCAGCAGATCGCCGCCGTTGGCTTTTCTGCCGGTGGGCATTTGGTTGCTTCGCTGGGCACATTGCTGCCCAAGGCACAGCGCCCCAACGCCCTTGTGTTGGGCTATGCCGCAACGCTGGGCGCAATGTGGACCGTCGTTGGCCGCCAGGAGCCCGACCTGCACGCGCTGGTTGATGATGACACCCCGCCCACATTCCTGTTTGCTACCCAGGGGGACGCGCTGGTTCCTGTTAAGAACAGCCTTGTTTTTGCAGATGCTTTGGCTGACCACAGCATCCCGTTTGCGCTGCACATCTTCCCGACCGGAGCACACGGCATTTCCCTTGCCACTGCCTGTACCTCCGGGCCGGAAGCTTCCCGTGTCAACCCGGCAACCGCCCAATGGCTGCCGATGAGCGTTGACTTTTTGCAAAAGCTGTGGGGCTGCCTGGGCGTTACCGCACCGGATACCGAGCTTGCCGCCCAGCTTGCCGCCGGGCCGCTCAGCCTGAATATGCCGGTGCGCAGGTTGATGAAGAACCCGCAGGCCAGCGCTCTGCTGCAGGCTGTGCTGGGGGATATGTGGCAGGCCATTGTGTCTAACCCACTTTCTCAGGGAATCAGCCTGCGCGAAATTTCCGGCTTCCTGCAGGCGGCATTGCCGGAAAGCGCATTGAATCAGCTGGATGCCCAGCTAGCCAAAATCCCGGTTGAATAACCCCAAGGAGCTTATCATGCTATTTATTGAATATCCCAAATGCTCTACCTGCCAAAAGGCCAAATGCTGGCTGGATGAAAACGGCGTTGCTTACACCGACCGCCATATTCTGGAGCAGCCCCCCACCTATGAAGAGCTGAAAGAATGGCACGCTCGCAGCGGGCTGCCCCTGCGCCGCTTTTTTAATACAAGCGGCCTGAAATATAAATCGCTTGCCCTGAAAGACAAACTGCCCACCATGACCGAGGATGAGCAGCTGCACCTGCTTGCCACAGATGGTATGCTTGTCAAGCGGCCTTTGGTGGTCGGGGATGATTTTGTCCTTGTCGGATTCAAGCCTGACGAGTGGGCCAGCACCCTGAAATAATCCACCTTCTAAATAGCAAAGCAAAAACAGCACCGCAGTTTGTTGCACACACAGTCAAGTAAGACGATGTGCACGGCAAAGATTGCGGTGCTGTTTTGTTTTTATTCTTCCCAAAACCGCCAGAGTTCCCGTTCCAGCTTTTCTGTATCATAAATCATTTTCAGGTGGCTCCAATGCGGGGGCATCAGGCGGCGGTAGTCCGGCATGGCAAAGCGGTTATCGATCAGCAGCACCACGCCTTTGTCCCGCGGGGTGCGGATCACACGCCCGGCGGCTTGCAGCACCTTGTTCATGCCGGGGTAACGGTAGGCGTAGTCAAAGCCGGAACCGCGTGTCTGCTCAAAATAGTCCCGCAGCTGCTCCTGCCGGGGTCCAACCTGCGGCAGCCCTGGGCCCACGATGCCTACACCAATCAGCCGGTCGCCGGTCAGGTCAACGCCCTCCCCAAATACGCCGCCCATCACGGCAAAGCCAAGCAGGGGTTGGCTGGGGCCCGGCACAAACTGGGCCAAAAAGGCCGCTTTCTGCTGTTCATCCATCGCGTTTTCCTGCTTGATGCAGTTGATTTCCGGGCAGTGCTCCTTGAACTGTGCATAAGCCTGCTCCATATACGCATAACTGGGGAAAAACGCCAGATAATTCCCGCAGCGCGCCCGTACCATCGTCGCCAGGCTTTCCTCCACAATGGCAAGGCTTGCATCCCTGTCCTTATACCGGGTGCTGACATTGCCGATGCAGAACAGTCCCTGATTGCCCGCGGGGAAGGGGCTACGCAGGGTAACGGCCCGTGCTTCCGGCACGCCGCACAGGTCCTTATAATAACTGGCCGGGGCCAGCGTTGCACTGAACAGCACCGCGGCGCGCCCCAGGGCAAAACTATCCGCCAAAAAGGCGCTGGGGTCAAGGCAGAGCTGCGCTGCACGCACCTCGCTGCCGGATGCCGTGATTTGCAGCACAAAATGATCGTCAAAGGTATCCGCTACGCGCAGCCAGGCCCGCACATCAAAATACAACTGCAGCAGTGCCGTGTGGGTTTCATCCGGTTCTCGGTGGTCGTCCAGCCATGCTTCCAACGGTTCACACAGGCGGTTCAGCAGGTGATCAAACTCCTCGCTGCGCTCTTTTAGAAAGAATGTTTTGCCAAACCGTCCATCTCTGGCGGCAGTTTCTTCCTCGGCACGGTGGCGCCATTCAATAAATACATCATTTACTTTGGTCAGAGCGTTTTTCAGGCTGCTTTTGCCTTTGCCCAACAGCTTCTTCGCTTCATAAAAGCTGGTTTTGGTCAGGGCAGCACTGTGCATTTCCCGCGCACGCCCCGGCAGGTTGTGCGCTTCGTCCACCAGGAAGATATAATCCCCGGCAGATTCAAAAAATCGCACCAGATGTACAACCGGATCAAACAGATAATTGTAATCCCCAATAATCACATCGCTCCACAGGCTGCTGTCCAGCCCCAGCTCAAAGGGGCATACCGTGTGGCGTTCTGCATATTCCTGCAAGGTTTCCGCCGTCAGGCAGGGGACATCCAGCACATCCCAGAGAGCGCCTTTGATGCGGGCATAATACCCGTTGGCATAGGGGCAGGCTTCCGGGGTACACTCCCGCGTCTCACACAGGCAGATCTTGTCTTTCGCTGTCAGCGTTACACTGCGCAGGTGCAGTTCCGGCTCGGTATCGCGCAGGATAGCCAGTGCGTTTTCCGCTGCCGTACGGGTTGTGCCGCGGGCCGTTAAATAAAAATCGGTCCCACCCTCTCATTGCCCATAGATTTCAGGGCAGGGAACAGCACGCTCATGGATTTACCAATCCCGGTTGGTGCCTGGCACAAAAGCTGGCCGCCGTCCCGGCACACTTTGTATACCTCGCCCGCCATCGCGCGCTGCCCGGGGCGATACGCAGGGAAAGGGAACTGCATGGCCTGCAAATCCGAGTTCCGGGCCTTTTTCCACTCAACCGCCCGCCGCGCCCAGGGGGCATATTCCGCCAGCAGGGCTTCCACTTCCTCCTGCAGCTGCTGCGCGGTGTAATGCCGCTCAAACCGCAGAATCAGCTCTTCATCTACCTGGAAATAGGTCAGCTGAACCCGCATCTCTTCCAACTCATGCTGTGCCGCATAAATTGCTGCATACACAATAGCCTGTGCCCAGTGCTCCGGTGCAAAATCCGGGGTAATATCTGCCGCCGGGCATGCGGTGGTCTTGATCTCATCCACCACGGTAACACCGTCCGCTGCGGTAAAAATGCCATC
>ENA-OQNA01000424-OQNA01000424.1-human-gut-metagenome-genome-assembly--contig:-NODE-424-length-10856-cov-8.308976_pt1 | contig 10856 bp, 12 predicted proteins | sample MGYA00242625_ERZ504872 | MGnify/ENA primary metagenome ERZ504872 (study PRJEB26092, sample SAMD00036425) | human gut metagenome | host: Homo sapiens | study: EMG produced TPA metagenomics assembly of...
AGTGCCGATACGGCGAGCGAGGTGCGGCAGATGCCAAGCCAAAAGCGCAGATAATACTGGATGTATTATCGAGCTATTTTGGCAACGCAGATGCCGTGCCGCAGCCCGCCGGAGCGGTGCTTAAGCCGCAAGGCGGGAATTGTGCGGTGTTGCCCTAGCATTGGTTTTAATGAAATAATACTTATTTTACATATAAGTCTTTCTGCTGTATGATAGCCATAGTGCCGCGGCGGGGGTGGGCTTTGCGCGGCAGGCAAAAGTTTTGAACAATTCACACAGCAAAAGGTGGAAAATAAAATGAATCAGCATAACCGCGCGGCAAGGCTTTGCCGGTTATTTTTCAGCACACTTTACATCAGCAGCTTTACCTTTGGCGGCGGGTTTGTGATTGTGACACTGATGAAAAAGAAATTTGTGGACGAGCTGCACTGGATCACCGAGGAGGAAATGCTGGATATGACCGCGCTGGCGGAAAGCGCCCCCGGTGCCATCGCTGTCAATGCGGCTATCCTGGTAGGGTGGCAGGTGGAAGGGCTGCTGGGCATGATTACTGCCGTTGTGGGCACCATTCTGCCGCCCATGGTTATCCTGTCCATCATCTCTTATTTTTACAATGTGTTTGCCGCCAACGTGTATGTGGCGCTGGTGCTGAAAGGGATGCAGGCCGGGGTTGCGGCGGTCATCTTAGACGTTGTGTGCAGTATGGGCGGCAAGGTCATTGCCTCGCATTCGGCGGTATCCCTGTTTTTGATGGTAGCAGCGTTTGCGGCCAACTACATTTTTGGCGTCAATGTGGTGCTTATCATTCTGGCCGCAGCGTTGTTTGGGGTTGTGCGCGCTGCGCTGGCCCGCAAAAGGACGGTGTGAGGATGATTTACTTACAGTTATATCTCAGCTTTTTGCAGGTGGGGCTGTTCAGCGTGGGCGGCGGTTACGCTGCCATGCCGCTGATTCGCAGCCAGGTTGTGGAGCTGCACCCCTGGATGACCTTGCAGGAATTCACCAATCTGATTACCATTGCCGAAATGACGCCCGGCCCGATTGCGGTCAACTGCGCCACCTTTGTGGGGCTGCGCATTGCCCAGCTGCCGGGGGCGGTGATCGCCACGCTGGGGTGCATTACCCCCGCGCTGGTGCTGGTCTCGCTGCTGGCGTGGTGTTACCGGCGCTGGCGGGATCTTTCGGTTTTGCAGAGCGTGCTGGCCTGTCTGCGACCGGCGGTGGTTGCCTTGATTCTGGGGGCAGGGCTTTCGATTTTGGGGATCGTGGTGTTCCCCAACGGAATCTTGGGGCTGGGCAGCATTGACTGGATCGGCACGGGCAGCTTTTTTGCCGCGTTTATCCTGCTGCGCAAATATAAGTGGAACCCCATTTTGACGATGTGCCTGTGCGGCGCGGCGGGGCTTGGGTTGCATTTGTTGGCGGGAACGGTAGGGTAATAATTAAGGCAATACCGCATAATTCTAAGTGCCGATACGGCGAGCGAGGTGCGGCAGCTGCTAAGCCAAAAGCGCAGATAATACTGGATGCTGCAAAGGTGAGCGCCGCCAGTGGCGGAAACAGCGAACCGAAGCAGGGGCAGCGGTCGCAGAGTGCGAGGGGCTTTTGCCCCCGAAGCACGATGCGGGTACCGCAACCCGACATTATCGAGCATTTTGGCAACGCAGATGCCGTGCCGCAGCCGCCGAAGCGGTGCTTAAGCCGTCAGGCGGGAATTGTGCGGTGTTGCCTTAGAGATAGGAATGGGGCGATGGGCAGAATGTTTAAGCCAAACACGTAATTTCGCTAAAGCCCGGTTTAGCGAAATATAGAGGGGGAGCAGGTCAATGCCGTCTGCCAGAATGCCGCCAGAAAAGCTGGCGTGCGCCGCTGCACAGGCTGCGCTGGCTTCGTCACCATCAGCATTATGCTTTTGATGGACCCTGCAGTGGATGCAGTGGGCGGCTGGACAACGCGGACGATGTATCAGAGATCATGCAGCGCTCACCTGTCGGTTCCCGTTTTGCCGTATCATTCTGCTGCTTTAACAAGAACGAAAATCTTTACGGCGGCAAAGAAATGCTGTATACTAAGGTGTAAAGACACCTTGGAGAAAATACTGTGGACAGGGAGCAAATGCTATGAATGACGAAAAAATCACCCTTGATCTTGTGATTGATGTGCAGAAAGATTTTATTACCGGGGCACTGGCCAACACACAGGCGCAGGCCAATGTGGCGCACCTGGCAGAGACCGCGCGGGCACACGCGCAGGCCGGGCACTGGATGTTCTTTACCCGTGATACCCACCAGGACAACTACCTGACCACGCGGGAGGGCCGCAGCCTGCCGATTGAGCACTGCATTGAGGGTGAGGATGGCTGGAATTTTGCGCCCGAACTGGAAAACGTCATGGCGGACACCGAGCCGGAAGTGTGCCACATTGTGGACAAACCCACGTTCGGCAGTTATATGCTGCCCAGTGAGATTCTGGATGAACTGATGGCACACAACAAGGCTGTTGAAGATATTGAAAAAATTGTTATTTATGGCTACTGCACCGATATCTGCGTGATTAGCAACGCCATGGTACTGCGTGCAGCTTTCCCGGAAACAGAGATCGAAGTTTTGTCGGACTGCTGCGCCGGGGTAACGCCCCAGAGCCACCAGACCGCGCTGGATGCCATGCGGGCCTGCCAGTTTACAATCATATAATAGGTGATGAAATAAAAAATACCGTGCAGCTTTTTTTGAACTGCACGGTATTTTTATCTGTTTGTCAGCTGACGCAGCTGGTTCAGGTCCTCCCGCGTATCCACATCCCTCAGTTCGGCATCGTTCCGGGCGGACACAAGGCAGACGGAACCGGGGTGGGCCCGCGCAACGGCATTGCCGCCGCGGCCATCCGGCAGGTGAAGCAGCTCCGAAAAATAATCCGCGCCGAACAGCACTGGGCTGCCGGGGGTGCCATCGGCAGCGCACAGCCGCACAATGGCATCGGGGGCCGCTGCCAGCGCCAGTGCTTCCACACTTTGCTGCGTGAGCAGCGGCTGGTCCCCTGGCAGAAACAGGCAGCCGCGCAAAGCGGGCTCTTTTCCCAGCAATGCCGCCAGCCCCAGCCGGACCGTATCGCTGCGGTAGGGCTGCGCGTGGCGCAGAACGGGGACGCCCTGCGCGTTACAGAGCGCCTCAACCTCTTCCGAGCGGGTCACGACAATGCGGCAGGCCAGCAGCGGCAGGGCGGCTAGAGCCAGCGCATTGGCGATCAGCGGTGCACCGCAAAATCCGCCATCAGCTTGTTTCCGCCGAACCGCCGCCCCAGCCCGGACGCCATGACCACGCAGCCGAGAGCGGGCGCGGAATCGTCCAAATCCACCACAAAGGCATCCTGCCGGGCGCACAGTGCGGTTAAAAATGGGGTATCCTGCTTACGCACAATAGCGAGAACGCGCTTTGCATCCAGCAGCGCTTCCACTGCCTGCCGGAATTCGGGGCAGCTATTTTCCAGGTAACCGAGTTCATCCAGCACCGCCCATTCGCTCTCCCCTGCCGCCATGCGGTGCAGGGCGGGTACTCCCAGCAGCAAAAGGCCGTCCGCCACGGGGCGCATCCGGTTTTCGCCTGGGGGCAGTGCCGGGTCAAAGCGGCCGATCACCGCTATTTTTCCGCCCACACTTTCTCGAATTTCCACACGGTCCGCAGGGTACGCTGCTGTGGTAATTTCCTGTGCCCCAGGGCACAGCAATGGCACCAGCGCACGCAGTAGGGTGGTTTTTCCCGTACCGCGCCCGCCGGTCAACAGCAGGTGGCGCTTACCGCTCACCCGGAAAGAACTTATAATAGAGCTCGCGGTCAGTCTGTACACAGGCATCACGGTAAGCCTCATACCTTTCCATAAAATTGCGGGCTTCATCCGTCAGGGTGCTGCCCCCGCCGCCGCGCCCGCCAATGGTTTTGCGGGTCAGCGCAAAGCCCAATTCTTTTTCCGCCCGCTTGACCATGCGCAGCGCTTTGGAGTAAGAAAGCCCCATGGCCTGTGCCGCCGCCCGCAGTGAGCCGGTCTCTTCAATCCGGTGCAGCAGGCGGCAGGGGCCTTCGCCAAAAAAGCGCTCGCCGATATCATCGCAGAGCATCACACGAATCTTCGGTTTCATTTTTCTTTCCTCATAACGGCAGCAGCGCCAGCCGCACCCGGCCCGTGCGGTCGGTCACGGGCACCAGTTCCAGCGGGCCGTATACTGCTGCCAGCGCGGATTGCAGCGCTTCAACCGGGTCGGTTCTGGGGTACAGCATGGCTCCAACCTGCCCGTTTTGCAGCACGATCAGCGTATCGCACCAGTCCAGCATCAGCATGGGGTCATGCAGGCAGATCAGCGCTGTTTTGCCGCTTGCATGCACAAATTCTGCCAGCAGCGCCGCCATATGGCTGCGGTTGGCAAGGTCCAGGGCGCTGTCCGGTTCATCCAGTAGCAGCAAAGGCGCATCCTCCACAAAGGTACGTGCCAGAATACAGAGCTGGCGTTCGCCGCCGCTCAGCGTCAGGTAGTCCTGCTCGGCTTTATCCGCCAGGCCTACCGTGCGCAGGGCTTCTTCCGCTGCCGCACACATGGCAGCGGTGGGGCTTTGCAGCACGCCAAGGCGGGGGTTGCAGCCCATCAGCACAACTTCCCGTGCAGACATGGACACTGAAATTCCGCTTTGCTGCGGGGTGTAACTGACCGTTTGTGCCAGACACCTGGTAGAAAGGCTTTCCAGCGGCACACCATCCATCAGGCAGCACCCCGTATGGGGCAAAAGCCCGGCCACTGCGCGCAGCAGGGTGGTTTTTCCGCTGCCGTTCGCCCCCAATATTCCCACCAGCTGGCCGGGGGTATCTATCGTAAAATGAACATTTTGCAGGATGTTCTTATCGCCAAGACGGACGGCCAGATTCTCCACAGTGAACATTACCGCGTCTCCCTCCCCGGCTTTATAATAAGGTAAAGCAAAAACGGAACACCCAGCAGCGAGGTGAAGATACTGACCGGCAGTTCGGTTGCCGCCACCGTTTTGGCAATGGTATCCGCCGCCAGCAGCAGCGTGCTGCCCACCAGCCCGCTGAGCAGACTGGTGGAGCGGCGGTTGTGCCCCGCCAGCAGCCGCGCACAGTGGGGGGCCAGCAGCCCGACAAAGCTGATCAGCCCAGTCACGCTGACAACCGCGGCCACCACCAGCGTTGCCAATGTCAGCAGCAGAAAACGCATCCGCCCCACCGGAACCCCCAGCAGCCGCGCTTCATCCTCTTCCACGGATAAAAGCATCGCCTGACGGTGCAAAGCAAAAATTACGGCGCAGCAGGAAATAGCCATTGGAACGGGGAACCACACCCGGCTTTGCGTTACCCCCGCCAGGCTGCCCATGATCCAATATTCAATGCTGGCCAGCTCTTTTTCCGGGTCAGCGGTCAGCTTTAGCAGCATCAAAAGAGTTTGCGCCAGCGCATGTACGGCAATGCCCGCCAGCACCAGGTTCATCTTGCTGCGCCCCGGCGCGGCGGCCGCCAAGCCAAGCGAGAGAAACACCGCTGCCAGCCCGCCCGCAAAGGCGCATACCGTGGTGCCCAGCGTGCCCGAAGAGACAAACAAGATGGCAAATGCCGCGCCAACGCTGGCCCCCGACGATACCCCAATGATATCCGGGCTTGCCAGTGGATTGCGGAAAACAGTCTGGTACACAAAGCCCGCCACGCCAAGACCGAACCCGCCCGCCAGCGCCATCACGGCACGGGGCAGGCGCAGTACCGTAAAGGTGCGCACTGCCATAGCGTCCCCCGCCAGCAGTGCCTGCAGGGTTATGGGATAACGGCCGAAATAAAGTGCCGCACCAAAGGCCATAAAAACGCAGAGCGTTGCGCCCAGAAGGCACAGTGCCGTGCGTTTGCGGTTATTATTCATAAGATTCGGGGGTAAAGCCATAGAAGCTACCATAGAATTCATCGGCAGCGGCGTGGTAATACTCCTCGGTCACCTGCTCCGGGTGCAGCACGCTGGCAAGATAAACACTGCCAAGGAAGCTGGCCGGCACGGGGGAATCCACAGCCTCAACAGTGTGGGGCAGCTGGTAAACATGGCTCTCCTTGACGGCGGTGCAGTCCGCCAGGGCGGCATCGTTCAGAACAGAATCAACGTCATATTCAGCATCGGATGCCAGAATGATGTAATCGGGGTTCCAATCCAGGATCTGCTCATAGGAAACTTCGGCCCAGTAGGTATCTTCCACGCTGGCGGCGGCGTTTGTGCCGTTGGCGTTTTCGATCATCGTGTTCTGATACATGGCGGGGCCTGCGGTTTCCAACACGGAGCTGTTGCCTGCCAGGTAAACGCTGGGGGCATCGGTGCCGGCAACGGCTTCGGCCAGGGCGGCCAGGTTGCTGTCAATGGCCATTTCCAGCTCCTCGCCGCGGGCGGTGGTGTTGGTTGCCTGTGCCAGCAGCTCGATCGCGCCGAACAGGCTGGCCTGGTTTTCCGGCTTAACAGCCAGCACGGTCAGGCCCATTTCCTCCATCTGGGGGATGGAATCCTTGAGCTTGGCGGGCACGATGACAAGATCCGGGGCCAGCGCAGCGCAGCCTTCCAGGTCAAACTCTTTGGCGGTGCCAATGCTGGGCAGGGACTGGATCTCCGGGGCGGACAGGCTGTAGATGTTGCGTTTGTCGGCTTTGGCTTCCACGCCAACCAGCTCGTTCTGCACGCCCAGCGCAATCAGCAGGCTGGTGGAAATGTAGTAGCCGCTGGCAAGGGTTTTGGGTTCTTCCTCAATGGTAACTTCGCGGCCCAGCTGGTCGGTAACGGTCAGCGGGTAGGTAACCGCCGTTTCGGCGGCAGGTTCTTCCGGTGTAGCAGTGGCTTCCGGGGCTGCAGCAACCTCTACGGAAGCAGCCTCGCTGGCTGCGGTACTGCTGGCAGCAGCGGTGCTGCCGCAGGCTGTCAGTGCCATAGCGGCGGCCAGCAGCAGGGCGGTCATTTTGGTCATTTTCATGTTTCTTACTTCCTTCTAAAACCAATATTCCGTTGTGTTTTTCAAACAACAACGGAATTATAGCAGAATTTGTGGTAAAATGAAAGTGGTACTGCACAAAAGTATGATTTTACCCAAAAACGGAGAGCATTCTATGATAACGATTCGAGAATATGCCCGCCCCGCCACACTGGAAGAAGCATGGCAGCTGAACCAGAAGCGCCCGAACCGGGTGCTGGGAGGGATGCTGTGGCTGAAAATGGAAAAAATCAGCGTTGGCACAGCCATTGACCTATCTGCGCTGGGGTTGGATACCATTGAAGAAACCGATACCGAATTTGCCATTGGCGCCATGGCAACGCTGCGCAGCCTGGAAACCCACGCCGCGCTGAACGCGGCCACCAACGGCGCCATGCGGGAGGCCGTGCGCCATATTGTGGGGGTGCAGTTCCGCAACTGCGCCACCGTGGGCGGCAGCGTGTACGGGCGGTTTGGCTTTTCAGACGTATTAACGCTGCTGCTGGCGCTGGACTGCGATGTGGAGCTGTACAAAGCAGGCCGGATGCCCATTGCACAGTTTGCCGCCCTGCCCTATGACCGTGATATTTTGACCCATGTTTACATAAAAAAGACGCCGGGGCTTGCAGTGCATTACCAGTCTGTGCGGGCCACCCAGACGGACTTCCCGATTTTGACCTGCGCTGCTGCACGCACGGCGGATGGAGCCTACCGCTTTGCCATCGGTGCACGCCCCATGAAAGCCATGCTTGTCTGCCCCACGGCCGCCCCGGATGAGCTGCCCGCCGCCGTACGGGCTGCGGTGCCCACCGGCAGCAACCTGCGCGGCAGTGCCGCCTACCGCACCCATCTGGTGGGGGTGCTTGTCAAGCGTGCCGTACAGGCACTGGGGAACCTGGAGGTGCTCTGATGCAAATTCATTTTACGTTGAACCATAAAAAAACAGCTGCTGAGATCGCCCCCGATACCCTGCTGATTGATCTGGTGCGCTCTTTAGGCTGCAAAAGCGTCAAGCGCGGGTGCGAAACCGCCAACTGCGGGCTGTGCACCGTGTTTTTGGACGAAAAGCCGGTGCTTTCCTGCTCTGTACTGGCGGCGCGGGTGGATGGCCGCAGCGTTACCACGCTGGAGGGCCTGCAGGAGGAAGCCGCTGAGTTCGGCGCGTTCATCGCTGACCAGGGGGCCGAGCAGTGCGGCTTCTGCAACCCCGGCTTTATCATGAATGCGCTGGCCCTTTTCCGCGAAAAACCCGACCCCAATGAGGAGGAGATCAAGGAATACCTTGCGGGCAACCTTTGCCGCTGCTCCGGGTACGAAGGCCAGCTGCGCGGGATCCAGAACTTTTTGGCGTGGAAAAAATCAAAGGAGGCTGCCCAATGAAAACTGTGAACCAGCCTGTGCGCAAGAAGGACGCCATGCAGCTTGTAACCGGCCAGCCTGTATACATGGATGATGTTATCCCGCAGGACTGTCTCATCGTCAAGCTGCTGCGCTCCCCCCACGCCAATGCGATCGTCAAAAATATTGATACCTCCCGCGCCATGCTTGTGCCCGGCATGGAGGTGATTTACACCTGGAAAGATGTGGACCAAAACGCCCGCCGCTACACCCAGGCGGGCCAGACCTACCCCGAAATGAGCCCTTACGATCGCCTTGTGATCGACCGCCATGTCCGCTTTGCCGGGGATGTTGTTGCGATCCTTGCGGGCAAAGACGAAACATGCGTCGATAAGGCGATGAAGCTGATTCAGGTGGAATATGAAGTTCTGCCCGCGGTGCTGGATTTCCACACAGCACTCGATAACCCTATTCTTGTGCACCCGGAGGATAACTGGGAAGCCCTTGTTCCCGGCATCGGAGCTGACAAGAACCGCAACCTCTGCGCCCACGATGAATCCGGCGAGGGTGATATTGAGGCGGTGTTGGCTGGGTGCGATGTGGTCATTGACCACACCTACCACACCCGCGCCTGCCAGCAGGCCATGATGGAAACCTTCCGCACTTATTGCAGCATTGATGCTTACGGGCGGCTGAATGTGCTCAGCTCAACGCAGATCGTGTTCCATTGCCGCCGCATTTTGGCAAACGCCCTGCACATCCCCAAATCCATGATCCGCGTTGCCAAGCCGCGCATCGGCGGCGGGTTCGGCGCAAAACAGACGTCAGTGTGCGAGGTTTACCCTGCCTTTGTTACCTGGAAAACGAAGAAGCCCAGCAAGATCATCTATACCCGCTTTGAAAGCCAGACGGCTTCAACCCCGCGCCATGAGATGGAGATGCACGTGCGGCTGGGCGCAACAAAGGACGGCATCATCAAGGGCATTGACCTGCACACCCTTTCCAACACCGGCGCTTACGGTGAGCACGGCCCCTACAACGGTGGGGCTTTCGGGCCACGAAGTCCATCCCGCTGTACGGCAAGGCCGAAGCGTTCCGCTTTGTCAGCGATGTTGTTTACACCAACCACATGTCATCGGGTGCGTACCGCGGGTACGGCGCAACCCAGGGTCTGTTTGCGGTGGAATCCGCTGTGAATGAACTGGCCGACAAATTGGGGATGGACCCATTCGAGCTCCGGCAGCGCAACATTGTCCATGAGGGCGATGTTATGCCCGCCTACTATGGCCAGGTCAACACCAGCTGTGCGCTGGACCGCTGCCTGAAAACCGTGCATGACAGGATGGATTGGGACCATAAGTACCCCGTGCGCGAGATCGGCAACGGCAAGGTGCGTGCTGTTGGCATGGGCATGGCCATGCAGGGCTCCGGCATCGACCATGTGGATGTGGGCAGTGCCACGCTGAAAATTAACGATGACGGGTTCTATACCCTCTCCATCGGCGCAGCGGATATGGGCACAGGCTGCGATACGATCCTGGCGCAGATCGCTGCCGAAGTGCTGGAATGCCCGCTGGAAAACATTGCGGTTTTGGGCGCAGATACCGATTCTTCCCCCTATGATTCCGGTTCCTATGCGTCCAGCACAACCTATGTGACCGGCAAGGCCGTGGAAAAGTGTGCGCTGGAACTGAAAGATAAGATCTGCACCCTGGGGGCACAGCTGCTTGGGTTGGACAAAGCCGCCGTGTTGTTTACCGGCGATGCCGTGACGAGCGAGGATGGCACCCAGCGTGTGCCGCTGGCCAGCATTGCAACGGCATCCCAGTGCGGCAACACGGTGGCGCTGGAAGCCACCGTGACCCACAGCTCGGAGATTTCGCCCCCGCCGTTTATGGTTGGCGCCGCCGAAGTGGAAGTTGACCTGGAAACCGGCGAAGCCCAGGTGGTGAACTATGTGGCCGCGGTTGACTGCGGCACCCCTGTAAACCCGAACCTGGCCCGCGTGCAGGCCGAGGGTGGCATTTTGCAGGGCATCGGCATGGCGCTGACCGAGAATGTGACCTACAATGACCGCGGCATGCCGCGCGAAAGCTCCCTGATGCAGTACAAGATCCCCTGCCGCACTGATATTGGACATATTGACGTAAGTTTTGAGAGCAGCTACGAGGGCACCGGCCCGTTTGGCGCAAAGTCCATCGGTGAGGTCGTCATCAACACCCCGCTGCCCGCCGTGGCCGATGCCATCTACCACGCCACCCACAAACGCTTTTATGAGCTGCCCATCACCCGCGAGCAGATCGCAATGGCGGTGGAAAAGTGAGTGACGGGGGGCTTGCGCCAGGAGATGCAATGGCGTTCGCTTTATAAGCATACGGTTTGCTTCATTTTTTCCCTATGGCAATACCGCATAATTCTAAGTGCCGATACGGCGAGCGAGGTGCGGCAGATGCCAAGCCCAAAGCGCAGATAATACTGGATGCTGCAAAGGTGAGCGCCGCCAGTGGCGGAAACAGCGAACCGAAG
>ENA-OQNA01000427-OQNA01000427.1-human-gut-metagenome-genome-assembly--contig:-NODE-427-length-10800-cov-3.224211_pt1 | contig 10800 bp, 14 predicted proteins | sample MGYA00242625_ERZ504872 | MGnify/ENA primary metagenome ERZ504872 (study PRJEB26092, sample SAMD00036425) | human gut metagenome | host: Homo sapiens | study: EMG produced TPA metagenomics assembly of...
CACTCTGTTTGGCACCAACCTGCTGTTTGCCTGCCGCGAGATGCCGGAGTTTGTGCTTGGGGTGGAAATCTGTGAGGACCTTTGGGCTCCTGTGCCCCCCAGCTGTAGCCATGCGCTGGCCGGGGCAACGGTGGTTGCAAACCTTTCTGCCAGCGATGAAACGGTAGGCAAAGCTGCCTACCGCCGGGAGCTGGTGGCTGGGCAGAGCGCCCGCCTGCTGTGCGGTTATGTGTATGCTGACGCCGGGCACGGTGAAAGCACCACCGATATGACCTTTGCCGCCCACAATCTGATTGCGGAAAACGGTACACTGCTGTGCGAGGCCGAGCCTTTCGCCAACGGTACCGCCGCAACCGAGCTGGACCTTGGCCGCATGGTGCAGGAGCGTATCCGCAACACGACCTTTGTGCCGGATGCCGCCGGATACACGACCATCAGCTTTGATTTGGAAGTGGCAGAAGCACCGCTGACGCGGTTTGTTTCCCCCACGCCATTTGTGCCGCAGAATGATGCTGCTCGTGCCGAGCGCTGCGAGCTGATTTTGCGCATCCAGGCTGAGGGCCTTGCCAAGCGTATGGAGCACACCCACGCCAAGTGCGCTGTTGTGGGTATTTCCGGCGGGTTGGATTCCTGCCTGGCTTTGCTGGTTGCCGTGCGCGCCTGCAAGGTGCTGGGCCGTGACCCCAAGGACATTATTGCCATTACCATGCCCTGCTTTGGAACTACCAAGCGCACCCGCTCCAACGCGGAGATTCTGTGCGAAGCACTGGGCGTCAGCTTTACCGAAATCAACATTACCAACACGGTGGAAAGCCACTTTGCCGATATCGGCCAAGACCCGCACACCTATGATGTGACCTTTGAAAACTGCCAGGCCCGTGTGCGCACACTGGAATTGATGGATTACGCCAACAAGAACGGCGGCTTTGTGATCGGCACCGGAGATTTGAGCGAGCTGGCCCTCGGCTGGGCCACCTACAACGGCGACCACATGAGCATGTACGGTGTGAACGCCGGGGTGCCCAAAACGCTGGTGCGCCACATTGTGCAGTATGTGGCCGATACCTGCGGCCAGCCGGTGCTGCGTGATGTGCTGGTGGATATTCTGGATACCCCAGTCAGCCCGGAGCTGCTGCCCTCCGCCGCGGATGGCACCATTGCCCAGCAGACCGAAAAGCTGGTTGGGCCGTATGAGCTGCATGATTTTTACCTGTATTATGTGCTGCGCTTTGGGTTTGGACCCGCCAAGATTTATCACCTGGCGTTGGCCGCATTTGCCGGGCGGTATGAGCCGGAAGTGCTGCTGGCCTGGCTGCGCAACTTCTACCGCCGGTTCTTTGCCCAGCAGTTCAAGCGCAGCTGCCTGCCGGATGGACCGAAGGTCGGTTCCGTCACCCTCAGCCCCCGCGCCGACTGGCGTATGCCGAGCGATGCCTGCAACGCTTTGTGGCTGAAAGAATTGGATGAGATCGAGGCAAAATAAACTTGCTGTTCTATCTCTGATTTCCATTATTTTCAATTCTTATCGCTTCACGGAGTTATAAAATAGCAAAAGCTCCCTGCCTGGTTACCGTACAGCCGGTAAAACAGGCAGGGAGCATTTTGTTTGTTATTTTATGCCGCTTGGAATGACCACCGAGCGGCGGTCATCCGGGGCATCAGGTGCCGTAATGGGAAAGGAACTGTTTGGTGCGTTCCTCGTGCGGGTGTTCGATCACCTGGTGGGCAGGGCCTTCCTCGACCACCACGCCGCCATCCATAAACAGGATGCGGTCTGCCACATCGCGCGCAAAAGACATTTCGTGCGTGACAATGATCATGGTAGTTTTCTGGTCGGCCAGATCGCGCAGAACGCGCAGAACTTCGCCGGTCAGCTCCGGGTCAAGGGCGCTGGTTGGTTCATCAAAGCAAAGGATATCCGGTTCCAGCGCCAGGGCGCGGGCAATAGCTACACGCTGTTGCTGGCCGCCGGAAAGCTGGTGCGGGTAATGGTTTTCCCGCTCCGAAAGGCCCATCTGTGCCAGAAGGGCGCGGGCTTTTTCTTCCAGTTCCGCATGAATAGCTTTGCGGTTGGCTTTATACTCCGGTTTTTCTTTTGCCAGCAGCTCCCCGGCCAGGGTAATGTTCTGCAAAGCCGTATACTGCGGGAAAAGGTTGAAGTTCTGGAACACAAGGCCGAAATGCAGGCGCTTTTTACGCACTTCACTTTCACGGTGGTGCCGGGTCAGCGGCATCCCACAGGGTTTTGCCGTCCACACGGATCACACCGGTATCCGGCGTTTCCAAAAAGTTCAGGCAGCGCAGCAACGTTGTTTTGCCGGAGCCGGAAGAACCGATGATGGCCAGTGCTTCGCCTTTTTCCAGGTTGAGAGAGATGTTTTGCAGCACATGGGTACTGCCAAAGTTTTTGCTGATGCCGGTAACTTCCAAAAGTGCCATATGTACGTCCCCCTTACCGGAAATAGCTGAGCTTTTTTTCCAGCCAGTTGAACAGCAGGGTCATTGCCCCGACAAACACCAGGAAGAAAAGCGCGGTGGAGAACAGCGGCCAGATCAAGCCCTTGGCGCTGTATTCCTTTGCCATCATGATGATTTCCTTGTTGGCGATCACATTGGCAAGGGAGGTATCTTTGATCAAGGTCATGACCTCATTGCCCATGGGGGCCAGGATGCGCTTGATGACCTGCAGCAGCGTAACGCGGAAAAAAATCTGGCTCTTGGTCATGCCAAGCACCTGCCCGGCTTCCGTCTGGCCAACGGGAACAGACTCAATACCGCCGCGGTAAATTTCGGAAAAATAGCAGGCGTAATTGATGACAAACGCCACCACCGCCGCCAGCAGGCGGCCATTGGTGCTGGAACCCCAGGGACTGGCAAAGCCCATCAGACCGGGGCCAAGGTAGATAACGATGATTTGCAGCATCAACGGCGTGCCACGGATGATCCACACAAAGGTTTTGACCACGCCCCGCAGCGGTGTGAACCGGCTCATGGAGCCAAGTGACACCAAAAGGCCAAGCGGCAGGGCAAACAACAGCGTCAGCCCAAAAAGCTGACAGTTCATTAGGAAGGCGCTGGTCAGGCGGCTCCAAATCACACCCGCTTCCCCCATGATCAGTCTGCCAGGGTCAGGCCGTATTTGTCGGCCAGGGTCTGCATGGTACCGTCCGCTTTCAGTTCATCGAAAGCGGTATCCACAGCGGCGGCGACATCGCTGCCCTTGCGGAAAGCAGCACCGTATTCTTCCACATTCAGCTCGTCCTTGATGACAAGGTTTGCATAGTCGGTGCCTTCGCCGATCATAGCGCTAGCCAGGGTCAGGTCCAGAACAGCGGCGTCAGCGGTGCCGGCAGCAACTTCCATCAGGCAGTCGGTCTGCACGCTCTTGGCAACAAAGTCTGCCTGCTGCAGGCCCTCGTCCTCTTCAATGGTAGTTTCGCCAGCAGATCCGGACTCAGCCACAACGGTCTTACCGGCAAGGTCTGCGGTGGAGGTGTATTCGGCGTCAGCCTTCATCACAACCACCTGTGCATTCTTGACGTAAGGCTTGGTGCAGGCCATATTGGCCTCGCGGTCATCGGTCAGGGTCAGGCCGTTCCAGATGCAGTCAATGCTCTTGGCAGCCAGCTCGGTTTCTTTGGTATCCCAGTTGATCTCGACAAAATCCGGCTCCACGCCCAGCTTTTCACACACAGCTGTTGCCAGTTCGGTATCAAACCCGGTAAAGGTACCGCTTTCATCGGTGTAGTTCATCGGCTCATACACGGTGTAGCCGATGGTCATTTTGCCCTTGTTCTGCAGGTAGGCCAAGTCGCTGTCTGCAGCGGCGCTGTCAGTGGTGGATGCTGCCGTGCTTTCGGCAGAGCTTTCCGTGATGCTTGCAGCTGCACTGCTGCTGGAGCCACAGGCCGCAAGGCTGAGGGCAAACATGCCCGCCACAGCAAAAGAAATCAACTTTTTCATAACATTTCCTCCCTTATCTATACCAGTGCTGAGCAAGTTCTCCGCACCATTCCTGCAGTGCTGCACATTTACACTGCACGCCAACCTTGTGCTTTAGTGCGCCGAAGAGGTTGACTATTAGTTTATAATACCCTCTTTTGCTATTTTTTGCAATACTTATTCATGATTCCTGCATAAAAAAGCAAAGCCGGCAGGGTTTGACTGCGGTTATGCAGCGCTTCCCTGCCGGTCATGGTTTATCTTACCTCCACAACGGTGATATCCTGCGCGCTCAGGCCCTTGCACTTGCCTAAAACGGCATCCCGGATGCGGGTCACTTCATCCGCGGTCAGGGCGTCATTTTCTGTCATAACGGTGATATCCGCGCGTCCCTCCCCAATGCTGACAACACAGTCCGCAAAGCCTTTGGATTTAATCAGGCTTTCAATGCTGGATTCCACCGTGATGCTGCTGATCTGGTTTTGTAGCTTTTGGGTAATGCTGTCTTTTTCGCTTTCGCTCAAATCCGCACTTTTCAGTGTCTTTTTGATAGCGTCCAGTGCCTCGTCCCGCGCTTTGGAGCGGTTCAGGCGTGCCTGTTCAAAAAATTCCGTACCGGAATCCTTGCTGACGCTGACAAGCTGGGCTTCGCCGTAATTTTTGCCTGCCTGCCCGCCCGATTCCATTTCTTCCGCTGCATCCGCCTGGGCGGCGGTCTGAGGTTCACTTCCCAGTGGATCAAACACTGCCTGGGCGGTCATGGGTTCCACCGCCGCGTTTGTTTCCGGCTGCCGGGCGGCAGTCTGTACCGTGTCCTCGTCAGCTTCCGCCGAAGTCTGCACAACGGCTTCCGGCGTTCCCGCCTGCGGGGTGCGCCCGGCGAACGACCAGTTCAAAAACACTGCACCGCCCAACGCCAGGGTAAGCGCCGCCAATGTGGCATACCGTTTGGTTGCTCTGCCTTCCATATCGTTAGCCCTCCCTATGATTGCATTTTGTTTACGGTAATATGGCTGGCCCCCACGCCGGTCAGGGCGCTGACCAGTTCTGTGATGCGGCGCTGGGTCCCGGCATTACCCCCGCCCTGGCAAAGCACGGCCACGCCGCGCACCTGCGGTGCCTGAACCGACTGCACCACCGGCTGTGCACCGGCCAGCAGATGGGTGCGCTGGCTGGCGGCGCTGCTGCGGGTGTCCTCGCTGGTTTTCTCTGTCCGGGTATCCGCTGCATAGGTGGTTTCCTCCCCGCAGTCCAGCGTTACCATAACAACGGTTTCGCCTGCGCCGTCCATGGCACGGATCAGGGCGGCAAGGCGGGTTTCCAGCTGCTGTTCATACTCCGCTGCCGTCTGGCTCTGCTGGCTGCTCTGCGCGGCATTTTGTGTGCTTTGCCCGGCTGGCAGCCATTCCGACATACAGAGCAGCAGCATGCCCGCCAGTCCGGATACCAACAAGAGATTGATACGCTTTTTATCATCCTTCCACGCCGCCTGCAGCCAGGCGATGCTCTGTTTTGCGGTCATTGGGTGTTCTCCAGCGTATAGGGCAGGTCCCCCGCAAAATTTTGCAGCAGGGTTTCCGCCTGTTCCCGGTCCGCCGGGTAAACCAGCCGCACATGCACGCCGCCCGCCTGCGGCTGCACAACGGATTCGATGCCGCTTTGCCGCAAAAGCTTTTGCAGTGCTGCGGCGGATTCCTGCATGGCAAGCTCTGCGCCGTAAGCGGTATAGTCCTCGCCAGGGGCGCTCTGGCTGGCAAAGTTTTGGAGCTGCGCGTCAAAGTTTTGCCAGTTCAGGCCGGATACCGCATGGAGGACCGATGTTATAATATACAGCGTAAGCACCGCATTTATGACTGGCTTGAACCCATTTTGCGGCCAGAATGTCCGCACCAGCCCAGCCAGGGCGGACAAGATGCAGCAAACCAGTGCCGCGTGGCACAGCGTATCCATAAGTCAGCCCCCATTCCCGCCAAGCAGCAGCAACAGCGTGGATAGAATTACCAGAAAGAAATATAGTACCAAGATAGCCCCGCACAGCCGCGTCCCCTGGCCAAATAGGGTGCAGATCTGCTTGCTGCGCTTTTGCCCCAGTCCCGCCGCCAGAATGCCCATGCCGGAAAACACCAGCCAGTACAGCCCGCACTGCGCCAGCACCGGGGCAAACGCTGCCCCCAGGGCTGCCACCGCCGCCAACGCCAATGAGCCTTTGAGCAGTCCGATTGCGGCGGAAGCACTGCCCAGAGCCGCCGCAGCGGCATCCCCCACGACGGGCACGGCAGCACCCAGCACGCTTTTGCCGATTTTTAAGGCTGCGCGGTCGGTCCCGGCGGCCAACACATTTTGCAGCCCCAGCACAAAGGTAAACAGCATACCGCACAGTTTGAGCGCAAAGGTAAAACAGCGGGCAAACAGGTTTGCGGCATCGGCAATGCCACTATCCCCCCAAAGGGCCGCAGAAACGGAAAAGCAGAAATAGATTTGCAGCAGCGGCAGCAGTAAGTTTTGCAGCACTTCCGCCAGAAAGGCCGCCATGGCATAAAACATCGTGCTGTACACGGCAGCTCCGGCGGTTTGGCCCGCCAGCAGTGCTACCCCGGCAAACACCGGCACAAAACCGGATACATACAACTGGCTGGTGTTGGCTGCCTGGGCAACCTGCTGCACGAGAGATGTCATTTGATTCAGCGCAATGGTGCCAAAGCCGAGCACAGCCACAAGGTCCACACAGTCCCGCCAGGCACCACCGTCCGCCAGCAGCCCCACACAGCTGGAAAGCAGCAAAAACAGCACCGCGCGCCGGGCCAGTTGCAGCGGCTGCCCCCAGGCGTTTTTCAGCCAACCAGCCAGCGTTTGCAGCAGCTCCTGCAAGGTAATGTGAACCAGCTTGTCCGGCGTCAGTTCGCTTTGCTGCAAAATCTGCTGCACCCCAGCAGGCAGTTCTGCCGCGGCGGCTGGCAGCGGGAAGGCTATCACGATAAAAAGGACAAAAACGAGGCCAGCAAGCTTTGCAGCAGAGGCAATGCCTGCAGCATAGCCAAAATGCGGCCCACGAATTCCATACAGAACGCGGCGGCAGCAAGGCCGGCTTCGCGGCAAAGGTCCGCCGCCAGCTGGGCCACAAAAGCGATGGCCAGCACCTGCAGCAGAATGCTGAACGAATCGCCGCCAGCCTGCCCGGCCAGCTGCTGCAGCCGGGCCAGCAGTGGGCGCAATTGCTGCACCGCGAACCACAGCAGCCCCGCCGCGCCGCACAAAGAAAGCAGGAACGCAAAGCCGGGCTGGTCCTTTTTTAAGCAGAGCACCAGCACGCAGACGACAATGGCAAGGGCGGCCGCTTTTAAGATAAGCATCGTTATCCATGACCAATCACAAATCAAACAGTGCTTTGATCAGCACAAACAAATCGCTGATTTGGCGCACCAGCATGCTAAGTACCACGATCAAGCCCGCAAGGGTGGTCATCATAGCCTGATCCTCCCGCCCAGAGCGGGTGAGCAGCTGGTTAAGCACCGCAACAATAATGCCGGTGGCCGCAATTTTGAATACAAGATCAATGTTCATGATGGTTCCCCTATAAAAAGCCGGCCGCGCTTTCGCCTTTTCAGTTATCCCCTGCTTCACCCCGCGGGCCAGAGCAGAATGGCCGCCAGCAGCCCGCCGCAAAGTCCCAGTTTAGGGGCAAGCACAGCGGCCTGCTGGGCGGCGGCATACTGGCCTTGGGCGGTGCGGTGGCACAGGGCGGCCAGCGTGCGCATGGTCTGCGGGGCCTGCTGCCTGCTGCACAGGGCAATGGTGTGCAGCCCGGCATGCAGCTCCGCTCCGCAGGTTTTAGCAAGCGGCGGGGGTAGGCGTAATTCCGCAAAGGATGCACGCACTTCGGCGGGCACGTAGGCGGCCAAACGCCGGTGTTCCGCCGCGGCGGCCAGCAGCTCCGCACTGGGCAGGGCGCAAAAGGCAAGCTGGTCCGCCAGATAAGTAAGCAAACGCTCAAAGCCGCACACCGCCCGCCACTGTGCCCACAGCCGCTGGCAGTATGCCTGGCCGGCAGCAAAGCCTGTACACACCAGCAGCACAGCCCCCAGCAAACGGCAGTACAGCATCATGCCAGGGTGCGGACCTTCACTGCATGGCCGGGGTTCACGCGGCCATCCAGCAGTACCAGGGTTTCAAAGGCCCCCATCGCCAGCAGGCGGGCAGTGGGCGGTTTGCGGTTCAGCGCTTCCAGGGTATCGCAATGGACACTTGCCACAAACACCACGCCGCAGGCCAGGCCCGCTTCCACGGCCTGGAGGTCCGCCTGGGTGCCCAGCTCATCACACACGATGACCTGAGGGTTCATGCAGCGCAGCGCCATCTGGATGGCCTGCGCTTTGGTGCAGCGGGTGTAGACATCGCAGTGTACGGTGTGCCCCGCCGTCAGCAGCTCGCCGCGCTCGTCCGCCACGCAGAAAATGCGGCGGGCGGTATCCAGATAGCGGATGATGCTGCGCAGGAAAGTTGTTTTGCCGCTGCCCGGCGTGCCTACGACCAGAATCCCGCCGTTCAAGATTCTTTCTCGCGTATTCTGCGCAGCGCATGTTTGCGTAAAACCCAGGAGCGCCGGAGAACCTTTCGCGCTCCGTAAAAAGAACGGATTGAACAAAAATGGAGGGAAACTTCTTCCAAAAAAGAAAGCAAAAGTCAAGGTGTAATCTGCACCGCTACTTATCGATGCCATGAGCGCCATGGCACAGGGGCTTTTTGCTTCCCTGCTCATCGGCACCATCATTTCCACGCTCGGCACACAGCTTAACATTCCGCTGCTCGATGAGATTGGCGGGTATGCAAAGTCCGCAGCCGGTCCCGCTATGGCGGTCGCCATCGGCTACGCGCTGCAGGCGCCCCCGCTCGTACTGTTCTCGCTCGTCGCAGTCGGCGGCGCGGCAAACGCGCTCGGCGGCGCAGGCGGTCCTCTCGCGGTGCTCGTGCTCGCCATCATCGCGGCAGAGTTCGGTAAGCTCGTCAGCAAAAAGACGAAGGTAGACATCATCGTCACGCCGCTCGTCACCATTTTTTCAGGCTGCGGCCTCGCGTACTTATTCGCGCCGTACATCGGCACGGCGGCTTCCAGCGTGGGCAACCTTATCATGTGGGCAACCACCCAGCAGCCGTTCCTCATGGGCATTCTCGTTTCCGTCATCGTCGGCGTTGCATTGACGCTGCCGATCTCCAGCGCGGCCATCTGCGCAGCGCTCGGTTTAACGGGCCTTGCGGGCGGCGCGGCCGTTGCAGGCTGCTGTGCGCAGATGATCGGCTTTGCGGTCATCAGCTTCCGCGATAACGGCTGGGGCGGCTTCTTTGCGCAGGGCATCGGCACTTCCATGCTGCAGGTGCCGAACATCATCAAAAACCCGCGCATCTGGCTTGCGCCTACGCTTGCTTCCGCTGTGACGGGCCCCATCGCGACATGCATTTTCGGCATGCAGATGAACGGCGCACCGATCTCCAGCGGCATGGGTACCTGCGGCCTTGTGGGTCAGATCGGCGTTTATACCGGCTGGCTGAACGACATTACTGCCGGTGCCAAAACAGCCGTCACCGCTATGGACTGGCTGGGCCTTGTGCTCATCTGCTTTGTGCTCCCGGCTGTGCTTTCTTTTGTCTTTGACCTCATCTTCCGCAAGATCGGCTGGGTCAAGGACGGTGACATGAAGATCGACGCATAAAAATCTCCGTTTTCCGGCAAACGCCTAAGGCTGAAACGCTTTAGGCGTTTTTCATTGTGCTAAGTGCGGTACTGCACGACGTTTTTCTTGTACGGAATTACCCTTGTTTTTCCGTCCTTTCGCCCGTATAATCAAATAGAAAAGTCTATTCTCGATTTGGGAGGTACAAAATGCAGTTTCAATATCTTGGCACCGCCGCCGCAGAGGGCTGGCCTGCCGTATTCTGCCGCTGCAAATATTGCTTAGAGGCGCAGCGCCTCGGCGGCAAAAACATCCGCACACGCTCGCAGGCTATCGTCAACGACGATCTTCTGCTCGACCTGCCGCCGGATACCTACATGCACAAGCTCATGAATCATCTCGATCTCAGCCGTGTGAAGTATCTGTTCGTCACGCACTTTCACATGGATCATTTCTACCCGCAGGAGCTCACCGTGCGCGGCTCCGTTTACAGCCTTGAGATGATCAGCCCCGAGCTTGAAATCTACTGCGCACAGGAGACCTACGATTATTCCGCCGCTGTGCCGATTGGGAAATTGACGAAAAAAGCGACAGCGCCATGCACTGGCACATCTTAAAGCCGTTTGAGACCCGTGGAACGCCGGTCCCTACCGCCGTAGCGCCGCTGACCCGCAAACCACATGAACCCCTCGCACCAGCCGTTCGTGTACCACATTGTCGATACACGCGAGGATAAATCTGTCTTCTATATGCACGACAGCGGCTACTATTTTCCAGAGGTGTGGGATTACCTCAAGGCGCAGAAAAAGCCCGCCGATCTTTTCAGCTTCGACACTACGCTCGGCTATGAAGACTGCGGCTTTAAAAGCACGCACATGGGCGCGCCGGAGGTCATCCGCCTCAAGGAGGAGCTCGAAGCGCTCGGTATTGTTGACAAACACACCCACTGCGTGATGAACCACTTCTCGCACAATGGTCATCTTCTGTATGACGAGCTCGTGGAGCTTGCCGCGCCGCACGACATCGAAATTTCCTACGACGGCATGAAACTGACACTTTAAACTCTACTTGCATGCAAAAAGCGGAGACGCCCCGGTTTTTAAGGGCATCTCCGCTTCTTTCTTTATGACAATAACAGGAACAAGTAATATAAAAACTCACTGATTGTACTTTTGTGGCAACAACTATTGTC
>ENA-OQNA01000428-OQNA01000428.1-human-gut-metagenome-genome-assembly--contig:-NODE-428-length-10790-cov-2.699147_pt1 | contig 10790 bp, 10 predicted proteins | sample MGYA00242625_ERZ504872 | MGnify/ENA primary metagenome ERZ504872 (study PRJEB26092, sample SAMD00036425) | human gut metagenome | host: Homo sapiens | study: EMG produced TPA metagenomics assembly of...
ACCGCAGATGATTACCATCGCCGAGGTATGCGGCTCCAGGTACAGCAGACCGATGTACATCGCCAGCAGCAGACCGTACGGCTGCACCATGGTCTTGACGCTGCGCACGCTCTTCGGGTCACGCGCCACCCAGTAGGAAAAGCAGATGATGACCGTCAGCTTTGCGATCTCGGACGGCTGAAAGCCGAACAGCCAGCGGCGTGCATTATTGATCGATGTGCCGATGCCCGGTATCGCAACCAGAATCAGCAGCGCGACCGATATCCACATGATGATGTTGTGAATGCCCGCGTACATGCGGTACGGAAACTTGGAAAGTGCGATCATAGCCGCAAGGCCGGCTGCGGCGAAAATGCCCTGACGCATGATAAAGTATGTCGCACTGCCCTTGTAGAACATCGCGTTGGTATAGCTTGCCGAGAACAGCGCGATCAGACCGGTGATCAGCAGCAGCAGCACCGAGAAAAACACACCGGTATCCCAGATGTGCGCCTTCATGCTGCGCATGCGTCTGCGCTTCGGCTTTGCGGTGCCGGTACGGTAACGCTCCTGCGGCACCGGCTCCCGCGAAGGACGCGCCGGTTTGCCGCTCGGCGCATTCCGCGGCATGGGACGGCGCGACGCCGGCCGGTACTGCGGATTCGTCTTTCCAGTTGTCGAAGCCATAGGGTTACCTCCGAATTACGAATTAAAACAGCGGTGCGAGTGCCACATGGTAGGCCAGCAGGCACAGCACAACCGTGATGCCGGTGAATACCAGCACGATTTTCTTCTCGCCCCAGCCGCACATTTCAAAGTGGTGGTGGATCGGCGCCATCTTGAACAGGCGCTTGCCGTGGGTCGCCTTGAAGTAGGTGACCTGCAGGATAACAGACAGCGTTTCGATGATGTAGATCAGGCCGACCAGCAGCAGGATGAGCGGCATTTCACATGCAAATGCCAGACCCGCAACCGCACCGCCGAGGAACAGCGAGCCGGTATCACCCATGAATACTTTAGCCGGGTTGGCGTTCCAGAACAGGAAGCCGATCATCGCACCGACGATGGCCGCCGCGTAAAGCGAAAGCCCCACGCGGTTTAAAAGCATCGCGATAACAGAGAAGACGAGCGCAACGACGAGCGTGACGGACGTATTGAGGCCGTCGATGCCGTCTGTGAAGTTCACGGCGTTGACCATGCCGACGATGAAGACAGCCGCCAGAATGTAGTAGAAGAAGCCGAGGTCAACGGAGCCGACAAACGGGATAACCGTTTCGGTGGTGCCGCCCGCAAGTGCGACGGAAAGCAGGTAGGCGCCGACGATGATGAACTGCAAAATGAGCTTTTGAATCTCGGTGAGACCGAGGTTGCGATGCTTTTTGATGCTGATGTAATCATCTAAAAAACCGACGATACCAAAGCCCACCGCCATGAGCGCGCCCGCCACGACCTTGACGAACATGAGCTGCGTTTCCGCGCCGCCGTTCAGCCACAAAAATGCGATGCAGATGACCGCCGCGACGGAGCTGCCGATGATGAACATGATGCCGCCCATGGTGGGCGTGCCCTGTTTATTTTTATGCCAGCTGGGGCCGACCTCTCGAATGGTCTGGCCAAATTTGATCTTGTGCAGAAACGGCACCATGAAATAACCGAGCAGCCCTGTGATGACCGCCGCAATGACGATTGCAAGGCAATACAGTACAATATCCATACGTTATGAACTTCCTTTCCTACCCTCTCAATGTATGTTCTTACTCTTCGCTGTTCGTTGAGGTGTTGCCCGCCGCTTCGACGCCGCCGGAGCTGACAAACGAAATGCGGATGACGGAGCCGCGCTTGACCTTGGTGCCCTCTGCGATATCCTGACTTTGTGCGTAACCGGAATCGCCGTCGCCCACAACGAGCACCTGCACATCGGCAAGACCCGCCAAGTAGCGGCAAGTATCGATGTCATAGCCGATGAAGCTCGGTACCTCCACATACGTTTCGGGATCCGGCTCTTCGGTGTAAAGCGCGACCATGCCTTCCTTCGGGATAGATGCACCCGGAGACGGCACCTGCACCGTGACGAGCGCGTCGTCTTCGACGTCGCCGACAACCGTGCCGCTGAAGCCCTGCTCTTCCAGATGGCTTTTCGCTTCTGCCATGGTCATGCCAATGACGTTCGGCGCGGTAGCGGAGAGATTTTCATATTCCGATTCCGTATATTGCGGGTCTACGCCGAGGTACGGGAGCACCTCTTCCATGATGGCGGCGAAGATCGGGCCGGCCTGCGTGCCGCCGGACGCACCGCCGATCTGCGGCTCGTCGTAGAAAACGAGCAAGGCGTACTGCGGGTCATCCGCCGGGGCGTAGCCGCCGTAGGAAACGACGTACTGCATGCCGCGGTCGTTGCCCTCTGCCAGATCCTGATAATACAGTGCGACTTTTTCGGACGTACCGGTCTTGCCCGCCACGCGATAACCGGCGACATAACCGTTTTTGCCGCTTTCGCTTGTGGCGTTTTTCTGGAGAATGGCCGTCATGCGCTTGGAGACATCTTCGGAGATGACCTGACGCTTGTAGCTGGTATCGGTCGTTTTGACAATATTGCCGTCGCTGTCCAGCATACGGTCCACGACGTGCGGCTGCACAAGGTAGCCGCCGTTTGCAACAGCCGCAATGGCCGTGATCATCTGAATCGGTGTGATGGAGAAGTTCTGGCCGAACGAAGACGTTGCAAGCTCGACGATATTGAGCTCGTCTTCGCTAAAATAAAGGCTATCTGCTTCGCCGGGCAGGTCGATGCCCGTGCGCTGCGTAAAGCCGAAGGCTTCAAAGAAATTGAAGAATGTGTGGCGGCCCATTTTCTGGCCCAGCCAGATCATGTACGGGTTGCAGGAATTGCAAATGCCGTCCACCAGCGTTTCCGTGCCGTGACCGGCGTGGTACCAACAGCTGATGGGGTCGATGGTGGAATCATCAAACACCCACTGGCCGGTGCAGGTGTACGTGGAGTCTTCGGAGACCACGCCAGATTCCATTGCCATGGAGCCCGTGACCATTTTGAAAACGGAACCGGGGTAGTACGTATCGCTGACGGCCTTGTTTCGCCACTGCTTATTCTGTGCTTCGGCCCACATTTGATCGGTAAGCTCGTCGCGCAGTGTAGTGACGTCGATGCGCTCGTAATCCGCAAGAGCCTTTTTCGCTTCCGCGCGCGCCTCGTCGGTCTCGGCGTTATCGATGGCAAGCTGTAAGGTGTTTAATTCCTGCTGCTCCTTTTCCTGCGCTTTTTCAGCGCGTCTTCCACCTTTTCCGGGATGGCGTCTTCGGCCTCCTGCGAAATGGTGAACGGGTCGTTCGGGTCGTAGTCGCCCTTCGTGGAAAGCGCCAAAATCGCGCCGGTCTTGACGTTCATCAAAACGGCCGTGCCACCCTCCAGCGCGCCGCAGGCCTCAAGGCCCGCCTGCAGATGCTTTTCTACGATGCTCTGTGCGGTCTCGTCGATCGTCAGCACAAGGTCGTAGCCGTCCTGTGCCTGCACGTATTGGTCATACTGGAACGGCATGTCATCGCCCTGTGCGTTCTTCGCGCTGACAAGGCGGCCCGCCGTGCCGGAAAGCTCGCTGTCGTATTCCGTTTCAACGCCCGCAAGGCCCTGATTATCCGTGCCCGTGAAGCCAAGCACCGTAGAAGCCGTGGTGCCGTAGGGATAATAGCGCTTGTAGTCTTCCATCAGCGTGATGCCGCGGCCGATTTTTTCGTCCTTGATATACTGCACGATCTCATCGCGCACCTCGGTCTCCACCTTGCGCTTGACATAGACAAAGTAGCTGTTCTGCTGCGCTTTTTTTAAGACAGCGTCGTAATCGAGCCCTAAAATTTCGGAAAGGCCCTTTGCAATCTTCACGTCGTCGCCGTCACTGATGTAGTTCGGCTCCAAGGCGACCGTCCACACGCTGGCGCTCTGCGCCAAGACCTTTGTGCCCGTGGCGTCGTAAATGGTGCCGCGCGAGGGCGTAAGCTGTGTGGATTGCAAACTCTGGTCGACCGCATCGGTCTTTAAGGTTTCGCCGTTGACAAGCTGCAGGCGGACAAGGTTTGTGATAACGGCGCCAAACCCGAGCACCAGCACAAAGCCCACGATGACCATTGTGCGCTGCCAGACGCCGGAACGATTTGATTTTGCCATGTAAAAAATGCCGTCCTTTCTGCTGCGCCCTTCATTCGCAGCCAAAAGTTGCCGTATACCGAAAAATGAGAGTTAAGAATAAACTCTCAACTCTCCTCTCAAATTCCCCTCTGCCGGGGGCCGCATAACCCATTTGTATTCTTTCATGCCGCAAAATAGCAGCGTATCCGCAAAAAATTCGTATGTATAAAGGCTAAATCAGGAAAAGAGCGACTGCAAGACCTGCCAGATACGGTCCAACAGGTTCGGTGTCTTTTCGGCCTGCACTACGGTGCCCTCATCATCCTGCGTGAGGCTGATGTAGGAGGTCTGCCCGTCCGCTACCTTTTCCATGCCGAGCTTTTCGCGCGCGATCTGCTCGATCTCCTCCGTATTGAGCTTGGAGGCCGCCTGCATTTCGAGCTGAATGGCAATGCTTTTCTCCTGCGAAAGGCTCTCGTTCGCCGTGTTGATCTCATCGGTGAGCTCCGTGAGCTGCACCTGACTGAACACCACCGCACCGATGGCGCCGACGATGACCAGCACTACCGCAAGATTCATGAGCATTTTGACCGTATTTGCACTGTGTCTGTGACTGCGGCGCAGCTGTTTTTCATCCAGCTTCACCACATTGTTTTTCTGTTTTTGTTTTTGGGGCGCTTTCGGCTCCGGAAGCTTCGGTACCGCGCTGCCGTGATCTCTGCTGTCGAAAAGATCAAAATCGTATGCGTTTGATGTAGATGCCATGTTGTTTCCTCCTTTCGGAAACTTATCCCAACAAATTCAGCTGTATTCTCTCAGGGATATCCTAATCTTTCAAAATCTCACAGTTTTTCAATAACGCGCAGCCTTGCGCTGCGGGCGCGCGGGTTTTCGCGAAGCTCTTCCTCACTCGGCGCAAGACCCTTTTTGTAGATGAGCTTGCCCTTCGGCTTGTTGCCGCACACGCACACGGGGAAATCCTTCGGGCAGGTGCAACCCTCGCACCACTTGTTCATCTGCTGCTTGACGATGCGGTCTTCAAGCGAATGGAACGTGATGACGGAAAGCCTGCCGCCGGACTTTAACAGCCCGAACGCCGCCGCAAGACCTTTTTTGAGCGCGTCCAGCTCGCCGTTTACCGCAATGCGCAGCGCCTGAAACGTTCTTCTGGCCGGATGGCCCTCCGCGCGGCGCACCGCTGCCGGCACGCTTTCGCGGATGATCTCCGCAAGCTCTAATGTAGTTTCAATCGGTTTTTCTTCACGCGCTTTCACAATGCCCTTTGCAATGCGCACCGCGCTTTTATCTTCGCCGTAACGGCTGATGATCTCGGCCAATTCCTGCCAAGAGAGTGTGTTTACAAGGTCTGCGGCCGAGGTGCCGCTTTGGCTCATGCGCATATCGAGCGGGGCGTCGGCGTGGTAGGAAAAGCCGCGCTCTGCGGTATCGAGCTGATAGGACGAAACGCCGATATCGAGCAGCACACCGTCGACATTAACGATGCCGTGCTCTAACGCGATCTTGTCCATATCGCAGAAGTTACCCATGGCAACGACGGAGCCGGGATATTTACCGAACCGCTCTTTCACAACGGCAATGGCGTCCGGGTCGCGGTCGATGGAAAGCAACGTGCCCGTTGTCAGGCGCTGTAAAATCGCGCCGGAGTGGCCGCCGCCGCCCGCGGTGCCGTCTATATAGGTGCCTTCCGGGTCGATGTTCAAGGACTCGATGGTCTCTTTGAACAACACCGGTTTATGCTCAAAATGAATTTCACTCATGATATATTTGTCCGGCGGAACGGATGCGTTCCGGCAGACACTCCTCATTGAACTTTACCCGAAAAAAGCCGGGCTGATGAGCGCCAAGCGGGGCGAAAAGGCAATGAAAATCCAAAGCCCATGCGGTTTTCCGCAGGGTTTTCGCTGCTTGCACGTCCATTATACCTTATCCCACATAGAAAATCAACCCGCGGCAAAAAAATTTATGTTTACCATGTTCGATGAAAAAGCGCGGATTTCCGATATTTTTCTTGGGTTTTGTTCGTATATTTTCCGATTTTCGGCAAAATAGCGGTATGTTGAAAATTCTGTGCATTCTCATGCAAAAAAACTTTTGCAGTTTGTTCACATTCCCGGTTTTCGGGATACCCCTAATTGGGTCTCCCGCGCATCAACAGTCCACCGGACTATTGATGCTCCCGTCCTGCTTTTTGCGAACGCAACAGAATTTCGCTTTCTGCGGAAAGCGACTCAAGGCGCTGCCTTGAAAATCCGCAAGTTTTCTCAGAGAAAGCTTGACTAAAGACTTTAAACCGCCGTTTCCGTTCGCTCGTTTTGCTATGAAAAAACGGCAGCTCGCCCAACTGCCGCGAACTGCCGTTTAAAGCTCTTAAATTACTGCTGTGCGCTTGTGCCGTGGATGGACTGGCGGGTCTTTCTCAGCTCTGCAAGGCTTGCGCTCATCGCGTCGTCCGTGCGGCGGAGCAGGTCTTCCACATAGTCGTTGGAGGCCTTCTGCATGCTGCGGAACTTCTCCTGCGTCTGCGCCATGATGTCGTTTGCCTTTGCCTGTGCCTGGCGCACGATCTCTTCCTGGTTGACGAGTGCCTTTGCCTTCTCCTCTGCGACGCGCACGATGGTCTCCGCCTCGCGCTGTGCCTCGCTGATGATCTGGGCGCGGTCTGCAACAATGGCCTTTGCCTTGCGCACTTCGGACGGGATCGCCTCACGGATCTCATCTAAGATCTGTTTTGCGTCTTCGCTATCTATAAACGATTTACCGCCTGCAAAGGGAGTGCCAGCCTTTCTCCAGTACGTCGGTCAATTCATCAATCAAATCTTCTACGGTTGCCTGCGTGTTGCTCATAAAAAATCCATTCCTTTCGTATTTTTAGCCGCATTTAGTCTGCCGTGCGGCAAAGTCTCTGATTTATTTTCTCTAAAAGGCACTCGGGCACAAAATGGGAAATATCGCCGCCGAAGCCCGCAATCTGCTTGACCATGCTGGAGCTGAGGAACATGTGCTCGATGCTGGTCGGCAGGAACAGCGTTTCAAACTCCGGGTTCAGCTTTTTATTGGTGAGCGCCATCTGAAATTCATATTCAAAGTCGGAGATTGCGCGCAGACCCTTCACAATGGCAGCCGCATGCTTTTCGCTTGCGTAATCCGCCAAAAGACCGCGCACGCAGTCTACCTCTACATTTTCCATATCGGCCGTGACGGTGCGCAGCATTTCCATGCGCTCCTCCACCGTAAAGCTCGCGCGTTTATCCGGGTTTACCGGTACCGCGACGATGACTTTGTCGAAAATTTTGCACGCACGGGAGATGATGTCCATGTGTCCCAGCGTGACCGGGTCAAAGCTGCCCGGACAGATCCCTATTCTCATTGATATACCGCCCTTTTTGCGCTTACACCATGCTTTGATGGCGATACGCGGTCAACAAGATTTTTCCGTAACGGTAGTCGCGCACGCGCACGAATTCCCCCGCCGTCTCCGGCAGCTCTTCGTCCGTGGGGTGCTCGCAAATCACGATGCCGCCGCGGTTCATGTGCGGCGTGACCGCAAGGAGCGCCTTTGTGAGCGTGCCCGCGCGATACGGCGGGTCGAGAAACGCGATGTCGAAGGTCTCTGTGCAGCGCAGCAGATACGAAGCATACTCCGCGTTCATCACCTGCGCTTCGTTTTCAAACCCTGTGGTGTGGATGTTCTCCAGCACGACGCCGCAGGATGCCTTGGCGCTGTCTACGAACACAGCGCGCTTTGCGCCGCGGCTGAGCGCCTCGAGACCGATCTGGCCGGAGCCCGCAAACAGGTCGAGAAACACGCGGCCCTCCAGATCAAACTGCAAAATGTTGAAAAGCGCCTCTTTTACGCGGTCCGGCGTGGGACGCACAGCATCGCCCGGGAGCGTTTTCAATTTTCTGCCTCGGCGGGAACCGGTTATGATACGCACAGCCGAACACTCCTTTCTCTTTTGGAAGTCCGTGTCCGAAATCTAAAAAACATGTACGGACACACTTCAAGTTATTATCTCATTTGAATAGAAATATGTCAACCGTTTTTGCGCAGTTTTTGCAGAGAAACGTCGAAAAATACGCAGGAACAACGTTATTCCCCGTCGTTTTCTTCGCTGTGGAAATAACGGTAGACGGCGCGGGCGGCAGGGGCGTTCATGCCGGGCGTTTCCTCCAGCATTTCCTCCGTCGCCTCGCTGACGGCGCGTATGGTTGTAAAATGCTTCATCAGCGCTTTGGCGCGCGTTTCGCCGATGCCCGGAATGGACGTGAGCGTGGTGGAGATGGTCGCCTTTTTGCGCTGCTGGCGGTGGTAGCCGATGGCAAAGCGGTGCACCTCGTCCTGAATGCTCGACACCAGCGTGAACACCGCGCGCGTAGACTGGAATGGCGATTTCGCCGCCGTCCTCCGTGATGGCGCGCGTGCGGTGCTTATCGTCCTTTACCATGCCGTATACCGGTCACGTCGATGCCCATTTCGCGCAGAAGCGGACGTATGGCGCCCACGTGCCCTTTGCCGCCGTCGAGCAGAATGAGATCAGGCAGTCTGCCGAAGCCCTCGGGCTTATCGGCGGCGCGGTATTCTTCAAAACGGCGGCGGATGACCTCGCGCATGCTGCCGTAGTCGTCCTGTCCGACGACAGTCTTGATTTTAAACTTGCGATACGCGCTTTTCAGCGGGCGGCCGTTTTCAAACACGATCATACCCGCAACGTTCTCGCCGCCCGCAAGGTTTGAAATATCGTAGGATTCAATATATTCCGGCGTTTTGGGCAGGTTTAAGAGCTGGCGCAGTTCATCGAGCGCGGAGGTCTCACGGCCCGTGGCGCGGCCCATAGCCTGCGCAAGCGCTTCCGCGGCGTTCGTGCGGCACATTTCCACAAGCTGCTTCTGTTCGCCCTTTTGCGGAATGTGGAACTTCACGCGGCGCTCCGCCTTTTTCGTCAGCCATTCTTCAAGGACGCCGTCGTCGTTGACGGGGCCGTCTATCGTGATGACGGGCGGGATCTTATCGCGCATCGAATAATATTGCATGACAAATTCGCTGCGGATCTGCTCCGGCTCATCGTCGGCGTTTAATAAAAACGATTCGCGGTCATACAGTCTGCCGCCCGCAAAGCGGAACACCTGAATACTCACCTTTTCGCCGCCGAGCACGAGCGCGATGACGTCCTGTTCCGGCACGCGGCTTGCGACAACCTTTTGGCGCTCTTTCAGCTTGTTGATGGCCGTAATGCGGTCACGGATGCGCGCGGCAAGCTCAAAATCGAGATTTTCAGCCGCCTCGTTCATTTTCTCCGTCAGCGTGCGCACGGAATCGCTTGTGCCGCCGCGGATGAAATCGAGCGCCTCCTGCACGGCCTCGTTGTATTCCTTTTGGCTCACGTGCCCGCGGCACGGAGCACAGCACTGCTTGATGTAGTAGTTGAGGCACGGACGGCCGCGGCCGATCTCCTGCGGGAATTTGCGCGTGCAGGACGGCAGACGGAAAATCTTCCGCGCCTCCTCCACGGTGTCCTTGATTGTCCACGCGGAAAGGTACGGGCCGATATACTTTGCGCCGTCATTCAGGACCTGCTTCGTCTCCGAAATGCGCGGCCAGTCGCCCGCTGTCACCTTAATATAACTGTACCCCTTATCGTCCTTTAAGAGGATGTTGTACTTCGGCTGGTGCTGCTTGATTAAACTGCTTTCCAAAATGAGCGCTTCAAACTCGCTGTCCGTGACGATGATATCGAAGTCGTCGATATGGCTGACCAGCTGACGCGTCTTGGCGTTCAGCCGTTCGGGAGGCTGGAAGTAGTTGGACACGCGGTTCTTCAGCAGCTTGGCCTTGCCGACGTAAATCACCTTGCCGGTCTTATCCTTGTGCATGTAAACGCCGGGCTGCATGGGCAGCTTGCGCACGCGCTCCTTCAGCTGTTCTCTTGTCATGCGAACTGCCCTCCTTCCCTCAATCGTCATTTGCAAAAATAAAAAGCGCCGATCAAAACAACCGGCGCTTTTCCCTCAGGACGCGATAACTTAGTCAGTAAAATTGGACGTGATCAGCTCGACCAGTGCAGCAACAGCCTCTTCTTCATCCGGGCCGTCTGCGATCAGGTTGATGGTCGTGCCCTTGGTGATGCCAAGGGAAAGAATGCCGAGCAGGCTCTTCGCGTTGACACGACGCTCTTCCTTCTCTACGAGGATCGTCGACTTGAACTCGTTAGCTTTCTGAATAAAAAAAGTTGCCGGACGGGCATATAAGCCTACCTGATTGGTAACCTGTACCTCTTTTGAATACATAATCTGCATCGCTCCTATTTCTTCAAATCCGTTATATATAGTCTATCTCTTTTTCCGTAGTTCGTCAAGGAGAATTTCTCTCCGGCATGTTTGTTTTTTTGAATTGAATTTTTTTCCTGTCAAAACCCGGTTTTATCAGTTAAATTGCTATGATTGCTTCAAATAGCTTACCGAAACGTCGGTAAAGATCTCGGTTTTGTTCAGTCATTTTTTCATAGAAAAGCAAGGGGATTTTCCCATGAATTAAAGCATCTTTACTTTATTGCTAGACGTCTGCCCGGTCCGAGCGCTTTTCCCCCTCGTCCGATACAGCGTGCGCGCTGGAGCGAGACTGGCCCTCCCGGGCGGGGGACTGTTCGCCGATGAC
>ENA-OQNA01000430-OQNA01000430.1-human-gut-metagenome-genome-assembly--contig:-NODE-430-length-10775-cov-5.748497_pt1 | contig 10775 bp, 8 predicted proteins | sample MGYA00242625_ERZ504872 | MGnify/ENA primary metagenome ERZ504872 (study PRJEB26092, sample SAMD00036425) | human gut metagenome | host: Homo sapiens | study: EMG produced TPA metagenomics assembly of...
TGTGTTCCTCTGCACTGCCATAACTCTTCCAGTCTACGGTCACCACGCCCATACACGCTTGGGGAGCCCACCATTTTTCACAATGTCAGCTGGGTAGTCGCAGGCCGCCGTCCAGAATCTCTATCAGGCCGTCATCGTCAAGGCTGGCGATGCAGGCGGCAAGCTGAATCTGGTCCTTCCAAAGCTTGTCGGCATCTTCCCTGGGCAACGTGGCTCCAGCGGGAAGCTCGCGCAGCGCGGCGAGCACCAGACCGCGCACCTGTCGATCCGTGCCTTGGAATCGTTGGCGTGGGCGGGTGCGGCGCTCCCCCAGTCCGGGGCGGCCGGCCTTGAGAAATGCACAGTCGTCCGCAATCGGGCAGGTGTCGCACAGCGGCGACTTGGCCGTGCAGATCACCGCGCCCAGTTCCATCACCGACTGGTTCCACGTGACCGATGGAGGTTCGCTGCGCTGCAGGAAAGTGTGTTCGCCGGATCGGTATGCATGGTCCGTGCAATCGGCACCGTCCCCACGAACCCTGTCTTGGGGCAACATGCGGTTGGCGAGCGCGCGTTCGGCCGGGCTCGCCGCTCCCCCGCGAGATTCGGTGCCGAGGAATACGCGGCTCAGCACGCGGCGAATATTCGTATCGATCACCGCAATGCGCTCACCGAATGCAAAGCTCAGCACGGCGGAGGCGGTGTAGTCACCAATACCGGGCAGAGCGACGAGCTCGTCGTAGGTGCGAGGCAGCTCATCGCCATATTCTTCCGCCACCACGCGGGCGCATTCCTGCAATCGCAGCGCACGGCGAGGATAGCCAAGCCGGCCCCATGCGGTGATCACATCGGCTTTAGGTGCTGCGGCAAGAGCACGGGCGTCAGGCCAGCGTGCCATCCAATCGTTCCAATACGGCACCACACGACTCATCTGCGTCTGCTGGCTCATCACCTCACTGACTAGCACGCCCCACGGCGTGGCCCGTCCGAAGCGCCATGGCAAGTCACGCGCATTGGCCTCCCACCATGCGCCGAGCCGCAAAGAAATTGCTGTGTCGTTCATCGTTCCTATTCTTAGCAGCTATGACGAACGAGGCAGAACAGAATTCGCAGAACGCACAGAATCCCGAAACAAAAGTCGAGAAGATGTTCGAGTACGGGTACCGTAAATCGAATTACGGACCGGACGAACTCGTAACCGACGCGCATGGCAACCCCATCTCCGTGGTGGACGCGATGCTCTCGGCTGAAAAGGCCGCCACCACCGAAACCGTAACACCGCATCTGTGCTACTACTCACCGCGCATTCCCGGCAACACCGGCTCGGCCATCCGCCTGTGCGCGGTGACCGGCACGATCCTGCATTTGGTGGAGCCGTTGGGTTTCAACCTGCGCGACACCAAGCTGCGCCGAGCAGGCCTCGACTACCACGACATGGCCCACGTGGTGCTGCACCCGAATTTCGACAACCTGGTGGAGTCCATGCCCAATTCGCGCATCATCGCGTTCACCGCACATGCCACCAAGCTGTACACCGAGGTGGAATACAAGCCGACCGACATCCTGCTGTTCGGCCCCGAGCCCGGCGACATCCCCGACCCGATGGACATCATGGAGGGCCCTCATGTGGCCGAACAAGTGCGACTGCCCATGCGCCCGTCCTTGCGTTCCCTGAACCTCACCAATTGCGCGTCCATCGCCATCTACGAAGCCTGGCGCCAACTCAACTTCGCTGGAGGGCGCTGAGGAGAAGGCCCGGTGGGCCTTCGAGTAGCGACGCCGAACGAACGCCGACAGGCGTGAGAGAGGAAACCCTGAGCCTCGCAGCACGACCATCATCGCAGAAAATGGGTCTATCGGCGCTTCGAGGGGCTGATTTGGCATCTGCCGGAGGTCTATTGCCGCTTCGAGGGGCTGTTAAAGGACGAAACCCCGAGTATAGGCGTTGAAATATCAACGCTTGTACTCGGGGTTTCTTGATTGAGGTACCCCTCTGAAAGCAGATACCTATCTGCGCAAATGTACCTCTTTGAAGGCAGATACCCTACTGAATCAGTTCTTGAAGCTGTGAATCGGAGCGGGAATACGACCGCCACGGGTCACAAAGGCCTCGCAGCTGGTCTGGTTGACCGGCATGATGGGCGCGTAGCCCATCAGGCCGCCGAAGTTCGCCATCTCGCCCACGCCCTTGCCGGCAACCGGGATCACGCGCACGGCGGTAGTCTTCTGGTTGACCATGCCGATGGCGGCCTCGTCGGCGATCAGGCCGGAGATGGTGGAAGCAGAGGTATCGCCCGGAATGGCGATCATGTCGAGGCCCACCGAGCACACGCAGGTCATGGCTTCGAGCTTCTCGATGGTCAGGCAATCGGAAGAAGCCGCGTCGATCATGTTCTTGTCTTCGGAGACCGGGATGAACGCGCCGGACAGGCCGCCCACGTAGGAGGACGCCATGATGCCGCCCTTCTTGACCTGGTCGTTGAGCATGGCGAGCGCCGCCGTGGTGCCGGGAGCGCCGACCTGTTCGAGGCCGATCTTCTCTAGCACTTCGCCCACGGAGTCGCCCACAGCCGGGGTCGGGGCGAGCGACAGGTCGATGATGCCGAACGGAATGCCGAGGCGGCGGGATGCTTCCTGGGCCACAAGCTGGCCGACGCGCGTGATCTTGAACGCGGTGCGCTTGATGGTCTCGCACAGGAACTCGAAGTCCTTGCCCTTGGCCGCATCGAGTGCGCGGGAGACCACGCCGGGGCCGGAGACACCGACGTTGATGACCGCGTCGCCCTCGGTGACGCCGTGGAAGCCTCCGGCCATAAACGGGTTGTCGTCAGGCACGTTGCAGAAGGCCACGAACTTGACGCAGCCGTAGGAGTCGTTGTCGGCGGTACGCTCGGCAACGTCCTTGATGATATGGCCGAGCAGTTCGACCGCGTTCATGTCGATGCCGGTCTTGGTGGAGCCGACGTTCACGGACGAGCAGACGATGTCGGTCTCGGAGAGAGCCTGCGGCAGGGAGCGGATGAGCAGCTCCTCGGCCGGGGTCATGGACTTGGAAACGAGTGCGGAGTAGCCGCCGATCAGGTCGACGCCGACTTCCTTGGCCGCCTTGTCAAGCGCGTGGGCGATCTTGACGAAATCCTCGCTCGTCTTGCAGGAGCTGGCACCGACCAGTGAGATCGGGGTGACGGTGATGCGCTTGTTGACGATCGGGATGCCGTAGTCGCGTTCGATGGCCTTGCCGGTGGAAACGAGGTCCTTGGCATAGGTGGTGATCTTGCGGTAGATGTTGTCGCAGGTCTTGTCGACATCGTCCGAGGCGCAGTCGAGCAACGAGATGCCCATGGTGATGGTGCGGACGTCGAGCTTCTCCTGCTCGATCATCTGATTGGTCTCGTGGACCTCCATGATGTTCAGCATGGTTTGTTCCTTACAGGATATTTAAAGACTAGTTTGGCGGTCACCCTCATCAGAGGGATAAGGATGGCTCCGTCAGTGGAAAGCCCACCGGGCTTTCCACCTCCTCGCGTGAGGCGGCCTGCTGAGCGGGTCGCCTCAAATACGGTGCATCTTGGTGAAGATTTCCTCACGCTGGCAGCGGATGCGCACGCCGATGTCGTCGCCGAGGTCCTCAAGGTTGCCGACCATCGCGCCGAAGTCCTTGTCCGCGTTGGCGTAGTCGACAATCATCATCATGTTGAAGTAACCGTCGATGATGGTCTGCGAGATGTCGAGCACGTTGACGTTGTGCTGGGACAGGTAGGTGCAGACTCGCGCGATGATGCCGACGGTGTCCTGACCGACGACGGTGATGATTGCCTTGTTCATGGCTCTCCCTGGTCGTATACAAAAAGCGGGTGACTACCCAAGTATAGGGAAGACACCCGCCATTTAGCATTGTGATTTATTATCATGCCTCGCGTGAAGCGGATTTCGCCGCGTACGCGGCAAGCGCACGCGGTGCGTGGAAGCCTTGCTTTTCGAATTCGTCGGCGATCTTCTGAGCGACTTCCTGGGAACGACCCTTGTCGACCAGAGCGATGATGGAGCCGCCGAAGCCGCCGCCGGTCATGCGGGCGCCGTATGCGCCGTTCTTGCGGGCCACGTCCACGGCCACGTCGAGCTCGGGCACAGTGACCTCGTAGTCCGCGGCCAGCGAATCATGGGAGGCGTTGAACAGGCGGCCCGCGGCCTCGATGTCGCCGTTGGCGAAGGCGCGCACGAAGGAGCGCACGCGCTCGATCTCGGTGACCACATGGCGCACGCGCTTCTTCATCGTCTCGTCCGGCAGCGCGTCCAGCGTCTCCTTGAGGGCCTGGAACTGGTCATCGGCCTTGGAGATGCCGTCGGCGGTAACGCGCAGGTTGGCCACACCGAGAATCTTGGCGGCTTCCTCGCAGGTGGCGCGGCGCTGAGCGTACTGGCCATCGTTGAGCTGGTGCGGAGCCTGGGTATCGACCACAAGCAGCTCGAGGTTGTACTTGTCGAGGTCGAACTCCTGCTGGGAGACGTTCTCCAGCGGGGTCAACTCCGGGCGGCAGTCAAGCAGCAGCGCATGGCCGGCGGTGCAACGCATGGAAGCGTTCTGGTCAAGACCGCCGGTGGAGGCACCGGCCATCTCGTTCTCGGACTTGATGGCGGCGTTGATGAGGGTCACACGGCCGGCGTCGGAATCGCCGTAGCCAAGGCCGTACACGTCGTCCAGAGCCAGAGCGGTGGAGCAGGTCATGGCGGCGGAGGAGCTCAGGCCGGAGCCCAGCGGCACGCAGGAGACGAAGGCGGCATCAAAGCCCTTGACCTTGTCGAAACCAGCCTGACGCAGCGCCCAGGCCACACCGGTCGGGTAGGCGGACCAGCCGTCCACGCCACGGGCCTTGAGGCCATCGAGATCAGCTTCGGCGACCTTGTCGGGAGCCACGCCGGAGACGACGCGAACCTTGGTGTCTTCGCGCGGCTTCAGGGCGATGAAGGTGCGGTGCGGCAGAGCGATCGGCAGGCACAGGCCGGCGTTGTAATCGGTGTGCTCACCGATCAGGTTCACACGGCCCGGAGCAGCCCACACGCCCTCGGGCGCAGCGCCGTAGGTGTCGACGAACAGCTTGGTAGCTTGCGAGACGCCTTCCTCATGGGTCAGCGGCTCAATGAATTCAACAGCAGTCATTGATGTTTTCTTTCTATCAGTCGGCGATGTCGATGGAGCCGAGCTCGTGGAAGCGCTTGGCGATGAGTTCCGGCGTGGTGTCGGAGATCCAGGCGGCCATGCCGGATTCGGAGCCGGCGAGGTACTTGATCTTGTTGGCGGCGCGGCGGAAGGAGAAGAACTGCAGGTTCAGGCGGTAGTTCTCGCGGCGCTTGTCGTGGATCGGGGCCTGGTGCCAGGCAGCGATGTACGGCAGGTCCATGCCCTTGCCGTCGCCCTTGTCGAAGAAGGCGTTGCCGCGCTTCAGGAGGTGCGAGTACATGGAGGCGAGGTCCCAGCGCTCTTCGTCGTTGAGCTGGTCGAGGGTGAGCACGTCGCGCACCGGAGCCACGTGGACCTCGAGGGGCCAACGGGCGGCGGCCGGCACGTAGGCGACCCAGCTGTGGTTGCGCATCACGATGCGTTCGCCGGCTTCGAGCTCGGCGTTCATGATGTCCTTAAGCAGGTTGCCGCCGGTCTTCTCGTGGTAGGCCTCGGTGTGCTGGAGTTCCTTCTCCATCTTCGGGGCGATGAACGGGTAGCAGTAGACCTGGCCGTGCGGGTGAGCGAGGGAGACGCCGATTTCCTGGCCGTGGTTCTCGAACGGGAAGATCTGCTCGATGCCTTCCATCTTGGAGATTTCGGCGGTACGGAAGGCCCAAGCCTCAACCACGGTGCGCAGGCGGGAGACCGGCAGATCGGCCGGCAGGCCGTCCTCGTTCGGGTCGAAGCAGATGACCTCGCAGCGGCCGGCGGCGAGCTTCTTCTCCCACAGCGGGTTGCCGTCAACGTAGGTCACGTCCTCGGAGACGCCGGGCACGCGCACCATGGAGGGGAAGCGGTTCTCGAACACGACGACGTTGTAGTCGGTGTCCGGCACTTCGCCGTCCTGGTACGGGTCACCGGGCTTGCGGGCGGCCAGCGGGTTGCCCTTGGCGGTAGCGCCGGGGCCGGCGGTGATCGGGCGGTTCATACGGGCGGTGGCCATCGGGATCCAGTCGCCGGTCAGCGGGTCGCGGCGCATCTGCGGGGCGGCGTACGGCACTTCGTTGCCGTCGGCGTCCAGGTGCGGGGCGAAACGGTAGTCCAGCGGGCGCGGGTCCTTGAGCTCGCGGGTCTTGGCACCGGAGACGAACTCGGGGTCGTCGTCCAGGTAGAAGAAGTCACGGCCGTCGGCAAGCGTCGTCGGCGTGATGCGGATGTGCTCCTTCGCATACTCCCCGGGGGTGTAGTTGGCGAAATCAGCCATGGGTTTACTCACTTTCCTCAATGATCTCGCTCTGGTGGGCCAGCACGAGTTCCTTTACCAAATCCTTGGTTTTGGCGGCGGAGTCGGGGTCGAGCCCGTCGTCAGTAATGACCGTGTCCACTTGGTCGAAGCGCGCAAACAGCGACAGCGACGTGCAGCTCCACTTGGTGTGATCGGTCAAAACTATGGTGCGATCGGCGATGTCCATCATCGCCATATCGGTTGCGGCTTCCAGCGAATTCGGCATCAGGAAGCCACGGGGAATCGACACCGAGTGGGTGCCGAGGAATACGGTGTTGACACGCAGCGAAGCGACGACCTTGTCCGCGATCGGGCCGACAAGCGAGTTCGATCGGGTGATCACGCCGCCGGTGACGATCACCTCCACATCCTTGGATTCGAGGGCCTGGACCAGCTCGGCCACGGGAATCGAATTGGTGAGGATGGTGATGCCGCTGGACTGCTGCGATTCGAGCAGATGCTGGGCGAAGACATAGGCCGTGGTGCCGCCGCCGATGGCGATTACATCGCCGGGAGCCACATATTTGATGGCTTCCTGGGCGATGGCGTCCTTCAGGCCGATATCCATCTGAGACTTGACAGAGAACAGGGGTTCGCTGAGCAAGGTACTGGTAGTCACCGCGCCGCCATGGACGCGCTTCAACAGTCCCTTGTCGGCAAGTTCGGCGATATCGCGGCGGATGGTCATCGCCGACACACCCAGTTCCTTCGATAGCGCCGTAATGCGCACTGCCCCGCGTGTGCGCAACCTGCTCAAGATGAGGTGCTGACGTTGTGACGAAATCATGCGAACATTATCGCACACAAAAGCTCACAAACCAAACCGGCTTGAGCGTTTTGGGGACAATCTCTCGAAAATCCCGGGCAATTCAGGTGTTCATTTCCACAAAACCGCGCAAAATCGCACATTGCGCGAACCGATATTCTCACAGCGGCTACTAGCGCGATAGCTCACGACCGACGACTCTCCCGCGCGCGTTGCTCAGCGGAGAGTCACGCCTGATACCTGGTGCGTCCCGGTTCATGTATCTTCTGCCGAGCCGACGCCTGCGTGCGCCTCGACACGCAGTAGCCCCCTTCCCCAATTCGCCTAGGCAGGAATCGCCTAGCCGCACCGGCCCAAGCGTGAGACAATAGGCGGTATGACTTACGTTTCTGAAAGCTTCTGGCACGACGCCGTCAACAAAGCCACCACCGATCTGTTCACCTTCGGCTACAAGCACATCATCAAACCGAACTTCGTGTTCAACCACCGCCCCGATGAGGCACACGATCAGATGATCGAGTTCTGCCACGTCGTCAAGAACGTCCCGCCGCTGCTGCTCGCCGAACAGCTGATGCTCGACTACACCGACCCCATTCTGGAAACGAATGTGATGGGCGTCGATTTCACCAACCCGTTCGGCCTGTCCGCCGGCCTCGACAAGAACTGCGAGATGCCCGTGGTGCTGGACCATGCCGGCTTCGGCTTCGAAACCGTAGGCTCCACCACCTCGCGTCCCTGCCCGGGCAACGCCAAGCCGTGGTTCCACCGTCTGCCTGAATACGATTCGATGATGGTGCACGTCGGCCTCGCCAACATCGGTTCGGACAAGGTCATCGAGCGCGCCGAGAAGGCTTGGACTCAGGCCCGCCAGATGCAGCTGTCCGTGTCGATCGCCCGCACCAACGACGACCAGTGCGGCGATTTGGACGAAGGCATTGAGGATTACTGCATTTCAATGCGCCGCGCCGCCGGCCGCACCGCGATGGTGGAGGTCAACGTCTCCTGCCCGAACACGCACGTCGGCGAACCGTTCACCGCGACTCCGGAAGCGCTCGACCGTCTGTTTACGGCGCTCGACAAGATCGACCGCCCGCAGCCCACGCTGGTCAAGATGCCGTTGAACAAGCCGTGGGGCGAGTACAAGGAGCTGCTCGATGTGCTGGCCGAGCACAATGTGCAGGGGCTGTCCATCGCCAATCTGCAGAAGGACCGCACCGGCCTCGAGATTCCGCGCGATTGGGAGGGCGGCCTGTCCGGCGGCCCGTGCACCAACGCCAGCACCGAGCTGATTCGCAAGGTGTATAAAGAGTATGGCGACCGGTTCGCCATCGCCGGCATCGGTGGCGTCTTTACCCCCGAGCAAGCCTATGCGAAGATTCGTTCCGGCTCCAGCCTGGTCATGTTCATCAGCTCGCTGATGTACCGAGGCCCGCAGCAGATCACCGTGTTGAAGCGCGGTCTGGCCCAGCTGCTGCGCCGCGACGGATTCGAGCACGTCTCCGACGCCGTCGGCGTGGACGTGGAGTGAACTCACATATTGCCCTATTACCCATGGGGCGGTAAAACCCTCATGGGGCGGTGATTGTCCCATGGGGCGGTTAGCCAAATTTCACATTCCGCAGAATACCGCCGTTTTGGGTTACCGCCCCATGAGGGTTTTACCGCCCCATGAGGATTCAGTACGCACCGGCCACGTATTGCGGGGCGTAGGGGACCTCTGTGGACGGTATGCCCAGCTTGTTGGCTGCACGCAACGGCCAGTACGGATCGCGCAATGCGGCGCGGCCAATTTCCACGGCATCGGCTTCGCCACGGGCCAAAATCTTGGCCGCCTGCTTCGGCTTGGTGATAAGACCCACCGCGGTCACCGGAATATCGGCCTTGGACTTGACCTGCTCGGCGAACGGCACCTGATAGTTCGGCTTGACCGGAATCGACACTCCCGACATGATGCCGCCAGTGGACACGTCCATCACATCGACGCCATGCTCCTTCAGCACCTTGGATAGTGCAATGGTCTGATCCAAATCCCAACCGCCGGCGGCCCAATCCGTGGCCGAAATGCGCACCAGAACCGGCACGCCCTCGGGGACGGCCCCGCGCACGGCATCCACAACCTCGACCAGGAACCGAGAGCGACCGGTCAAATCGCCACCATATTCGTCATCACGCTCATTGCTCAGCGGGTCAAGGAACTGAGAAATCAGATAGCCATGCGCGGCATGAATCTGAATCGCCTGGAAGCCGGCGGCCACCGCACGGCCCGCCGCCGCGGCGAACGCGCCGACCAGACCATGAATCTCATCCACGGACAGCGCGCGCGGCGTACGCAACCCACCGAACGCGATTTCAGACGGTGCCATGGTAGGCCAGCCGCCCGCCTCCTCCGGCACGTTCTGACCGTCGTAACCAACGGCAAAGCAACCAGTCGAAGCCTTACGCCCCGCATGGTTGAGCTGGATGGCAGGCACCGCACCCGCCTCGCGAATACCGTCCACGATCCAGCGCCAAGCATCAATCTGCCCGTCTTCCCACAGGCCCAGATCGCACGGCGTGATACGCCCCTCAGGAGCCACGGCGGTGGATTCGACAATCACCATGCCGAATCCGCCGAACGCGCGAGACACGTAATGCTGGTAGTGGAACGGCGTGGGCCTACCATCGCGGGCGAACGACGAATACGTGCACATCGGCGGCAACCAAATACGATTACGCACGGTCACCTCGCGCAGCGTCATTGGCGCAAACAGCCCCGGACGGTCCTTGCTGACTTTCTTATCTGCCTTGCTCACAGCTTCCCTTTCCTCATAATCATCGAACGATTCGCTCGTCTTGCCCGCGCCGGCCCGCTTCTTGGACCGTGCATCGGATTTTGACTTCTTCTTACCGTGCTTACGGTTCTTCGATGCATCCTCGTGCTTGGTCTTCGGCTGCTTGGACTGATCGCCGTCCGAAGACGAAGCCAGCGTCACCGCTTTGAGATCCGGCACGTCGAATCCACGAAAATCAAAATTCTCATGCGTCAGATCGTCGTTGCTCATCGTTCCCCTTTCCGATGCACGTTCATGGCAAATATTCGATGAACGCGATGGCGTTGTCATTAAGTATTGTAAAACGGGCGTCACCTGAAACAGGTAACGCCCGCAAACTACGTAATTTGGGTATCGCAGTCGGCCATGTTACGCAGACTCAGCCGGCCTGCAATCACCAAATGTCAAACGCCAATCACCAATCACTGGCCATCATTCGACTGCTCTGAATTGGTGCCCTGGGTTTGGGTGTTGTTTTGCCCAGTGTTCTGCGACTGAGACTGATTGTTGCTGCTCTGCGATTGGCTGTTGCCATTCGTAGTGGTCTGCGGCACGCTGAACGTTCGTCCGCCAATGCCCAGATACTTGCCAGTCGTGGTGTACTTCGAGACGGGCTGGCCGTAATCGTTGTCAATCGGTATTTTCTTCTTGGAAATGTAGCTATTGAAGAAGTTGGTAACGGCCGGAGCCGCGATTGTCGAACCATCCCAATAGCTGTTGTACCGGCCGTTGATGGCAATGTTGGAAATACGGTTGGTGTACGGGTTCTGTGCA
>ENA-OQNA01000432-OQNA01000432.1-human-gut-metagenome-genome-assembly--contig:-NODE-432-length-10749-cov-7.686217_pt1 | contig 10749 bp, 7 predicted proteins | sample MGYA00242625_ERZ504872 | MGnify/ENA primary metagenome ERZ504872 (study PRJEB26092, sample SAMD00036425) | human gut metagenome | host: Homo sapiens | study: EMG produced TPA metagenomics assembly of...
TCTCCCTTGAGGAAGGCGCCGACAAGATCGCCCTCGGCAAGGCCGACTTCGTGGTCACCGGCGCGATCGACGACATCGGCGTGGAATCCGTGATCGGCTTCGGCAACATGAACGCCACCGCCAACTCGGAGGAAATGTATGGCAAGGGTATCGACGCGCGCTTCTTCAGCCGCGCGAACGATCGTCGCCGTGGCGGCTTCCTGGAATCCCAGGGCGGCGGCACGATCCTCGTGACCCGCGGTGACATCGCCGAAAAGCTCGGCCTGCCGGTTGCGGCCGTGGTCGGCTTCATCCACTCCTACGCGGATGGTGCTCACACCTCGATCCCGGCTCCGGGCCTCGGTGCCCTGGCTGCCGGCCTCGGTGGCAAGGACTCCAAGCTCGTGCACGACCTGGCTAAGCTCGGCGTCTCAGCCGACGACATCGCCGTGGTCTCCAAGCACGACACGTCCACCAACGCCAACGACCCGAACGAGTCCGAACTGCACAACACGCTGGCCCACGCCATCGGCCGCACCGACGGCAACCCGCTGTTCGTGATCTCGCAGAAGACGCTTACCGGCCACGCCAAGGGTGGTGCCTGCATCTTCCAGGTCAACGGTCTGACGCAGCTGTTCAAGTCCGGCGTGATTCCGGCGAACGCAGCGCTCGATTGCGTGGATCCGAAGCTCCAGCGCGACGACCACATGGTCTGGGTTAGGAAGCCCCTGCGCATCGGCGGTGGTGAGGACGAGTTCGGTCGCGAGACCGCTGGTCGCCCGGTCAAGGCCGGTCTGGCCACCTCGCTCGGCTTCGGACATGTTTCCGGCTTCGTGGCTCTGGTCCATCCGGGTGCCTTCGAGGCGGCCGTGGCCAAGGCCGATGGTGAGGCCGCACTGGAAGCTTGGCGTGAGCGTGCCAACGCCCGCCTGGCTGCCGGCCAGCGTCGCCTTGAAGAGGGCATGATGGGGCGCGCCGCGCTCTACGAGCCGATCGACAACCGTCGCTTCCGCGAGGATCACCGTGGCTACGACCACCACGAGGTCGAAAAGGCGATGCTCCTCAACCCGGACGCCCGCCTCGGTGCCGACGGCTACTACGAGGCCTGATTCCTCTGGCTCCCCTCGGTTGATGGGAGCCAGTAGCGCACCGGATCTCGGCTCCCCTCTTTGAGGGGAGCTCCCGCGAAGCGGGTGAGGGGAGTTTCCCCTGGAGCTTTCTCGCTGGCACAAACTCAGTGAGAGAAATATGCAGAACATACGAAAGCCCCTCCCTCGGAGTGGGCTTTCTGCGTTTCAAGGGGCTGATTTGGCATTCGCCGGAGGTCTACTTCCGTTTCAAGGGGCTGTTACCCAAGTAGACAAGGCGTAAAAACGGCGGAATGGCGTTGGCGTTATGCTGCGGATACTCGTGGTATGGAGGATGACCAGCCCCTTGAAACGGAAGTAGACCTCCGGAACGGTCAAAATCCGCCCCTCGAAACGGAGATAGACCTCCGGGGCGGGGCGCGGATGTTTTTTGGACGGCTAGGCAGCCAGCCCAAGATGTTTGCGGTATTGCGCGAGGTCATCCAGCATAGTGAATCTTTTCCCCCTGAAATGGAAATCAGGCCCAATTCTGATGAGGTGTAGAGATTACGCGCGAAGCGGTACACAATAGGAAGCATGAATACTTGTGGTTTGGGGCATGACGTGGTGGATGTGGCCGCATTCGCCGAACAGTTGGCGGAGCCGGGGTCTCGCATGCGTGCGCTGTTCTCCGTGCGTGAGGTGCGGCAGGCATCCGACCGCGCGCGCCAGAAGAATGACGGGGAGGCCGTCCATCTGGCCGCCAAATGGGCGGGCAAGGAGGCGTTCCTCAAAGCCTGGTGCGATTATCTTGGCGATGCCCCCTATCCGTTCACGCTTGATAATTTCCCGTGGCCTGAAATCGAGATCTTGGACGATTCCCGTGGTGTGCCGCATGTGTCTCTGGGTAAGGGGGCGGCGTCAGTCTTCCAAACTGATTACGCGAATTCGGCTGCCGGCGCTCGCTATTCCTCTGCTTATTCCCCTGCTTCCGATAACGGGCCTTATGCAGTGATGCAGGAGCGGCGGAATGCGCGTTCGGCGCAGCGCTCGACTATCGGTGCGGGGTCGATGCCGCATATCCATATTTCCCTGAGCCACGATGGTTCGATTGCCTCCGCGGTGGTGACGATTTCTGTGGAATAGCGCCCGAGGCCCCCGAGTGCTACATGCTGTACAACGTCTCCATCATGGTTAACCTGTGGGGCGCGCTCACCAGCCGCGACGTGCGCCTGCTCAAGAACCAGATCGACAAGCTCGACTCGCTGCCCGAAAACTGCTGGTTCGTGATTCTGAATGCGATGGGCGTCGACCTCCAACCATACGAGTCCCAGCTCATCCATTTGTGATTTCGACGGTTTCTAGCTCCCCTCTTTGAGGGGAGCTGTCGCCGTAGGTGACTGAGGGGAGTCCTCGGCAAAGCCGCAATCCATCAACTAGATTGGCTGGTCCTGCTGCAGCCACACGCGTTTGCCATCCCCGAAGAAATATGTATAATAACTCAAGTCGCCAAAAGCGACGCTTAACGCGGATGTAGCTCAATGGTAGAGCCTCAGTCTTCCAAACTGATTACGCGGGTTCGATTCCCGTCATCCGCTCCACTATATAGGTTTGTGGCTAGGGTACTACCCACGACATTGCCCGTAACACCACCGCCCGCAACAGAACACGGCCTTGGTGAGTCGTATGTTTGCGTTCACAGAAATTGCATGTAGTATGTCTCCGTGTATGCGTAGCGGTATGTGATACTGCACACATGCGGAGCAGTGGCATACTGACGGTCGTCAGTAACTCCGGCCCCCGCGCAGCGGCGGCAAATCCGCCTCAGTTCCCAGATGGTGGGACCGGCACGCCCCGTCGAGAAGAAAAGTGCGTTATCGCAGGGTGGATGACGAGGGTGCCACTTTTCAAAAAATCCAAGGTTCTTTTCAGTGTCGGGTAAAAAATTCCCTCTACCCGGGTGTACGCATTCGTGCTTTTTGCTTAATACCGTAACGCCTTATAAGCGTAACGCCGGGTTTTGGCGTACGTGATCGTAAGAGACAGGCAAGGTTATGAAGAGAATTGCAGAATGGTTCGCAGCGGTAGGGGCCGCGGCGGGCAGGAAAGGCAAACGGTTAGTGGCGATCGTTGCCGCCGTGGCGATGCTCGGTGGCGTCGCCGGTGTGAGCGCGACCGCCATGGCGGACGATGGGAATGCCTCCACGACACAATCGCAGACCACCGATGAGAAGGCGGCCGCCAGCGCGCCTGCTCCTCTTTCCACCGAGGGAACAAACGGCGTGCCGGATGATCCGACGTTGTCTGCTCCGGCCCGCGAGAAGACCGTTACCGCCAATGAAGACGGCACGTACACGGTGGCGTTGAACGTCACCGGTGCGAAGAGCGCGGGTACGGGCGAGATCGTGACGAACCAGCCACTCGACATCGTGCTGGTGTTGGATGTGTCCGGTTCGATGGCCGAAAAGATCGCTAGCGGTTGGAACCAGCCTACGAAGATTGACTCGCTCAAGACCGCGGTCAATAAATTCATCAATGCGACGGCTGCAGAGAACGCGAAGATTACCGACCAGAGCCAGCGGAACCGCATCGCCCTGGTGAAGTTCGCCGGCACCGAGAAGACCAGCGTCGGCAATGACTTTTACCGCGAAGGCTGGTCCTCCTACAACTACACGCAGATCGTCAGCAACCTGACGTACGACGTCTCCGGACTGACGAGCACGGTTAACGGCCTGAGCGCGTCCGGCGCGACCTCCGCCGACTACGCCTTCAACCGCGCCCAGGCGGCGCTAACGTATCAGCCTCGCGCCAACGCGAAGAAGGTCGTCATCTTCTTCACCGACGGCGAGCCGAACCACGGCAGCGGGTTTGACCCCACCGTCGCCGCCACCGCGGTGAACAAGGCGAAGAGCCTGAAGGACGCCGGGACGACCATCTACTCGATCGGCGTCGTCAGCGGTGCCAACCCCGGCGACACCTCGAGCAACCTGAACAAGTACATGCACGGCATCTCCAGCAACTACCCGGATGCCACTGCAACGAGCAGTGAGCATTTGTGGGGAAAGTCTTGGAACGCCAACCTCGGTGACCGCGCCGAGACCAGCAGCTACTACAAGGCCGCCACGGATGCCGGCCAGCTGAACAACATCTTCGAGTCCATTTATCAGGAGATCACCAAGACGGCTGAGTATGCCGACGTGACGATTCACGACAGGCTGTCCAGCTGGGTCGTGAGCTCCGACAGCGCCTCCGAGAATGGAGAGCCCGCGGGCTTCACGTACACGAAGACCCGGAACGGCCAGACCACGACGTGGGATGACGCCCCGGAGGCGACGGTTGCGGCTGATGGCACCGTGTCTTGGCCGGTCATGTCCAACGACGACACGCTTGAGGACGGCGTCACCTACACGGTGAGCTTCAATGTCAAGCCGACGCAGGCTGCGTTCGACGAGGCTGTTAAGAACCACAAGGACGATGCCAATGCCTCCGGCGACAACAACTTCTACACGAACGACAACTCCAGCGCCACTGTCGACTACAAGACCGTGGTGACCTCCTCGCAGGGCGGCACGACGACGAGCGATCCGCAGACCGCCGCCTACCCGCAGAAGCCGACCATCACCCTTCCGGTCTCCAAGATTACGGTGACGAAGACTTGGTCCGACGACAACGAGAATCACGCGAATGATTCCGTGCAGGTCCAGCTCAAGCAGGACGGCGAGGATTATGCCAACGGTTCAGCAACTCTGAATGCCGCCGGCAACTGGACTCACGAGTTCACGGTGCCTGCCGGCCCTGAGGGGCACACATACTCGGTTTCCGAGGTCAAGGTTGAAGGCTATGACTCCAAGGTTGATAAGACTGACCTCAAGCTACAAGGTTTGACCGCACAATCCGGTGCCTTCACGGTAACCAACACGCCTTCTTACGTGACCTTGCCCGCTTCGGATGTCAAGGTGACGAAGGTTGTGCAGGGACATGCTGCTAATTCGGACTTCGGCTTCAACCTGAAGTGCGTGGATAGCACGGATGCGAATGCTGGTAAGTGCGCTGACGTTACCGGCTTGGCCAACAATGGACTGACTACGACTGTGTCCAAGGACGAATTGACTGCTAGCGGCGCGAGCGCGACGGTTGGCTTCGGCAATGGGGACCTGAAGTTCAGGGTTCCGACCGGTGCTGACAATTTGGTCTACACGTTCGAGGCTTCGGAGGACACCGAAAAGCCTGCTGCCGGTTGGAAGTATGACAACGATAAGGTGACCGTCAAGGTCACGGTCTCCAGGACGGATGCCGTTGTCTCTTACGAGTACGGCGAGAACGATTCCGACCGAACGAATACGGAGTCGGCACAGTTCACGAACAAGTATGTGGCTATCTCCAGTCTGCCGCTGACCGGTGGCACGACTGGTCGTGACTGGATGGTGTTCGGCGGTGGCCTGGGCCTGCTGGCCCTGCTGGCTGCTGCGGGCTACACGGTTTGGCGTAAGCGTCAGCTGGTCTGATTTCAAGAAACTTGAGGTGGTTTTGGCTTCCCTCGCTGAGGGGAGCTGGCCGCCGAAGGCGGACTGAGGGGAGTCGATGAAGGCTTCCCTCCGAAAAAACATAAGGATTTGCGGATTGCGGAGGCCTTGCTGTGGGTCTGCAGCCTCCGCGATTGCAAGAAAATCAATCACAATAAGGAAGAGAGGGTTTCTCATGAAGTTGAGGAAGCTTTTCGCGGGTGTCGCTGCTGCGGCCACCCTGCTCGGTGGCATGGCCTTCGGCGCCACCACCGCCAACGCGGCTGAGGCCAACATCTCCAGCACGACTATCACAGTCAACGCCACGGATGCAAACCAGTTCTACACCAAGCCGGTTGACACCGCTGACCTGCAGGCTAACCTGCGCATGTTCAAGTACGTTGAGCTCGCCAAGTATGTGTCTGATGGCAACACTGGCGTTGAGCTGGAGGGTTTGGTCTCCGGTGAGGCAGTGGATGCTGCTTTCGCTGCTGCTGGTTACAACGACCAGACCAAGGGTGATTCCCTGAACGAGTGGGCCTGGCTGGGCAACACTACCCTGACTGCCGCGCAGACCACCGCTTTTGTGAACGCGCTTAAGGATCTGGCTGTCACGGACATTACCCCGACGGCTTCTAACGGTGGCAAGACCCAGACCTTCACCTTCGCTGAGGGTGGTCTGTACTTGATTGTCGACCAGAGTGGAAAGCTGGTCGTCGAAGATAATGACACTCACAAGCTCGTGTGGAATGGCAATGCTCCGATTCTCGCTGGCACTGCTATCACGGGCGCCGCGCCGTCCGTGAACAACGCCACTGGCGTTCTCGCCGCTGCCGGCGTTGTCGACCTGAAGAGCAGCAAGGAAGAAACCACCAAGGCTGGTGCCGTGACTTGGCAGAAAGTCGACAAGAACGCTGCTGCTCTGACTGGTGCTGAGTTCCAAGTGTACGAAGGCGATGTTAGCGGTCTGTCCGCTGACGAGCTCAAAGCGAAGACTCCGCTTAAGTTCAATGGCTCTAACGGTGCGTATTCTCTGCCGACCGCCAATGCTGATGGCATTTACCCTGAAGGCGCCACGGACACACTGCAATCCAACGCTGAGGGTAAGTACACTCTGAACGGTCTTAAGCTCAACACCACCTACACCGTGATTGAGACGAAGGTCCCGACTGGCTACAACGGCACCTTCGTTGGCAAGTTCACGATCACTACCGGTGCAACCGCAGATGCTGCTGCCACCTTCGCTGGTAAGGATGCCTGGAACCTGTCCAAGGACAACAAGGGCACCTTCCAGGTCACCAACGTCAAGAACATCACCCAGCTGCCGCTCACCGGTGCCGCCGGAACCATGCTGTTCTCCGTGATCGGTCTGCTGATCGCGGGTGCCGCGGTGACCGTGTTCGTCAAGTCCCGTTCCACCAAGCGCGCTCTCAACGCGTGAGCTTGACTGCTGCTTATGACTGAGCAGCTATAACAATGGCCGATCTGATTATTCAGATCGGCCATTTGTCATATTGGCGGCATTTCATACGGATGACTTGTAGGCCATCTCCGAATCTTATGGGCAATGTATGGCATTTTGATTTGAATGTAATGGGGCCGGGCATCGAAAATAACTTGTGTTTCGCCACAACAAACGTTTCACGCAGGCTCGGTAACAATCGCCAAGCGGACACAATCGTAGGGGGTGAAGGATGGGTCTGTATACCCCATTCGTGGGCTGATTATCGTTCAGTTGCCGTCCAGCCACTACTTAAGCTCCACTTAAGCGGGGATAAAAACGACCCTACTAGGGGTTAGGCATGTCCGAATTATAAGTATTACTATCCCGAACTATGGCATTCACCCCATAATCAAGGGGGGTGTGCAATGAGCCTTCCAACGAGTGTAAGGGATGAGGATGACCAGTGGTGGAGGGACTTTTAGCCCCGAGGAGATCAAGTATCTGAAGTCGTTGTCGGCAGTGGCGGAAGCCACGGCGAAGCGCATCACCTATACCGATGATTTCAAGCGTTACTGTGTAGTCCACTACAACGAAGGTGCCTCACCCGTGCGCATGTTCCGTGAAGCCGGATTGGATCCGGCTCTAATCGGGTACAAGCGCATCGAACGTTGCCTTGCCCGCTGGCGTGAATCGCAAGACGAAATCCTGAACTCCGGCAATGCCAAAGCCGGCGTGGAAAATAAGCTGGGGGGGGGGGCTTCAGATTCGGAGCTTTTCCGCTCGGGAGCCGCGGGCGCACCAAACATTCCGGAGAGTGCGCGAGCAGCGAGAGCTTGGCGCGACTCGGCGGAATCGTCACTTCCGGCTGGTACCGGCAGCGAATCCGATTTCCACGTATCGCCCGAACGTCGCGCCATCATCTTCCCCGTCTCCCGCAAAGAGCAGAACAATGACCTACGCGACTTGCTGATTTCGCAGCAGGTACGTCGTATCGACGAACTGGAGCGTCAGGTCGACATGTTCGAGGCCCTGCTGCACGGCAGGCGGCGTAAGGAACAGGCTGCCAATACGTTGCCTGAGGAACAGACGGATACAGCGGCGGACAAGTCGCCGGATACAGACGGGCAACAGCAGTAGCCTGTCTGTATCCAATCAGTGCGCGAAACCACAGGGAACATCAGGTACTTGCCCAACACGCACGCTAAGATAGGCATCGCAATAATCGGCATGGCAATACATGGCAATAAGCAGGTAATCGGCGAGGCGGTGCATGGAGCAGGAATCCAACGAGCAAGAACCTAACGAGGCGACGGAAATCGTAGGCGGCAAAGTAGAGACCGTCGAGGTTTCCAGGCACCCCGAGGCTTCCATACCCGAGACCGATTTGTCTTTGGCTGATATCGAGCGCCGTCGCTCCCATCCGTTGCGTTGGGCGTTGATTATTCTTGCCGTACTGTGCGCCATCATCGCGCCATACTGGTTCGGTCGCTCGCTGGCGGTGAATAATACTGACTCCATTGTGGCCGTGCTCGGGGGAGTGTCTCCGCAAGGTATCGCACTGGTCGGTTGGGTGGCCGTGGTGATTGCGTACGTCGGATTGGCGATGGCGGTGGTCGTCTCGCCGTCCTGGCCGTGGTTGATCGTGTTCGTGATCGGGTTGGCCGGCGAGCAGTTCATCGCGGGACTCAGTATGCTCAATCTCAATTTCTGGTATTCCACGTACGTGGTCTACGGCAAGCAGGCCGGTCTGGCGAATGCCGCGAATCTGGGCATTATGGGGGCGGCGATCGGCATCGCCGTATACGCCCTGGTGTTTGTTGGTCTGCTGGTGATTATCCGGAAGACCTCACCACTGAACGTACTGACCAAAAGCTGGGCAAGTTTCATTCTGTACTTCGTGATTGAAACCATCGCTCTGCTCGTGGTGTTGTTTGGCGGATTGCTCACCACTGTGTGAGCGCACGTGAGTCGCCGTACGTCGCTCAATACTCACCGCTCACTGCTCACCACCGCGCAAACCGTGTGCCCGATGTCTATTTAGAGGTGCAACACCCCTGTTGGTCCTGCAATTCTAGCAGTTCGTCGGCGAATGCCTCGGCGGGCGTCCGGTAGTCCAGCACGCGCATGGGACGGTTGTCGGCCTCGTCGACAATCTCCCGCAGTTCCCCGGCCATGTCCATCCGGATCTCGCTGCGTTTGGGCAGATACCGGCGGATCATGCCGTTCCGGTTCTCGTTGCTTCCCCGCCGCCGGCTGGAGTACGGGTCGGCGAAGCACGTGTCCATGCCCAGCCCGTCGCGCAGGCGCGTGTGGCGGGCGAACCCGGTGCCGTTGTCGTGCGTGACGCCGCCGCGCGCGCCGGCCGGCAGCGGCGAGAACATCGCCAGCTGCGCCCCGACGCTTTCCCCGGCGGTCTTGCCGGGCACGATCCCGGCCATGAGGAACCTGGTCTTCCTCTCGACCTCGGTGTGCAGGTTGCATCCGGCGCCGATCACGCCGTCGGCCTCCCAATGGCCGAAACCGCTGCGGTCTCCGGCCTCCGGCGGACGCTCGGAGATGGGAACCCGTCCGGGAATCGGGAAACGCGACGTCCTCCCGCCGCCACGCCTGCGACGCCTCCCGTGGCCACGTGGAAGACGACGCGCCCAGCGTTCACGGCGACGGCGGTCGGCGTGGATCCAACGGCAGACGGTCTCCGGGCACACGCGCATGGCGGAGTCGTCGGGGAACAGGACGCGCAGCCTGCCGCTGACGGGCAGCAGCGACCAGCCGCGACCCAGCCATTCGGCCACCCGCGCCCACAGGCGTTCGCATGACAGGCGGTGGCGCCTGCGCGGTTCGGCGCGCCTGCGGCCGGCCTTGCGCTGCGCGGGGCCGGCGATGTAGTATCTGCCCGTCCACGGGCCCGTCTTCAGCCGTTTCGGCCGGTACGGCCGGTAGGACTCGTTCTCGTTGGACGGGAACCACGTGTCGCGTTTGATCTCCCTGCCGACCGTCGAGGCGTTGCGGCCGAGCATCAGAACGATCCCGCAGATGATGGTGCCGTTGCCGATCTCGATCCGGATGACCCGGCGTTCCTCTTCCGACAGGTGCGAATACACTTCTCCCATAGGTGCAACATCCCTTCGGACTGGTTATCCGGACAATCTCCAATCTAACGGGTGTTGCACTTTCAATTAGACAACGGGGCGGGCATGTCCGTACGAAAAACGTCTATCATGTGCACCATGGGGAACCCAAATGAAATTAGACTGGCGATAGTCGATAACGACGACTTCGTGCTGATGGGTTTGGCAGCGTTCTTGTCGCGTCATCTGCCGAATGTTCGGTTAGCTTGGAAGGCGAATACCGGAACCGATGCTCTGGAATATGCGACGGATCCCGCAAATGAAGCGGACATTCTGCTGGTTGACATGAGTCTGGAGGACATGCCCGGAGACATGGTGTGCCGGGAAATCAGAAGTCGTAACAGGATGTTGCCGTTGCTGGCGGTGACATCGTTCAGTTTAACTCGCTATGCGCGACGTGCTGCTGAGGGTGGTGCTCAAGGCATTGTGTCAAAAGCTGATTTTCCAGCACTGTGTAAAGCGGTCAAGCTCGTCAGCGATGGTCATACTCTCTGTGTTCGAGTAGGAGGGGAGACTATTGGATTCGAGGATGTAGATGCTGCATATCATCGTCTGGTTCGACTTCCCGTGAATAGAATCGAAAGATTGTCGGAACGGGAAAAATATGCCATGGAACTATATTCACAGTC
>ENA-OQNA01000437-OQNA01000437.1-human-gut-metagenome-genome-assembly--contig:-NODE-437-length-10591-cov-5.434824_pt1 | contig 10591 bp, 13 predicted proteins | sample MGYA00242625_ERZ504872 | MGnify/ENA primary metagenome ERZ504872 (study PRJEB26092, sample SAMD00036425) | human gut metagenome | host: Homo sapiens | study: EMG produced TPA metagenomics assembly of...
GGCGGGGGTGCCGGTGGCGATGATGGTTCCGGCTTCAGGGTCATGCCCTGCGAAAGCTCGTGGATGACATGGTCGATGTCAAAAATCTGCAGACGGGTGTTGGAGTCCTGCCGCTTTTCGCCGTTGACAAAACTGCGGATGCCCAGCTGCGGCGGGTAAGCTTCAAACTCATCTGCCGCACGATGCAGGGGCCGATGGGGGTAAAGCCGTCCAGACTTTTGCCAAAGTACCACTGCTTGTGGGCCGTCTGCACATCGCGGGCGGAAACGTCGTTCAGGATGGTGTAGCCGAACACATAGTCCCTGGTCTGCCCGGCGGGCACGTCTTTGGCATCCCGGCCCAGCACCACGGCCAGCTCACACTCGTAGTCCAGCTTCTTTACAAGGTCGGTGTGGGCCTCGATGAAGCCGCCGTCCGGCACGGCCCGGGTGACCCGCTTGGAAAAGTAGATGGCGTCCTGATGCTGGGTGGCAAAGGCGTCGGCGGAATACTTTTCCGCTTCGTCCGAGTGGGCCATGTAGTTGATGCCCAGGCAGACAACGTCCTGTGCCGGGCAGGGAATGGGGCTCTGCAGCTGCACGGCATCCAGCGGGACCGACGGGATGGCCGACAGGGCCAGCGCCAGCCCGGCCCGCACGGCAGGGGTCAATTGCGGGATGGCCTCGGTCAGGGTGTCGCAGGGCAGGCCCAGCCAGCGCAGCGGGGTGACGGCGGTGCCGTCGGCAGAGAGGACGGCGGGCTCCTCCACACCATCCGGGCCAAGGCAGGTGACAAAACGCATGGAACAGGCCTCCTCTCAGTGCCGGTAGGCGATGGCGTTCCGGATGCGGTCGGCCTCGGCCTGCCCGGCCAGCTGGCGCACCAGCTCCAGTGCAAACGGGATGGCACCACCCAGACCGTAGCTGGTGGTGATGTTGCCGTCCACGACCACTTCGGCGTCCAGCACATGGGCACCGGCCAGCTTGTCCTGAAATCCGGCGTGGGCCGTGGCATTTTTGCCTTCCAGCAGGCCCAGAGAGGCCAGCACGCTGGGTGCGGCGCAGATGGCGGCCACCTTTTTGCCGGATTTTGCAAAGGCGGTGCAGGTGTCGGTTACGGTCTTGTTGGCGGCCAGATTCGGCGTGCCGGGGATGCCGCCGGGCAGCACCACCAGATCCACGTCGGAATAGTCCACTTCTTCGGCCAGTGCGTCGGCGGTGATGTGGATCTTGTGGCTGCTCAGGATCTCGCGGCTGCCGGATGCGCTGGCCACGGTCACGTCCACTTTAGCGCGGCGGAGCAGGTCCACCACCAGCAGGGCCTCGCACTCTTCGGTGCCCTCGGCAAAAAACACAACAGCTTTGCTCATTGGGATAAAACCTCCTTGAAAATAAGAACGCCGCGCACCGCAAAGCGGCACGCGGTGAAAAAATCAGTGCGTACTCTTGTCGGCTTCCAGCAATTCGCGCAGGACGCTGCCGTCTGCGCTCAGGACCCGGCTGACCCGGCTGATGATGGCACTGGACGCGCCGGTCTTGTCCATGATCTCGGTATAGATGCGCTTGTCTGCCAGCATCTCCGCAATGTTGAAGCGCTGTTCCATTGCACTCAGCTCGGAATAGCTGCAGACGTCCTGCAGAAAACGGTAGCACTGTTCCGGGGTCTTGAGCTGCAGGAAAGCCTCGTACAGACCGGATTGCCCGGTCGGATGATCTTTTGCCATGCGCGTTCTCCTTTTTCTGTCCGGCGGCGGGTGCCGCTACTTCATTGCACTACACCAGTGTAGTACAAACCGGGAGAAATTTCAATGCCTTTTTGCGGCAAACCGGGCACAGCCTTACAGGGTGTGCTCAAACACCAGCTCATTGCGGGGCACGGTGCCGGTTTCCTGCTCGGCGGGCTTCAGGCTGCGGTAGCGCAGCGCCTTGAAGAACTGCTGTACGGGCAGGGCCTTGGCATGCACGGTGCACCACATGCGGCCCTTGCCCTCGCCCCGGGCCAGACGCTCGCAGGAAAGCACGATGTCGCGGCCGATGGCCTTGCCGCGGTACTCCGGCCTGAGGTACAGGTGCATCAGGTGCAGGGCGGTGTTCTCCATCTTCCAGGCAAAGTAGCCGATGTTCTTGCCGCCCAGCACAACGAGAAAATAGTTCACATCGTTGTCGATGTCGGCCTCGATGGCTTCGGCGCTCTGCAGCTCCTCCACCAGAGTGTCCAGCTGCTTGCCGGGGTAATAGCGTTTGTAGACCTCGTGCCAGATCTCGCTGGCAAGGTCGGCGGTGGTGTGGATGTATTTGGCCTTGGCGACCAGTTTGTAATCGGGTTTCATAGTGCTCCTACTTTTGTCGGGGATCACACCTTGAGGATGTAATCCGATTTGCGGGGCGCGGCGGGCTGAGGGTCCCCGGCGGGGTAGCCCAGGATGCAGTGGCCGACGCCGATCCACTCGCCCTCGATGCCCCACTTCTTCAGCAGGGCTTTGCCCTCTTCGCTCTCAAACTCTTCTTTGGCGCGGTTGATCCAGCAGCTGCCCAGCCCCAGCGAGGCGGCGGCCAGCATCAGGTTGCCCATGACAAGGCTGCCGTCCTGCACAGCGCACTTGGCGTTGGCATCGGCCAGCACCACCAGAATGGTGGGCGCGCCGTACATGGGGTCGCAGTCCTTGCCCATGATGGCGGCGTTCATGCGGGAGAGCTTTTCCCGCGTGGCGGCGTCCTGCACCACCACGATCTTGGCGCTCTGCTTGCCCATGGCGCTGGCAGCATAGGTGCCGGCACCCAGAACGGCTTCCAGTTCTTCGTTGGTGATCTGCTCCGGTTTGTAGGCGCGGCAGCTGCGGCGGCTCCGGATGGTCTGAATGGTCTCATTGGTCATGGCAATTTCCCTCCTGTGATCGGATAAGTTTATTGTACCACATTCCACGGCAGAGTGCAAAGTGGCCGGAACTCTCGGAAAAAGATGCAAAATGTACAAGAAATTGAAAAAAGATTATGGAAAAGCATCCTTGTTGCCGCGCGGCCGATACGTTATAATAGGGCTACCAGGAAGGAAAGGAGTCGTGCTCTATGGCGAAGGCATCGCAGGTCGTTATACTGGAAAATGAATTTTACATCATCAAAGCCCCGAACGGGAAGGTGCTGGAAGTAAAGGACTTCAATACGGAGAACGGCGCCGCCATCCAGCTGTGGAGCTACGCGGGCCATCCGTGGCAGCAGTGGCAGTTCGTGGACGCAGGCGGCGGGCGCTGGCGCATCCAGAACCGCTTTACCGGCAAGGTGATCGACCTGGCCTTGGGCGGCGTGGTGGAAGGCACCTGGCTGCACCAGTGGAGCCGCACCAACGGCTGGAGCCAGTGCTGGACGCTGGAACCCACCCGCAGCGGTCACACCCGCATCCGGAATGTGCTGGCGGACAAATACATTGACCTGGTGGGCATGAACACCGCAAACGGTGCCCAGGCCCAGATCTGGACCTATGTGGCCGGCGGCAACCAGGAATGGGATCTGGTGCGCATCGACCCGGACGCCGCCCAGACGGCAAAGCGTGCGGAGGAAAAGCCGGACCCCCAGCCCACGCCCAGCCAGCGCAAGCATCAGAATGATCTGGTGCGCAAGCTGAACAATGCCGGACAGGGCCGCGCCAGCCGGAAGGGCTGACGGCTCCCCGACACCGAAAAAGCATACGAAGTGACCCGGCAGAGCCTGCGGGCTCTGCCGGGTCCTCTTTCTGGCCGAAAATAACGCAGAAAAAGGAGAATACACCCATGAACTTAGGTGCTTTTATGGATCCGGAGTACCCCATCTTCAGCACGACGCTGTGCTATCTGGAGCGGGATGACGCCTACCTGATGCTGCATCGCATCAAAAAACAGGACGACTACAACCACGACAAGTGGGTGGGCGTAGGCGGCAAATTTGAGCGCTTTGAAAGCCCGGAGGACTGCCTTGTGCGGGAGGTGCGGGAGGAAACGGGCCTTACCCTGACGCGCTGGCGCTGCCGGGGCCTGCTGACCTTTGTGTGGGGCAACATGACCGAGTTCATCCACCTGTACACCGCTGACGGCTGGCAGGGCGAGATGGTGCAGGGCGATGCCTGCAAAGAGGGTGTGCTGGAGTGGGTGCCCAAGGAAAAGGTGACGGAACTGCCCATCTGGGAGGGCGACAAAATTTTCTTCCGCCTGCTCAACGGGGATCGACCGTATTTTTCGCTCAAGCTGGTGTACGACGGCGATACCCTGAAACAGGCGGTACTGGACGGGGAACAGATCGTCGGAAAGACCTGACCGGCAGCATGTCTGGGAGCTTTCCCACGCAAGTGAATCGGGCCATTCCATCGCCCGCCCTATTGCCTAGCGGCAACAGGGTCCCACCCCAGCGGACACTTGCTTTGGGAAACTCCCTGCCATACTGCCTTCAAATCTGGCATAAAGCCAAAAAGCCGGAGACGCATTGAAACGCCTCCGGCTTTTCATATCATAATGCTTTAGTTCAGCTTCAGGTCGCCGTCCTTGATCCAGCCCAGTTTGCGCTCGATCTCGCAGAAGAGAACGCTGAGCACGGCGGGCAGGACGAAGCACAGCAGGATCATGGCCGCCCAGTCCATGGGGGTGATGGCAGCTTTGGTGCCGGCGGCAATGTCGCTGACCCAGCCGGTGTACACGCCGATCTGGCCCACCAGACCGCAGGTGCCCATGCCGGAGGAAACGGCGGCACCGTTCATCTCAAAGTGGAACAGGCAGGTGGCCAGCGGGCCGGTGATGGCACTGGCCAGCGTGGGGGCGATCCAGATGCGGGGGTTCTTGATGATGTTGCCCATCTGCAGCATGCTGGTGCCCAGGCCCTGACTTACCAGACCGCCCACACCGTTCTCGCGGTAGCTCATCACGGCAAAGCCCACCATCTGGGCGCAGCAGCCCGCCACGGCGGCACCGCCGGCCAGACCGGTCAGGCCCAGTGCGGCGCAGATGGCTGCCGAGGAGATGGGCAGGGTGAGGGCTACGCCCACGATCACCGACACCAGAATGCCCATGATCAGCGGGGCCTGCTCGGTGGCCCACATGATCAGGGTGCCCACCTGGCTGGCGGCTGCGCCGATGGGGGCAGCGATGAGCATGGACAGACCGACGCCCACAAAGATGGTCACCAGCGGGGTGACCAGGATGTCCACCTTGGTCTCCTTGCTCACGGCCTTGCCCAGTTCAGCGGCCACGATGGCAATGATCAGCACGGCCAGCGGGCCGCCGGCCCCGCCCAGGGCGTTGGCCGAGTAGCCCACCGTGATCAGACTGAACAGCACCAGCGGCGGGCAGTGGAGTGCCCAGCCGATGGCGCAGGCCATGGCCGGGCCGCTCATGGCCGTAGCGTAGCCGCCCAGATCCACCAGCATCTCCAGCCCGGTCTGTTGGCCCAGCGTCTTGATGATGGTGCCGATGAGCAGGCTGGCGAACAGGCCCTGTGCCATGGCGCCCAGTGCTTCAATGAGGTAGCGCTGCGGAGAAATGACGATGTCCTTGCGCTTTAAAAAATCTTTCACATTTTCCATAAATAACCAACCTTTCCGGTCTGCAGCGCGGTACGCCGCAGAGAAACTGCATGTCAAGTATAATACCATACACCTGTCAAGACAGCAAGAAAAAACGTAATTTCGGGCGGCAAAAACAGGAAATTTCGGCTTTGTGCAATGTTTTGCCCCAGCGAAACGTATCCCTTTTGGAGCATTTTTCGGGTGTGCGGACGCAGGCCTGCCCGTGCGCGGCGGCCGCGGCGGCAAAGTCCAGCCGATTGACGGCGGGACGGCATCGGGTGTATACTGGACCTGTGTGAAAATGCATGAATGGCCGTCCGCTTTTGCGGTGGCAGACGATAACCAAAACAGGGATCCGGAGGCGAAGAAGTACGGCATGAAACGAATTTGGAACAACAGATTTTCGGCACGCGGCTGGGGCAAGGCTGCGGCTGTTTTTACCATGGCCATGGTGCTGGCCGTCGGCGGTCTGGGGGCGGCCATGAATCTGGCCGACCTGCAGGGGGTTGTGACGGTGCAGCCCATCGTCCGGCAGCAGAGCGGGACGGAACCGGAGCAGAAAACAAAGCTCTTCGGGAAGAAACAGACCGGGTCGGCGGCTTCTTCGGAAGAGCCCCGGACGGCGGAAGGACCCACGGCACAGGCACAGCCGGAAGCCGCCGAGCAGCCTGCCGCACAGACCGCGGAGTCCGAGACGACCGCAGAGCAGGGCGAAGAGCCCGCCGCAGCGGAGAACCCGGCGGAGCCTGCACAGGACACCGCAGAGGAACCGGACCCGCTGGTGCCGGGCCGCGCGGAGGACGCAGAGCCGGACACCACGGAAAGCACGGAAACGGCAGAGACCGCACAGGAGAACAGCCCGGTGATCCTGCAGCAGGAAACGCCGGAGCTGGCCGCACAGGACCCGCAGGCACCCCCGGAGGAAACGGACGCCGCAGAGAATGACCTGTCCGGCCACACGCCGGAGGGTTCCATGCTGCTGACGGACGAACAGATCCGGAAGGCACTGGACGAGGGCGCGTTGGATGAGGCAGAGGCACAGTGCATCGACCTGGGCGACGAGAACGGCTTCTTCAGCTGGCTGTGGAACTGGCTGTTCGGCAAAAAGGCAACCAGGAGGAATACACCGGCTGGCTGACCAAGAACGGCAAGACCTATTACTACAGCGCCTCCACCCATAAGCCGGTCACCGGCATCCAGTCTGTGGACGGCAAGCTGTATTACTTTGACGCCGACGGCGTGATGCAGAAGAATGTGAACTTCGGCATCGACGTGTCCAAGTACCAGAGCAACATCGACTGGAACAAGATCAAGAAGGCGGGCGTGAACTTTGTGATCATCCGCATCGGCTACCGCGGCTACGGTGCCAGCGGCACGCTGGTGCAGGACCCCATGTTTGAAGAGCACTTCACCAACGCCCGCAACGCGGGCCTGAAGGTGGGCGTGTATTTCTTCACCCAAGCGGTGACCGAGGACGAGGCCCGCGAGGAAGCACAGGGCTGCAATTGGGTGCTGAACGGCCGCAAGCTGGACTACCCCATCTATTATGATACCGAGGCTTCCACCTCTCCCAACGGCACCGGCCGTGCCGATGGCCTGGGCAAGGAGGACCGCACCAAGTGTGCCATCGCCTTCTGCGAGGAAGTCAAGTCGCTGGGGTACAAGCCCGGTGTGTACGCTTCCACCACCTGGTTCCGCAAGCGGGTGGACCTGGACGCCCTGCGCAAGTACACCATCTGGAACGCCCATTACGGCGTGTCCAGCAGCCCCATCGACTGCGATATGTGGCAGGGCACCGAGAAGGCCCGCATCAATGGCTACAGCGGTGAGCTGGATGCCAACATCAGCTACATGGGATGACAGGAGGAGCGCGATGGACCGCATTCGTCTGATTGCGTCGGACCTGGACGCGACCCTGCTGGACGGGCACAGTCAGCTGCCGCCGGACTTTCTGCATCTTGTGCAGGAGCTGGCCGGACAGGATATCCTGTTCGCGGCTGCCAGCGGGCGGCCGCTGTACAAGCTGGAAGAGATGTTTGCTCCGGTGCTGGAGCAGACCCTTCTGGTGGCCGACAACGGCGGCGCTGTGCGCTGGCGCGGCAAAGACCTGTTCGTCTCCCGCATGGAGCCGGAGGTCTGGCACCGGCTGACGGCCTGCGCGGAGGAAAACGGGGATTCCTTTGTGGTCTGCGGGCTGGAGAACGCCTACCTGCGCCCCTGTGACCGGTGCTATGATGCCGTATACCGCAACTTCTACAACCGCATTGCCTATGTGTCGGATCTGTACACCATCGACGCCGCAGTGGACAAGTTTACCATCTATCTGCCGCAGGACAATGCGCAGGAGTTGTACGAGAAGGTCTACGGCCCCCGCTTCGGGCAGGAACTGGCCGTGGCGGTGTCCGGCAAATGCTGGATCGACGTGACCAACCCCGGCGTGACCAAGGGGAAGGCTGTGGAGCGTCTGAGCAGGCTGCTGGACATCCCATCCGGTGCCATGATGGCTTTTGGCGACACCTACAACGACATCGAGATGCTGGAGGCCGTGGGTTACGGCTTCCTGATGGAAAACGGCAGCCCGGAGCTGCGCAGCCGGGTGCCGTATCTGGCCCCGCCCAACACGGAATACGGGGTGGCCCGGGTGCTGCAGCAGGTATTGCGGCAAAAGGGCTGCGTCTGCCCGGCGGATTTTACAAAAGCACACTGACCCCATAGGGGAGCTGCTGCACGGAAAAAGCGTGCGGCGGCTCCCTTTTTGTGCCGCATACCGGCCCCGGGCGGTGCATACACTGGTTCCAGAGTGTGCAACGCAAAAATGGTGCTGGGGAGGCAGGGCGATATGTTTGTGATCACGTTGAGCAGAACAAGCCTGAAAAAACTGGGGCTGGGGGCCATGTGCTGTGCCCTGGTGGTGTGCAGCGCGCTGCTGGGGCGCTACATCAGCACCCGCACGGTGACGGCTGCGGCGTCGGTGAACAAGATCGAGAGCGCACAGGACATCCAGACCTGGTTCACCGGCTACGGGCTGGAGGTGGACGGTGCGTCCATCACCGCCGACAAAGTCAAGATCCCCCGCAAATGGGACGACAGCTTTTCCGCCTTCAATGGGGTGGTGCAGCAGAGCGGCATGGATCTGACCCGCTGCAAGGGCAAAACGGTGGAAAAATGGACGGCCCTGATCCCGGCGGCCAGCAGCGGCGAGACCAGCCGCTACGGGGTGCTGCTGGTGTGGCGCAAAAAGGCTGTGGGAGCCTACCTGCTGGAGCGGCCCTCCGGCGTGGTGGTGGGTCTGAAGGACCTGCAGACGGCCATGGCCGAAGCCCAGCAGACTTCCGGCGAGGACTACAGCGGGGACTGGGGCGAACGGCACGACGAGGAACTGGACGCGCAGCAGACCTCCGGGGAGGACTACAGCGGCGACTGGGGCGAGCGCCATGACGAAGAACTGACCGGCGACGCGGCGCAGCAGACTTCCGGGGAGGCCGGAGAGCAGGCCCAGGCGGTGGATTATGCGTCCCTGCCGCTGGACGCCGAAGGCTATCCCGTGGAGTGATGCAGGCCGGAACTCCCGGCAAAACCGGTGCGATCCCGGAACGAACAACCGGTTTTGCATGGAAAATTGGGTCGCAGAATGCATAAATTTTGCAAACAAAAATGAAAAAATGTAAAAAATGAGCATTTTTGGAGCTTTTGTATGTTCAAAACTACCAAAACTTTGCCGCAAAAATCAGCAATATAGAACGGTGCAAAAAGACAGTGCAGGGTTTATAATAGATGTATAAACTTTTCCTGTATTTTTACGCCCCATGTGCTGGAGTTTGCAGCGCCGGGCACAGGAAAATCAAGTAAGGAGAAAATGATTATGAAGGAATTCCAGTATACCGTTAAGGATGCCTGCGGCATCCACGCTCGTCCGGCCGGCCTGCTCGTCAAGACCGTGAAGGGCTTTGCCAGCACCGCCACCCTCGAGAAGGACGGCAAGAGCTGCGACATGCGCAAGCTGATGGCTCTGATGGGCATGGGCGTCAAGCAGGGCGAGACCATCACCATCAAGGTAGAAGGCGACGATGAAGAGGCAGCCGCTGCAGCAATTCAGAAGTTCCTGACCGAGAACGTCTGATCCCGCCGTGATGCCACAGCCCTCGCGGAGTGATCTGCGGGGGCTTTTTTGAAATGGATGAGTAAGAAGGAGAATGAGCGATGCAGGTAGGCACCGGTAGAAGCATTCTGAACGGCATTGCCATCGGCAAGCTGAAGATCTATAAGAAAAAGGACACCGTGATCTCCACCGCAGAGATCGCCGACACCGCTGCAGAGGTGGCCCGCTTTGAGGCTGCCCAGCAGAAAGCCATTGAGCAGCAGACTGCTCTGTACGAAAAGGCACTGGCCGAAGCAGGCGAGGACATTGCCGAAGTGTTCAACATCCACGCCATGATGCTGGAAGATGACGACTTTGTGGACGCCATCAAGGAGATCATCAACGGCCAGCACAAGTGCGCCGAGTACGCTGTCAAGACCGCCGGCGACAATCAGGCTGCCGTGTTCGCAGCCATGGATGACCCGTATCTGCAGGCCCGCAGTGCGGACGTCATCGACATTGCACAGGCGATCCTGGACATCCTGCAGGGGGTGGACAATGCCAGCCTGCAGGGCACCGAGCCCAGCATTCTGGTGGCCGAGGATCTGGCCCCGTCCGAGACGGTGCGCATGGACAAGAGCCTGCTGCTGGGCTTCATCACCCGCGAGGGCAGCTCCAACAGCCACACCGCCATTCTGGCCCGCAGCATGAACATCCCTGCCCTGATCCAGTGCAAGGATATCCAGGATGACTGGGACGGCAAGATGGCCGTGGTGGACGGCTACAATGCCTGTGTGTATGTGGACCCCACCCCCGATCTGCTCAAGAGCCTGAAAAAGCGCCAGCAGGAAGACCAGAAAAAGCAGGCCCTGCTGCAGGAGCTGAAGGGCAAGCCCAACACCACCCTCGACGGCAAGACCATCAACGTCTTTGCCAACATCGGCGGCATGAGCGACGTGGGCGCTGTGCAGCAGAACGACGCCGGCGGCGTCGGCCTCTTCCGCACCGAGT